>Ga0247806_10000250_pt1 | contig 37134 bp, 28 predicted proteins | sample UWRJL059202B1_FD_179935 | JGI IMG/M metagenome (GOLD analysis project Ga0247806, IMG submission 179935) | Plant litter microbial communities from Arlington Agricultural Research Station in Wisconsin, United States - UWRJ-L059-202B-1 | ecosystem: Environmental > Terrestrial > Plant litter >... | reverse complement strand
GCGGCATTGCCGGTGAACTGGGCCAGCGAGTCGGGGCTCTGGACCGAGGTGATGACATCGACGGCGTTGGTCAGCAGCGCGTTGTTGAGCGCCGTGGCGTCGGTGAAATATTGGTAGAGCACTTCGGCATTGGTTGGTGCATCGCCCCAATAGCCATCGAAACGAGCCAGTGCGAGGGCCGAGCCGCGACGCCATTCTTCAAGCGTGTAGGGGCCGGTGCCGTCTTCGGTCGCGGTGATGTCGGTGGCGGCGTCGTTGACGATCCAGACATAGCTGAGGTTATAGGGCAGCGAGATCGAGCGGGCCGAAAGCGTGATGACGACCGTCTTGTCATCGGAGGTGTCGATGGCGGTGATGGTCGAGAGGCTCTTTTTGCGCGAGCTCTTGGAGGCTTCGGCGGTGACGCGCTCGATGGAGTATTTGACGTCGGCTGCGGTCAGGGGTTCGCCCGAGTGGAAGGTGACGCCATCCTTGAGGGTAAAGGTGTAGGTGAGGCCATCGTCGCTGACGGTGTAGTCGGCGGCCAGGACGGGCTCGACGGCGCCGGCATCGGTCAGCTGGAACAGGGCTTCATAGACGTTGCCGTTGAAGGCCTCGTTGATGCCCTGGCCGGCGCCGGCGGTGTTGTCGAGGTTTTGGGGTTCGTAGAGCGAGCCGATGCGAATAGTCGCGTCAGCGTCGAAATCCTGGGCAAAGGCGGCTGGCAGGGCAACGCCGGCCAGCAAAGCTGCGGTGAGCAGGGTGCGGCCAAGGCGGCTTGAAAGAAGGGTCATCGAGCGGGTCCTATCGAGATTGGCACACGCCGCGAGCGGCTCGTGCTTTGATCCATCAATAGCCTGCCGGAGGCGCGATCACCGAGTCCCCGGCTGAGGCAAATTGTGCGCAGTTTTGATGCGGCGTAGAAATCCCTGCCGGTCCAATGGCCACGAAAGGCATGCTGCCGCTACGAGGAGTGCTCGCTCTACCAGCCCATGGCGCCGGGCTCGCCCTTGAACGGTCCGACGATATTGGCGGTGATCCAGCCGCCATAAAAGCCACCCGGCTGCGGGGTCACGACTTCACCGTCGACGAGGCACTGATCCATGGGCCCAGCGTAGAACGCGACGGCACCGGCGATGTCGGCAAAGCCACCCGTAGGGTTTTCATAGGTCCAGGCGACGCGCTCGGCGGTCCGGCCGTTGGCCCGCACCGAAAAATAGCGCGCCATGCCCTTCCACTCGCAAAAGCTCGATCCGGTCGCCGGGACGAGCGCGCCGGGCGCGATGAATTCGCGAGCGATGTAATAGACCGGCGGATGGCTGGTTTCGAGCACGCGGTAGCAGTGCGGCGCATCGACGATGGTTTCACCGGCAAAGATGATCTTAACCGGCTTGGCAACGCGCTCCAGCCGGGGCGGACGCGGATAGTCCCAGACGCTTTCCTGACCGGGTTTGACCGGCAATGGCTTGGGCTGCATCGTCTGCTCCTATGGCATCAATTGCCCGCCATTGACCTCGATGGTCTGGCCGATGATGTAGCTCGACATCGCCTTGGAGGCGAGGAACAGGTAAGTGCCGACGCAATCTTCCGCTACGCCCAGCCGGCCCTGCGGGATCATGCCCAGCGCTGCCTGCATCTGCGCGTCGGTTGAATATCGCTCGTGGAACGGGGTCGAGATAACGCCGGGGGCAACCGCGTTGACGCGGATATCGAAGGCGATCAGTTCCTTGGCCATGCCGCGCGTTACATTGGCGATGAAGGCCTTGGACGAGCCATACAGCCCCGCGCCGTTGCTGGCGCCATTGCGCGCCGCGATGGATGTGGTGTTGATGATGAAGCCGCCGTTGACCTTGAGATGCGGGATCGCCGCGTGCGAGGCCGCCAGCACCGAGCGGGCGTTGAGGTCCATGATCTGGTCGTAAAGCTCGCTCGTCCAGTCGGCGTAGGGCTGGCGCGCCACCATGCCGCCGGCATTGTTGATGAGGCCGTCGAGGTGACCGAACGCCTGCTGCGCGGCGTTGACGGCTTCCACCATGGCATCGGCCTTGGTCGCATCGGCGCGGATCAGCTCGACCGTGCCGCCGGCGTCGCGAATGGTCTGGGCGACTGCTTCAGCGGCATCGACGCTCGAATTGTAATGAAGGCCCACCTTGGCGCCCTGTGCCGCGAAGCCGACAGCCAAAGCCGCGCCGATGCCGGTCGAGGCACCGGTGATGAGAACGGCCTTGCCGGCAAGGTCTGGAATGGTCAGGGAAGTGGTGGACATGGATGCTCCTCGGAAGTCTTTGGATTGTTCGGCTTTGCCGCAGCATAGCGCAATCAGCTGGCCCTGGCGCCATGCATCAACATATCGACGGCATTTTGCATCGAGCCCGCGCGGGTCAGGCTGCCGCCGTTGACGAAGAAGATCTCGTCGGCGTCCTTGATGGTGTTGAGCCGGTGCGCGATGATGACCCGGGTTGTGGCGCTGGGCAATTGATCAAGAATGGTGTCTAGCAATTGCTCGGTGACGGTGTCGATATTGGCGGTCGCCTCGTCGAGGATCAGCAATTCCGGCCGGCGCAGCGTGGCGCGAATGAACGCCACCAGCTGCTTTTGTCCGAGGCTCATGGCGTCGCCCGCTGCGGCCACCTTGGTTTCGAGCCCCTGTTCAAAGCGTGACAGCAGCCCGCTGAGGCCAGAGCTTTCGAGCAGCGCCGTGAGATCGGTATCGCTGAGGCTCGCCATCTCTGGGTTGCCGTAAAGGATATTCTCGCGCACCGTGCCGCTGAACAGGAACGGCTCCTGCAGAATGAAGCCGATGCTGGCGGTCCGTTCGGCCGGATCGTAGGAGCGGATGTCCTTGCCGTTGAGCAGGACACGGCCCCCGGTGGGATCGTAGAGCCGCGCCATCAGCGACGCCGTCGTCGTCTTGCCGCCGCCGGTCGGGCCGATCAGCGCATAGGTCTTGCCGCGCTCCAGCGTCAGCGAAATGCCGCTGAGTACCTGCTTGCCCTCGGGATAGGCGAACGAGACGTTGTCGAATTCCAGCAGCGCGGTCGAAGCGGTCGGCTCGGACGGGATGACGGCCATGTCGGTCTGCAGCGCCAGGACTTCGGAGATACGATCAAGCCCGGCCAGCGCCAGTTGCAATTGCGCCCAGATGCTCGCGAGCTGCCGCAAGGGGGTGTAGAAATTGGTGACATACAGCAGATAGCCGATCAGCAGCCCGACGCTGAGTTCGCCCTGGGTGATCAGGTAGATGCCATAGGCGAGCACGACCAACTGGCCGAAATTGGACGCCAGCCCATAGAGCGGAATGAACAGATTGCTGGCGACGCCGGCGCGGATCGAGGCCTGGTAGTTGGCGTTATTGGCCTGGGCAAACTTGGTCTTGAAATAATCCAGCCGGTTGAAGGCGACGATGACCTTGAAATTGGCGAGGCTCTCCTGCACTTCGCCGCTGAGGCCACCCAGCGTCTGCAGGCTCTTGTAGCTGGCGCGCTTGACCCAGCCCGAGATCAACTGGGTAATGACCAAGACGATCACGGCGGGCACCAGCGCCGCGCCACCCAGCCGGATATTGAGCACCAAAAGCAGGATGCCGGCGCCGACGATCAGGAAGGCGTTGCCCAGAAACTGCATCAGCGCCTGGGCAAAGAACTGGTTGAGCTTGTCGGTGTCGTTGTTGATGCGCGAAATCAGATCGCCCGAGCGGTTCTGGTTGAAGAAGGCGACCGGCAGCTCCTGCAGCTTGGTGAAGATGGCATTGCGCAGATTATAGAGAATGCGCCGGCCCACCCCGCCCATGGTGCGGGTCTGGGTATAGCTGGACATCAGCTGAATGCCGAACACCCCGAGCAGCAGGCCGGACCACGAATAGAGCCCGCTATAGTCGCCCGTGGTGATGAAATTATCGACGATATGGCTGATGATCAGCGGTGCCGTCAGCGTCATCGCCGAGGTGATCAGGATCGCGGTGAACGCGATGGCGATGTTGCGGCCCTCGCCCGCCATCAGCGGCACGAGCCGGGCGAGGGCGGTCCAGATCGGCTCCTTGCTTTGGCTGCCCGCGCTGGTGTTGAGCTTAAAGTTCATAGTCTTCGGTGCTCTGCTGGGACGAGTAGATCTGGACATATTCGGGCGAGCTGGCGAGCAGCTCGTCGTGGGTGCCGCGCGCCAGGATGACGCCTTCCATCAACAGGATGATCTGGTCGTAGTCCTCGACCGGAGCGATTTTCTGGGTCACCGAAATCAGCGTGATGCCGGGATAATTGGCGCGCACATTGCTCAGAATCTGCTTTTCGGTGCGGGCATCGACGCGGGCGGTGAAATCGTCGAGCAGCAGGACTTTGGGATCCAGCGCCAGGGCGCGCGCCAGCATGATGCGCTGCTTTTGCCCGCCCGACAGGCTGGTGCCGCGCTCCGAGATCAGGCTGTCCAGACCCTCGGGCAGGGCCGCGATGAACTCGTCCAGCTCTGCCGTGGCGATGGCCTTGGCGAGGCTCGCATCTTCTACGCTGTTGGAAAACGCGATGTTTTCGCGCAGCGACAGATTGAAGGTGACGCTGTCCTGAAACACCAGCCCGACCTGCTGGTGCAGCGATTGCTTGTCGTATTCGACGAGCGGCACGCCATCATAGCGCACCTCGCCGTGCTGCGGCTCGATCAGCCCGGAGAGCGCATAGAGCAATTGTGTCTTGCCGGCTGCCGTCGGCCCGATCACCGCGGTGCGGCTGCCGGGGCTGACGCTGAGGCTGACCGCGTCGAGTACGCGACGTTCGCCATAGTTGACGGTCAGCGCGTTGATTTCGATGGCGCCGCTCAGTTCGGCCACCCGCGTGCCGCTCTTGGTGGCGATTTCGGCGTTGAGCACGACGCTGATGCGGTCGAACGAGGCGCTGGCCTGGGCCACCACATTGCTCATGAAGCCGATGATGATGATGGGGAAGATCAGGATCGCCAGATAGGAATTGAACGCGGTGAAATCGCCCAGGCTCAGCGAGTTGGAGATCACCAGGTGACCGCCGAAAGCCACGATTGCGAGGGTCGCAAGGTTGGTCGCGAAGGTGATGATCGGGACCATGGCCGAGAACAGGCGCAAGATGCTCATGCCGATGTCCTTGGCGCGGCCATTGGCTTCGAGGAACTTGTCGTATTCGCTGCCTTGCGAATTGAGCAGCCGGATCAGCGACGAGCCGAGGATGGATTCGTTGATGACCCGGTTGAGCCAGTCGATGGCTTCCTGCGACTTGCGGAACAGTTTCCGAACCCGGCTCAGCACATAATAGAATGTCAGCCCGATGAAAGGGACGACGGCGAGCACGGCCAGCGCCAGTTCCCAGTCGATCATCAGCAGTAGCACGCTGGCACCGATGATGAGGAACACCGACGAGACGATCGAGGCGATCGCCTGCGATACGAAGGATTTGATGGCGTCGACGTCGGAGGTGAGATTGGTCAGGAGGCGCGAGGGCGACTGGGACTGCACATAGGCGAAGTCCTGTTCGGCGATCCGGGCGACGAGCCGCTCACGCAGATCGCGGGCGACGCGCTCGGAGGTGAAGGTCTGCACGATGGACTGCAGGTAGGTCAACACGAACACGCCAGCGGCCAGCGCCGTATAGGAATAGATGAAACTGGTCAGCGTGCTTTGCGGCGTGTCGATGCCGTCGATGGCCGCCAAGATCATGTGCGGGCCGACCAGGTTCAAGCTGTTGGCGGCGATGGTGAAGGCGATCAACAGGCCGATCCACAGCCAGTAGCCGCGCAACAGATCGATCAGACTGCTGTTGGGTCGCGCCGATTGTCGCGTCGTGTCGCTCATGGGTATCCGATGCCCGCTCTGGCTGGCGTTTGTCGTTTTGGGCCGCACATCAGATGAGGATCGGTGGCCGGCTGGATCGCCGCGAGTCGTGACCGACCGGGACGAGCATGGCGGTATCTATACCCGGCCAGTCTGATCGTGCAATCGGGCAGTCCCGGGCGCCGGGCTGGATTCGGCCGGTGCCGATAAATAGCGCTTGATCGCAACCGTACCCTGCGGTACGGCTGCGGCAGAGTTCCTGTCCAGTCGAGATCATCCGCGTGTCCCTGACCATCAAGGTCAACGAAGAAACCTTCACTCCCCGCCAGCAGGCCGTGCTGACGGCGGCGCTGGATCTGCTCGTGGAAAATGGCGACGGGCTGACCATGACGGCGGTGGCGCGGCGCGCTTCGTGCTCCAAGGAAACGCTCTATAAATGGTTCGGCGACCGCGACGGGCTGCTGACGGCGACGGTGCAGTGGCAGGCGGCCAAGGTGCGGATGCCGCAGGTCAGCCGGACCGGACTGACCGCCAAGACACTGCGCCTGAGCATGGAGCAGTTCGCCCGCGATTTGTTGACCGTGATCACCGGGGAAGTGTCGATCACGCTGAACCGGACCGCCGTGACCCATGCGGCGCAGGAAAAAGACAGCCTCGGGATCATCGTGCTCGAGAATGGTCCGCTGGCCATTCGGCGGCGGCTGAAGCCAATCCTCGAAGCGGGGCGAGATGCGCGGCTGCTGCGGTTTGAATCGAGCGAAGATGCCTACCGGACCTTTTTTGGGCTCGTGGTGCGCGACGTGCAGATCCGCCTGTTGCTGGGCGACAAATCGCTGACCCAGTCCAATGTCACCGACAATATCGAAGCCGACGTAAAGGCTGCGACTGACCAGTTTTTTGCCCTCTATGGGGCGAAAGCCAACCCATAACGTAAAATCTCAGGGAGAGACCCATGCGCGTTTATTACGATCGGGATGCCGATCTCAACATCATCAAGTCCAAGAAGGTCGCGATCGTCGGCTACGGTTCCCAGGGCCATGCCCATGTGCTGAACCTGCGCGATTCGGGCGTCACCGACGTCGTCGTGGCGCTGCGTCCCGGCTCCCCATCGGCCGTGAAGGCCGAGGGCGAAGGCCTCAAGGTCATGTCGGTGGCCGACGCCTCCAAATGGGCCGACGTCATCATGATGCTGACGCCAGACGAGCTTCAGGCCGACATCTATAAAGAACACATCGAGCCCAACATTCGTGATGGCGCAGCGCTGGCGTTCGCGCACGGCCTCAACGTGCACTTCAACCTGATCGAGCCCAAGTCGACCGTCGACGTGATCATGATCGCGCCAAAGGGCCCCGGCCACACCGTGCGCGGCGAATACCAGAAGGGTGGCGGCGTGCCATGCCTGATCGCCGTGCATCAGGACGCTTCGGGCAATGCCCATGACATCGCGCTGGCCTATGCGTCGGGCGTTGGCGGCGGCCGTTCGGGCGTCATCGAAACCAATTTCCGCGAAGAGTGCGAAACCGATCTGTTCGGCGAGCAGGCAGTCCTTTGCGGTGGCCTCGTCGAGCTGATCCGTGCCGGCTTTGAAACGCTGGTGGAAGCCGGCTACGCGCCTGAAATGGCGTATTTCGAGTGCTTGCACGAAGTGAAGCTGATCGTCGACCTGATCTACCAGGGCGGCATCGCCAACATGAACTACTCGATCTCCAACACCGCCGAGTGGGGCGAATACGTCACCGGTCCACGCATCATCACCTCGGAAACCAAGGCCGAGATGAAGCGCGTGCTGCATGACATCCAGTCTGGCAAGTTCACCGCCGAGTGGATGCAGGAAATCAAGGCTGGCGGTTCGCGCTTCAAGGCGACGCGTCGCCTGCACGACGAACACCAGATCGAGGAAGTCGGCAGCAAGCTGCGCGACATGATGCCCTGGATCAAGGCCGGCGCCCTGGTCGACAAGGCCAAGAACTAGAAACTCTACTGTGGTGGCCATCTGAGGCGAGTTTGTGCGCTTCCGGTGCTCACGTACCAACGTACGCTGCGCTCCGGTGCTCCAAACCCACCCCAGCTGACTCACCACAGCGAGTTTCCAACCGGACGCTCAGACGATCCAGACGGGGGCTTCGGCCCCCGTTTTCGTTTCTGGCGCATGGCGGATTTACTCGACGGAGCGGCGCTGGTTTAACTCAGGCCAGATATTTGCACTCCGAGTCGCAGGAAAATCCGCCATGGCCGTCACCGACGATATCGCGCTGATCAAGCATCAGGAGCAGGCGCTGATCCTGCCGCAGTTCGACGAGGACGTGGCGTTCGCGCTGGGCAGCGTCGTTCGGGCGCGGGCGATCGCTGACGGCCTCAGCCTCGTCGTCGATATTCGCACCTGGGACCGGCAGCTGTTCTTCTCGGCAACCGCAGGCACCAGTGCCGACAACGCCGAGTGGGTGCGGCGCAAGATCAACACGGTTCGGCGCTTCCATCGCGCCAGTTACCGCATGGTGCTGGAGCGTGGCGAGGAGCCGTTTTCGGCTCAATCAGGCGCCGATCCCGCGGATTATGTCATTGCGGGTGGCGGCTTCCCGATCCGCGTCAAGGGCGCGGGCATCATCGGTGCCTTGACCATTTCGGGCCTGCCAGGGCGGGCTGATCATGGTGTCGCCGTCTCGGCACTGGCGACCCATCTGGGCTTTGAGCCCCATGATTTTGCGCTGGGCGCGGAGTAGACGATGAAGCTCGACTATATGCTGCTTGACGTTTTCACCCAGCAGCCGCTGGCGGGCAATCAGCTCGCGGTAGTGCCACGGGCGGATGGGCTGCTGGATAGCCAGATGCAGGCCATTGCCCGCGAGTTCAACCTCAGCGAGACCGTGTTCATCTTCGCGCCGGTCGAGGCACAGAACACCGCCTCGGTTCGCATCTTTACACCCCACACCGAACTGCCTTTCGCGGGGCACCCGACCGTTGGAGCCGCTGTGGCGCTGGGACTGCAAACCCAGACCAGCACCGTCCGGCTCGAAGAAAAAGTCGGATTGATCACCGTCCAGTTCGAAAAAGCCAATGATCGCGCCGGCGCCGCATTTTTTGGCTTGCCGCGATTGCCGGCGCGCCTCGCCGATCTCCCCGATATCGCCGGCATGGCGCAGGCGCTCGGCATCACGCCCGAGGACATCGGCTGCGGCGATTATCGGCCAGCGGTGTTTTCAGCCGGCGTTACGTTCCATCTGGTGCCGGTTCGAAACGCCGAAGTGCTGCGCCAGATCAGGGTCAACCAGGCCCTGTTCGATGCGGTGTTCAGCCACGACCACAACTCGGCCTATGTGTTCACGCTCACCCCGGACGAGCCCGCCAACGATCTCGCCGCGCGCATGTTCGGCATGGACATCGGCGAAGACCCCGGCACCGGATCGGCGGCTGCTGCGCTCATCGGCCTGCTCGCCGAACGCGCCCCGGCGACGGGGCTGACTGACTACGCCTTGCGCCAGGGCCATGAAATGGGTCGCCCCTGCCGGATCACCCTCGGTTTCACCAAAGAAAACGGACAACTTGTGCGCGGTGGCATTGGCGGACACGCCGTGATTGTCGGCGAAGGCGTTCTCTACCTGCCAGAATGAGCCGCAAAAGCCGGCTTTTCGCAAGAAAAGTCCAACAAGGCTTGCCAGCCGTGGATGTTTAGGACATGCTTTTAAGGCAATGAAGACCGCACCGATGCAGCGCAATCGCGCCCAAGCCAAAGTTATCAGCCAGCGCGAGGCCCAATCGGCCCGCCTGATGCTGGCTGGCGCCATGCTGCTTCTGCCTGCTGCGCTCCTCCTTCTCCTTCTTATCAGCCCCTGATCACCGGCAGTTCGCGAATGCGGACGGGTCGTCAGGGGATAGTGCCACCAGCCGAACAGTGAAATGTCCGGCCGTCAGAGCTTTGCTCCGGGCCGACCGATAGGAATTTTCAAGATCATGTCTGCCGCAATCGACACCAATAAAGACCGCGTTTTCATTTTCGACACCACGCTGCGCGACGGCGAGCAATCGCCCGGCGCCACCATGACGCTGGAAGAAAAGCTGCAGGTCGCCGAGGCGCTCGACGAAATGGGCGTCGATATCATCGAAGCCGGTTTCCCGATCGCCTCCAATGGCGATTTCGAGGCTGTCGTCGCCGTCGCCAAGCAGGTCAAGAACGCGACCGTTACCGGCCTCGCCCGCGCCATCACCGCTGATATCGATCGCGCGGCGGAGGCCGTGCGCCACGCGAAAAAGGGCCGTATCCATACCTTCGTGTCGACCTCGCCGATTCATCTGGCGCACCAGATGAAAAAGACCGAGGACGAGGTCATCGAGATCATCGCGCGCACTGTGGCGCAGGCGCGCAATCTGATCGACGATGTCGAATGGTCGGCGATGGACGCGACCCGCACGCCGCTGGAGTTTCTGAAGCGCTGCGTCGAAGCCGCGATCAAGGCCGGCGCGACCACGATCAACCTGCCCGATACGGTCGGCTATGCCGTCCCCGACGAGCACGAAGCCATGTTCCGCGACGTGATCGCCGCGGTGCCCGGCGCCGACAAGGCGATTTTCTCGGCGCATTGCCACAACGATCTGGGCCTGGCCGTGGCCAACTCGCTGGCCGCCGTGCGTGGCGGCGCGCGTCAGGTGGAATGTACCATCAATGGCCTCGGCGAGCGGGCGGGCAATGCCGCGCTCGAGGAAATCGTCATGGCGCTGCGCACGCGTGGCGATATCCTGCCGTATCAGACGCACATCGAAACCACCCATCTGGCCCGTGCCAGCCGGATCGTTTCGGCGGCCGCCAATTTCCCGGTGCAGTACAACAAGGCGATCGTCGGAAAGAATGCCTTCGCGCACGAGAGCGGCATCCATCAGGACGGCATGCTGAAAAACGCCGAAACCTATGAAATCATGACGCCGGCCAGCGTGGGCATCAAGGCGACGACGCTGGTGATGGGCAAGCATTCGGGCCGGGCGGCGTTCAAGGACAAGCTCAAGGAACTGGGCTACGAGCTGGGCGACAATGCGTTCCAGGAAGCGTTCCAGCGCTTCAAGGACCTGGCCGATCGCAAGAAGCACGTTTATGACGCCGATATCGTGGCGCTGGTCGACGACGAGGTCGGCTCGGTCGGCGATCGCATCAAGCTGGTCGACATGGAGGTGCTCTCCAAGACCGGCGGCGTGCACAAATGCGATCTGACCCTGAGCATCGACGGCGCGGAAACCTCGGTAACCTTTGAAGGAACCGGCTCGGTCGATGCCATCTTCAACGCCATCAAGCAGGCCGTCGGCACCGAACCGCATCTGGTGCTCTACGCCATCGATGGGGTTACCGGCGGCACAGACGCGCAGGCCAGCGCTCACGTGCGGCTCGAAATGAATGGCCGCATCGTCTCGGGCAATGCCGCCGAGCCCGATACGCTGGTCGCCTCGGCCCGCGCCTATCTCAACGCCTATAACCGCCTGCTGATCGATCGCGGCGCCGCAGCCCAGGGCGCCATGGCCGGCTGATCGCAGAGATGACCCGGCCCGTTTTGCGGGCCGGGAACGGAGGCCCGCATGGAATACGAACTGGTAGAAGTGAGCGAGCCCGCCGACTGGTCGGCCTATCATGCTATCCGGCGGCAGGAGCTGTTCGAAGCGCGCGGGCGCTACGGCATCTACGATCCCGATTTTGCCGGCGAGTTCCTGCCGGGCCAGCATCCCTATTTGCTGAAACACCACGGCAAGCCAATCGGCACGACGCGGCTCGATATCCGCGATGACGCCAGCGCGGTGTTCCGGCTGGTCGCCATTACCGCCTCCGAGCAGGGCAAAGGTCATGGCCGCGTGCTTGCTCAACTGGTTGCGGCTCAAGCGCGAGCGCATGGCGCGCGGACGGCGCTGGTCAATGCGGCGGCAAGCGCTGTTGGCTATTACGAGAAAACCGGCTGGACACGCCATGTTTGGGACGCTGCCGAACTTGCCGTCAGGGACAGCGACTGCATCCAGATGCGCAAAAGCCTTTAGCCCGTTCGGCCCGCTTGTTGGCGTCCGCCAGTCCCCGTTATTGTGTGTCGGCTCCCATGCGGGGCTGTCACTTGCGGTGCTGTCGAATTTGGGCGAACACCAGTGCGACACAGAGGGCCCGCCGTGAAGTCTAGTGCTGAATTTCGCGGCCTGCTGACCGGCCTCTCCCTGGTGGGCCTCGCATTCCTGGTTCTTGTCGACGGGCCGACGATCATCCCCGGCCAGGAATTGCTGCAGAGTCTGCGGTTTCATATTGCCGCCGGCATGCTGGTCATCGTGGTGTTGTTGGTCATGTCGCGCGCCTGGTGGCGCGGCGTGCTGCTGCTCGCGCTCCTGCTGGCCAGCGCCGGGCAGGGCGGGCTGATCATCTACCGGCAGCAGGAAAGCCGGGCGCAATACGACAGCAGGCCGGAAATCGCCCAGGCACTTGTGCTCAATTTCAACGTGCTGGCGAGCAATGAGCGCGGCTCGGATATCGCCGACTACATGATCGCGACAGCGCCGGACGTAATGATTGTGATGGAGTCCAATGCCATCCAGCCGGAGCGGGCACGGCTCGCCGTGGATTTTCCCTACACCGCCGGCTGCAACGAGGACGGGCGGCAGTGCGACACCATGATATTTTCGCGCACGCCACTCAGCGATGTGCAGGTGATCCCACTTGAACCGTTCAAGCGGCTGCGCCTGATCGTCGCCAGGACGCGCATCAAGGACCAGGATGTAACGCTGGTCGCGGCCCATCTCAGCAAGCCGTATTTCGATGAAGCGTCATATGGCGAGCTTGGGCAGATTCGGCGTCTGCTCAAAGGCCTGACGGGGCCGATCATCCTGTCCGGTGATTTCAACGCGGCGGCCTGGTCCTATCCGGTGGCGTCACTGGCCGAAAACCAGCAACTCGTGCCACCGCCAGACTACCCGGCGACCTGGCCTGTCGAATTGGGCGCAGCGGCGGTGCCGATCGACAACATGTTCACCCGGGACGGCGCGCGGATTGACAGCATCGAGGCCGTGCCGGATGCCATGGGCTCCAACCATCGCGGCCTGTTGGCAACGATCGGATTTTACGCTGCTCAGTGAAGCTCGGCCAGCACCTCGGCCAGGCCGGCGTCGAGCAGCGCCCGATCCGCAGCGGTGCCGGCACTGACGCGAATGCAGTGGTTGAGACCCGCGACAGCCGGCTTGCGCACGAAGATGCCCCGGGCCGCCAGACCCGTCAGTATGGCTTGGGCATAGGCGCCGTCGCGACCGCAGTCGATGGCGACGAAATTGGTCGCCGTCGCGAGGGGGCGCAGGCCGTGGCGGCGGGCAATCGCTGCGGTATCGTCGAGGCTGTCGCGGACGGCGGCAAGCGAAGCCTGCAGATGTGCGGTGTCGGCGAGCGCTGCGATGGCACCGGCCTGGGCGATGTTGCTGATGCCGAAGTGGTTGCGGATGCGGTTGAATGCCGAGACGGCGTGCGCCTCGCCGACGACATAGCCGACCCGGGCGCCCGCCAGGCCATAGGCTTTGGAGAAGGTGCGCATGCGCAACAGATTGGGCCGGTCGAGCTCGAAGCCGGGCATGGTGCCTTCAGGCGCGAACTCGCCATAGGCCTCGTCGAGAATGATCATCGTCGTGGCGGGGACCGCTTCGATGAAACGCTGCACCGCTGCGGCGTCCCACCAGCTGCCCATCGGGTTATCGGGGTTGGCCAGATAAACCATGGCCGCGCCGGTCTGGCGGGCCGCCTGGGCCAGGCCGTCCATGTTTTCGCGCATCTCGATGTAGGGAACGGTGTGCTGCACCGCGCCGTAGCCGGCGACGTGGTAATTGAAGGTGGGATAGCCGCCGAGCGAGGTCACGATGGTGCTGCCGGGTGCCGCATAGAGCCGTACCGCCATGCCGAGGATGGCGTCGACACCTTCGCCGGGCATGACGTTCTCGGCCGGGATGCCGAGATGCCGGGCTATGGCGGTGCGCAGCTCGAAGTTTTCCGGATCGCCATAGTGCCAGCTTTCGGTCGCGGCCTGCTGCATGGCGGCAAGCACCGAAGGGGCCGGGCCGAAGGGGCTTTCATTTGCCCCGATGCGCGCCCTGAGCGGCACGCCGGTGGCGCGGGCGATGGCTTCGGGGCCAACAAAAGGCGTGGTCTCGGGGAGTGCGGCGACGATTGGGGCAAGGCTTGGACGAGACACGATGGCGAACCCATTCTGATGATTAAGCCATCCTAGCCGTCTCGTGGCGGAATTGACCAGCGCCGGGTGGGGCCAGCTCATGTTTTGCACAGGGCCGATTGTTGATAATCGTCACTAAACTTATGATTACACTCGGTTTTCAGGCGGTCAGGGAGATAGGTGGCATTTTATGTAAATCCGACGTTTGCGTGAAAGCCCGTCGCAGCGTTCAGGCGGCATTTTAGGGACACCACGCCAGAGCCTCTGGTGACCCAAATTGCCGAGGATACACCCCATGCCACCGACCTATATTCTCGCTCGCGATCACCTGCAGCGCGCTGCCGCCATTCTGCGCGGGGCCGATCCGCAATCGCGGCAATTGCGCGATATCATCGAACGGACGGTCAATCTGATGGACGAAATGACGCTGGAGCCGACGCACGCCGCCGAGAACGTGCTGGATTTCGTGCAGTTCAAGGCGCGCTCGTCGCACTGACCGTCAGGGCTGGGCCGGGGGCGCGAAACCGTTCGCAGCATCGAGCACCAGCTTGAGCTTCTCCTGCAGGCTGCCGCGGGCCCTGAACCAGTCGCCGCTCTTGACCGGCACCCGCACGGCCAGGGTGATCGCGTCGTTGGCCAGCGTGTCGACCGTCACCTCGGGCTTGCTGGGCGAATCGCCGGCCAGCCCGGCCTCGACCTGGCGGCGGACGTCGTCGAGATCGGCCGAACGCGGCACGGTGAACTTGAGTTCGATGACGCGTGTCGGCTCCCGGCTGTAATTGGTGATTTTGGCGTTCGACAGTTTGGAGTTCGGCGCGAAGACGTAGACGCCCTCGAGCGTGCGCAACTGCGTGCCGAACAGGCCCACTTCGACCACCGTGCCGATGATGCCGTCGGCATCGATATAGTCGCCGACGTTGAAGGGACGGAGGAATATCAGCAGGATGCCGGCGGCAATGTTGGACAGCGTACCCTGTAGGGCGAGGGCAACCGCCAGACCTGCGGCGCCGAGCACGGCGAGAATCGATGCAGTCTCGACGCCGAATTGGCCCAGAACGATGACGAACGTCACGAACAGGATGGCGTAGCGCACGATCTGGCTGATCAGCGGCGCGACCGTCGCGTCGCGTTTGATGCGGGGACCGAGCAGGCTCACCACATGGCGCGACATCAGTCCCGCCAGGATCCAGCCACCCGTCAGCACGGCGAGCGCGACCACAGCCGACCAGACACTGGCGATGATCCAGGCGGTGGAAATGCCAAGGAAAGCGGCGTTGGTCATGATGGTGCTCCGAAAAAACTGCGCTGTTTGGCAAAAGCCTGGTGAGCCATTTGGTTGCGGCAGGGGTCGGGCGCCTAAGGGCCAAAATTCATCGAATTTGCCGCCCGCCAAATTTACCCACCGGCAATGTGAGGAAAGTGTCATCAAGCGCTGGACAGGCCGGAATCGCTTTGCTAGACAGCGCCTACTTTGGAAGCCCCGGCAACGGGCGAGTAGCTCAGCTGGTAGAGCAGATGACTCTTAATCATCGGGTCCACGGTTCGAATCCGTGCTCGCCCACCAAAGTCTCCTGACATTTTCGACTGCACAGGTGCTCGGCTCCGGCCGCAGCGGCTTGGGCCACCAAGTCTGTCGCCAGTCTGTCAAAATCCTCTGAACACCGCACTTTTGCTGGTACTTTGGTCGATACTGCGCCGGTTAACGCTTTCCACCTCCCGGATGGGGGGGTATAGCGCGTGAGCAATCTCTCCGCGTGACAAGGACCTCGTATGTTCGGCCTCGACCCCAGTTTTCTCAGCTCGCTGATTCAAGTCATCCTGATCGATCTGGTGCTGGCTGGCGACAATGCCGTTGTCATCGGTCTTGCCGCTGCCGGACTCGCGACCGATGTGCGCAAGAAGGCCATCCTGATCGGCATCCTGGCGGCAACGCTGCTGCGCATCTTTTTCGCGTTGATCACGACGCAGCTGCTGGCCCTCGGCGGCGGGCTGCTGATCGCCGGTGGCGTATTGCTGCTGTATGTGTGCTGGAAGATGTATCGCGAGCTGACCACCTCGCATGCCGACGAGTTGGAAGCGCAGGAAGCGCTCGATAACGCCGACACCAATGCCGACGGCACCGTGGGCGGCAAGGCTCCGCGCAAGACGCTGCGCCAGGCTGTCATCCAGATCATCATTGCCGACGTGTCGATGTCGCTGGACAACGTGCTGGCTGTGGCCGGCGCTGCCCAGCACCACTTCGAGGCGCTGATTATCGGTCTCGCGCTTTCGGTGGTGATGATGGGTGTCGCGGCGTCGTTCATCGCCGGTCTGCTGCATCGGTTCCGCTGGATTGCCTGGGTTGGCCTGTTGATCATCCTGTTCGTGGCCATCCGCATGGCACTCGAAGGGCTCGGCATGTTCGTGACCCTTCCCGAAATTCCGCTGCTCTATACGCCGCATGCTGCAACCGCTGCCGCAGTTGCCCATTAATCTGGGCTGAGCCGGCCCGGGTTTGCAGCGCCTGCTGCCGTAACTCGGGAATAGACCTAGCTCTCCAAATTGATTTTCCGCTCGAGCGTTTCGAGCGGAAATTTTTTGACTTTAATGGTGGCTGATGGAGTGCCCGATAGCAGGCTCGACTGCTCGCCGGGCGATTGGAACATCGAGGGTGTGATGCGGCTTGAAACCCGGATGGTCAGTGGCGAAGTCTGGGACGCGACCATTGCCGGTTTAGACGAGGTCTGCCAGGAGCAGCTTTATGCTTTTGCGACCGGCCGCTGGCCCTCGGTGGTGCAGGAGCCGTTGCTGTTCCTGCATGACGGCGAAGTCGTCGGCGGCTCGCTGGTCATGATCCAGCCGCTGCCACTGCGATTGGGCAATATCGCGGTTTCCAAATGGGGGCCAATGCTCCGCTTCGCGGGGCGGCCCGATGCGCCAGCCGTCTACGCCGGCATGATCGACGCGCTGGTTGCCGACTATGCCGACACGCGCGGCTACATGCTGTCCGTGCTGCCGCGCGCCGATCTCAATCCGGTCAACGCTGCCTATCAAAGCCTGCTGGCGCGCGGGTTCAAAAGTGGCTCGAGGTTGCTGTTTCCCAATCGATACCTCGTATCCCTACGGCTAACCGATGAGGCGCAGCGCAAGAGTTTTCACCAGACCTGGCGCCGCCAGCTCAACAAGTCGGAAAAAGCGGGGCTCAGTTTTGAGCACGCCGGTCCCGAGCGGTTTGGGGAATTCGAGACGCTCTACGCCGCGATGACCGATCGCAAGCAGTTTCCCGATCATTCCGCATTTGACAGCGTCTCGTCGCTGATGACGCTCGATGAGCCGCTGCGGCCCGAGCTGTTCTTCGTGCGCCATGACGGGGAAACACTTGCCGGAGCGCTGATCTTCAAGGCGGGAGACCGGGCGGTTTATCTCTATGGCGCGACCAACGAGCAGGCGCTGCCGCTGCGCGCCGGATATTTCCTCCATTGGCAGATTATTCGCTGGCTGCGCGATAATACGCCCGCCACCTGGTACGATCTGGGCGGTACCGATGGCTTCCAGGGGCTGCATCAGTTCAAAGCGGGCATGGTCGGCGATGCCGGGTTGATCCGCCCGGTGCCACCGGTCGCCAACTATGCCAGCCGCCCGCTGGCGTATCTTGCCGGTGCCGGGGCATTTGCGGCGCGCGACACGCTCCACAGCGTGCGGCGGACCATCGCGGGCTGGCACAATCCCAAGGCAAGGCCGACGCAAATCCGCAGCGGCGACGGGACAATTCGATGAGCCTGCAGCGGCGGCTGGCTTCGCAGTCCACGATCATCTTCGGAGCGCGGCTGGCCGGTGCCGGGCTAATCTTTCTGGTGCAGGCTTTCATTGCCCGCCTGTGGGGGCCGGAGCTGCTCGGCGAATATCTGATCGTCATCGCCACGGTCAATCTGATCGCGGTGGTCATGCCGCTCGGCTTTCAAACCATCGGCACCTATTTTGCCGCCGAGTACCGCGCCCGGGGCGAGCGCCAGCAGCTCGTCGTGTTTCTCATACGCAGCTATGGCCACGTGCTGGCAGCGCTTTTGGTTCTTCTCGTTGGCGGCATGCCGCTGCTCGATGTCATCGGGCAGGGGGATAGCGTGCTGGCCCGGCACTTCGTACCGTTGGCACTGCTGGCGTTCGGCACGGCCATGGTCTACGTCAACGGGGCCGTCCTCGTGGGCCTGAAGCGGCCCTTCGCCGGGTTTTTCGCCGATACCCTGTTCCGTCCGATGATCGTCATCGCGGCCTTCGCCATAGGCCTGGGATTTGGCCCGCCAGCCGAAGGGTTTTCCTTCATGCTCTGGGCCGTCGGCTTCGGCTATGTGGCGATCTCACTGGTTCATTTCGGCTTCGTGGTGACCTCGCTTGGCCGCATCCCCGATACTGCCGGCACGCGCAGCGTGGAGCCGCGGCGCTGGTGGCGCTTCGCCTTGCCGTGGGTGCTGATCGCGCTGGCGACCGATTTTTTCTTCGACATCGACCTGCTGCTGCTCAGTCATAGTCTCAGCCGCGAGGAGCTGGCGATCTTTGGCGTCTGTACGCGTATTTTCTCGCTGGTGTCGTTTGGCGTGGCAGCCGTCTATGCCGTCACCTTGCCCGATATGTTCGAGAGCGAGGCCAAGGCCGATCGCGCCGCCTTCAACCGCAAGATCGGCGACGCCAACCTGGTGGCAGGCGCATTGTCGGTGCTGCTCTTTGGGCTGATGGCTGTCGGCGCGCCGTTCGCGCTGATGCTGTTCGGCCCAAGTTTTGCCAGTGGCGCGGCGCCGCTGTCGGTGCTGTGCCTGGCGCTCGTCGTGCGGTCCGTCATGGGGCCGGCGTCGCTGGTGCTGTCGATCCATGATCGGCCCTACGCCAGCCTGCCCTCGGTTGGGCTCGGGGTGGTGACGCTGGTGCTCGGCAATTGGCTGCTGGTGCCCCGGCTGGGCCTGATGGGCGCGGGCCTGGCAGCGCTGATCGCCATTACCGTCTGGTCGGTCGGCCTGTGGTGGACGGCCCTGCGCACCGCCGGCATGGACGTGTCGATCATGGCGTGGTTCAAGGCCCGCCGTGCAGCCCAACTAGCAGCCGACTAGCGGCGCCCCGATCCGGCTGCAGCGAGCCTGGCCATGCGCTTCAGGCGGTTCTTCAATCCGCCCGGCATGCCATGGTCATACCCCGGCGTCGTCTTGTTGAGCTTGCGCTCGTAGAGCAGATAGTCCTCGCCAAAGATGTGGTTTTCCAGGGTCGCGATCTGAACGAAGCCGAGCCGGAGCATGATGCCGGCGGCGGCTTCATTACCGGTCTTGGTGTAGGTCGCGACCTTGTGGAACCGTCCATTGTCCCAATGGCGCAGGAATGTGCGCGTGCCATGCAGGCCCAGCGACGAGCGGCGGAATTCGGGGAACACATAGGTCCAGTACAGCCACAGCGTGCCCAGTTCCGGCCCCGAAATCTGGAAGCCCCCGACCTCGCCGTTCCGCTGGTGCAGCATGACATGGTAGGGGTCGGCGTCGATCAGCGTCGCCAGATAGAGCGGCGTCAGGCGGCCGGTTTCATAGGCCTTGAATTCGTCGCTGTAGAAGGGTGAGGTGTTGATCGCCTCCATCAGGCGGGCATGAACCAGGGCGATATCGGCATAGGTGGCGCCGCGCATGCTGGTGACGCTCGGTGCCTTGGTCTCGCTCGAAGAGGATGCATTGTCGCTCATGCCAGGCTCCGGATTTGGACGGACACTAGCATCGCCGGTCGCCCGGCGAAATAAACTCGGGCGGCGCAGTTAACGGCTCAGGGCCAAAGGCTTGCCGACCGGCGCGCCGGTATCACCCTTGCCCGGCGCAGGGCTGATCTTTACAAACAACGGCAAGGACATACGGGAGGAAAATCCGATGAGCACACCGCTGCAGTTTGCGCCGGGCGCGACAACGATCGCCGAGACGCACACGACGGAAGCACAATATGCGGAGCGCTATGCCCGCTCGGTCAGCGATCCCGACGGGTTTTGGGCCGAACACGCCAAGCGGCTCGACTGGATGCGGTTTCCGACCAAGATCAAGAACACCAGCTTTGCCTATCCGGACGTGTCGATCAAATGGTTCGAGGACGGCGTGCTTAACGTCGCGGCCAATTGCATCGACCGGCATCTGGACGAGCGCGGGGACGACATCGCGATCATCTGGGAGCCCGACGATCCCAATGGCCAGGCCGAGCACATCTCCTATCGCACGCTGCACGAGAAGGTATGCCGCTGCGCCAATGTGCTGCGAAAGCTCGGCGTCCGCAAAGGCGATCGCGTCACCATCTATTTGCCGATGATCCCGCAGGCCGCCTACGCCATGCTGGCCTGCGCCCGCATCGGCGCGGTGCATTCCGTGGTGTTCGGCGGCTTTTCGCCGGACGCGCTCGCCGGCCGGATCAACGACTGCGATTCGGCGCTGGTCATCACGGCCGACGAAGGTCGCCGCGGTGGCAAGAGCGTGCCGCTCAAGGCCAATGTCGACAAGGCGCTCGACCACTGCCCCGGCATCTCCAAAGTGCTGGTGGTGCGCAACACCGGCGCCGAAGTCGCCATGAAGGGCAGCCGCGACATCTGGTGGGACGAGGCTGCGGCGGGGGTCGAGCCATTCAACGATCCCGAGCCGATGGGCGCCGAAGACCCGTTGTTCATCCTTTATACCTCCGGCTCGACCGGCAAGCCCAAGGGCGTGCTGCACACCACGGGCGGCTATCTGACCTATGCGGCGCTGACCCACGAGCTGAGTTTCGACTACAAGCCAGGCGAGATTTTCTGGTGTACCGCCGACGTCGGCTGGGTCACCGGCCACAGCTACATCGTCTATGGACCGCTCGCCAACGGCGCGACGACGCTGATGTTCGAGGGCATTCCGAGCTATCCCGACCCCAGCCGCTTCTGGCAGGTCATCGAGAAGCACCAGGTCAATATCTTCCACACCGCCCCGACCGCGATCCGCGCGCTGATGGGTGCGGGCAGCCAATACGCCGACAAATACGACATGCCCAGCCTGCGCCTCCTCGGCACGGTCGGCGAGCCGATCAATCCCGAAGCCTGGATGTGGTATCGCGAGCATGTCGGCAAGGGACGCTGCGAGATCGTCGACTGCTGGTGGCAGACCGAAACCGGCGGTCACATGATCGCGCCATTCCCTGGTGCCACGACGACCAAGCCAGGTTCGGCCACGGTGCCGTTCTATGGCGTGCAGCCAGCGCTGTTGACCCCCGAGGGCCAGTTGCAGGAGCAGATGGTGGGCGAGGGCGTGCTGGCGATCAAGGACAGCTGGCCGGGGCAGGCGCGCACCATCTGGGGCGATCATGGGAGGTTCGTCTCGACCTATTTCGAGACCTACAAAGGCTATTATTTCACCGGCGACGGCTGCCGCCGCGACGAAGACGGCTATTACTGGATCACCGGCCGGGTCGATGACGTGCTCAACGTCTCGGGCCATCGCCTGGGCACTGCCGAGGTCGAAAGCGCTTTGGTCGCTCATCCCAAGGTCAGCGAAGCCGCGGTCGTCGGCTATCCGCATGACCTCAAGGGTCAGGGGATCTATTGCTATGTCACCCTGATGGCCGGCCAATCGGGCGACGATGCGCTCAAGGCCGAGCTCAAGACCTGGGTGCGCAAGGAAATCGGGCCGATCGCCACCCCGGACCTGATCCAGTTCGCCCCCGGCCTGCCCAAGACCCGCTCCGGCAAGATCATGCGCCGCATCCTGCGCAAGGTGGCCGAGAACGATTTTGGCAGCCTGGGCGATACCTCGACGCTGGCCGACCCGGCGGTGGTGGATGATCTGGTGGCGAACCGGCAGAACAAGTAGGATGAGTGTGTTTTGACGCGCTGATCTCCCAGTCGTTCCCCGCTCCCTCAGTCGTCAGCGCGATGATGACGATCGAGTGAGCGGGGGCCTGGTGCCTAAGTCAGCCGGCCCCCGCCATGGTTTCGGCCCGTTCATGGGATCAACGTGCGCCACCGATTCCCAACCCGGATGCTCCCGTGCTGATTTTACTGCGCCCGCTCGTTGTTGCCGCGAGCCTTTTCGCGACCCCATTGGCCCACGCGGCAACGCTCGAGCAGATGGCTGGGCAGATGATCGTCGTCGGGTTCCAGGGCGACGATGCCGACGTCGCCGCGGTCAAGGCGCTGCGCGAGGAGATCGCGGCCAGCCGGATCGGCGGCGTCATGTTCCTCAAGACCAATGTGAAAAACCTCGACGCCGTCACCGCGATGAACGCGGCTTTTCGCGCTGCATCGCCCGATTTGCCACCGTTCATCACCGTCGATCAGGAGGGTGGTGCGGTCGAGCGGCTGACCCGCGACGTTGGGTTCAAGGAAATTCCCACCGCAGCCCGGATCGCCGCGACCAATACGCCCGAGCAGGCGCAGGCCATCTATGGCACTATGGCGCAATCCATCGCCGACCTCGGCTTCAGCGTCAATTTCGGGCCTGTTGCCGATGTCAATGTGAACCCCGACAACCAGGTCATCGCCAAGTTCGGTCGCGCCTACAGCGCCGATCCGGCGGTCGTCGCGTCCTACGATGAGGCATTCATTGCCGCCCATCATGCCGCCGGGGTGCTGACGGCACTCAAGCATTTTCCCGGCCACGGCTCGTCGACCGCCGATAGTCACGAGGGGTTTGTCGATATCACGGACACCTGGACCGACAGCGAACTCGATCCCTATCGCACGATGATCGCCGACGGGGTCGTGGACATGGTGATGGTCGGGCACCTCTATCATGCCGGCTATGCCGACAAGGGAAGCCAGACCCCGGCCTCGCTGTCGCGACAGTGGATCACCGGCGTGCTGCGCGAAACCATGGGCTTTGATGGCGTGGTGATCAGCGACGATCTGGAAATGGGCGCCATCCGCGACCATTACGATCTGCACGATACGGTGACGCTGGCCGTTCGGGCCGGCATGGACGTGCTGCTGTTCTCCAATACCGCCAAATATCGCGCTGGCCTCGGCCAGGAGATCCTCGATATCCTGGTCGCCGAGGCGGGCGCCGATCCCGAATTTGCCGCGCGCATCGAGCAAAGCTACGATCGCATCGTGGCGCTCAAGGCGCGCATCCGCTGATTGCCACAGTTTCTCCTTGTTCTGGTCACGGCGTGTTCCCACGCGTCCAAAGCCCAGCTAATGTGCGGCCACCAAGCAGGGAGTCGTTGCTAGATGGCGGATGACCGCGAAGTCCGACAGGTCCGGGCCATTTTCATTTCGGACGTGCATTTGGGCATGAAGCCCATTCGCGTCGGGCAACTCATCGAGTTCCTGCGCGCGCACGATGCCGAGACGATCTATCTGGTCGGCGACATTCTCGATGGCTGGCGGCTGGCCAAGGCCTGGCACTGGCCCAGCGAATATAATCTGCTGGTGCAGATCATCCTCGACAAGGCCAATGCCGGGACCAAGGTCATCTACCTGCCCGGAAATCACGACGAATTCCTGCGCGAATATCTCGGCACCTACTTTGGCGAGATCGAATTTGTCGACCGGACGGTGCACACGACGGCGCTTGGCAAGACCTATCTGGTGATTCACGGCGACCAGTTCGACGTCGTGGTGATGAACGCCAAATGGCTCGCCCACGTCGGCGACTGGGCCTACAACGCGGCGCTACGCATCAATATTGCCATCAACTGGGTGCGCCGCCGCCTCGGCCTGCAATATTGGTCACTCAGTGCCTGGGCCAAGCAGAAGGTCAAGAACGCCGTGTCGGTGATCGGGCGCTTCGAAGAGGCGCTGGTGCACGAGGCCAAGCAGTCGGGCGTCGATGGCGTCATCTGCGGCCACATCCACTTTGCCGACATGCACGAACGGCTGGGCATCCACTATATCAACACCGGCGATTGGGTCGAAAGCTGCACCGCGATCGTCGAAACGCCAGAAGGCGCGTTCGAGCTGATCAAGTGGACCGAGATGGTCGTCGGCGAACCGCGCAAATTCCGCCTGCGTCGGATCGCCAGCTAATTTTTGTCGCAGCACGGAACGTCTTGCGCCAACTGTGCTTGTAGGCCATTGCTGCGGCAATATTTTTTACCACTCTCGCCCGGAGCAATCTCGCGATGGGTTTTTCTTTCGCGACGCGGTTAGCCCAGCCGGGTACGCGTACGAGCATTTACTACGCGACAATGTTCGCCTCGAGCGCAGTCTCGAACCCGTTCCTGCCGATCTGGCTGAATGAGCGGGGCCTCGATACCGCAGCGATCGGGGTCATCAACGCCCTGCCGATCTTCATCATGATTCTCATCAATCTCGGGGTGGGACGCCTGGCCGACCGGGCCAGCGACTGGCGCCACGTGATTGTCGTCGGCTCCATTCTTGCGGCCGTGCCGCCGATCTTCCTGCTGTTCATGGATGGCTATGCCGCCATCATCATTTTGTGGACCATGCTGGTGGTGCCGTTCCAGGCCGTCGCCCCGGTGGTGGATGCCGCTGCCTACCGGATGGCGCGGCGCACCAATCTCGATTTTGGGGCGATCCGGGTCTGGGGCACCATTGGCTTCGTGATTGCGACGCTGCTGGCAGGCATTACGCTGGATCAATTCGGCCCCAATGCGTTTGTGCCCCTGCTGCTGGCCGTCAGCGTCATCCGGGCGTTGGCGGCGTGTGGCCTACCGCTGTTTCGCGGCGATGAAGCGAATCTTCGTCCAGTCCACCCCATCGATGCGCCGATCAGCCCCCTGATTGCCGTCCGGCTCGGCCATATGTGGCGCTCCTGGTTTGTCATGACGCTGATCGGCGCGGCCTTGCTGCACGGCAGCCACATGATGCAGGCAGGCTTCGGCGCCTTGCTGTGGGCGGAACAGGGCGTTCCCGGCTGGGTGATTGGCCTGCTGTGGGCGGCAGCGCCGACGGCCGAAATCCTCGCCATGGTTTATTTCGAGCGCATTACCAAGCGCTATCACGCGCGGGACCTGATTCTTTTGGGATGTGTCTGCGGCACCATCCGCTGGGCCGGGCTCGCCCTGGAGCCCAGCATTGGCGTGCTCGTTGTCTTGCAATGTCTGCACGTAGCGACAGTCGGTCTTACCTTCTTAGGAATTACGCACTTCATTGCGAACTGGACCAGCGAAGATATCGCTGCCGAAGCACAAAGTTTTTTCGTCATGCTGCGGCAAGTGGTGACCGTCGTGGCGCTGCTGGGCTTCGGCGTTCTGGTCGGCGTCATCGGCTCGCAGGCCTATTATGTGGCGGCCGCCATGAGCGCCCTGGGCGCCGGGCTGGTGCTCGCCTCGATGGTGACCATGAGCCCGGCAAAGCAGCTCAGCGCCAGCTGAGGTTCATCGTGGCGACATCGAGCGGGCGCACACTGGTCTTGCATCAAGCAAGAATCGGTGGTTGCCATGCAGTTGGATCGCTTAGCCGCAGTGTCGTCGCGCCGCATTCTGATCGTCACCGATGCCTGGCGTCCCCAGATCAACGGCGTGGTGCGAACCCTCGAAAGCGTCGGCAAGGCGCTGACCTGCTCAGGCCATGACATCGCCTATCTGACGCCCGAGCGCTTCTGGACGCTGCCGGTCCCGAGCTATCCTGAAATCCGTATTTCGCTGGCCAGCCTCGGCGCCGTCTCACGCCAGATCGAGGCTGAAGACCCCGACCATATCCACATTGCAACCGAGGGGCCGCTGGGTCTGCTGGCCCGCCAGTACTGCATCAGCCACCGTATCGGTTTCACCAGCAGTTTTCACACGCGTTTTCCCGAATACGTGGCCATGCGCGTGCCGGTGCCCACCGAGTGGAGCTATGGCTATCTGCGCTGGTTTCACAGTGCCGCGGCCCGCACCATGGTGCCCACGCCCTCGCTGCGCGACGATCTGGTCGCCAAGGGTTTCCAGCGCCTCTCGATCTGGAGCCGGGGCGTCGATGGCGAGCGGTTCCGGCCCGGTCCCAAGACCGAATTTGCCGGTCTGCCTGGGCCCCATCTGCTCTACGTCGGTCGGGTCGCCGCCGAAAAGAACATCGAAGCTTTTCTCGCCATCAACTTGCCCGGCACCAAGATCATTGCCGGCGACGGGCCTGATCGCGTGCGCCTGCAGCGGCTTTATCCCGATGCGGTATTCCTCGGCTATCGCCACGGCGACGAGCTCGGCGCGCTCTATCGCAGCGCCGACGTGCTGGTGTTTCCCAGTCTCACCGATACCTTCGGCAATGTCATCACCGAAGCGCTGGCCTCGGGCACGCCAGTTGCGGCCTATCCGGTCACCGGCCCGGCCGATGTTTTGCACGACCCGCGAGCGGGTGCGCTGCACACTGATCTCGGTCAAGCCGTGGTGCGGGCGCTGACCCTGAACCGCGCCGATGCGCGAGCGCATGGCGAGCGCTTTACCTGGGCCGCGAGCGCGGGGCAGTTTTTCGATGCTCTCGAGCCATTGCGGTCACAAAATACGCCGCTGGCCGCTACCGGCTGACCGCCTGCCAGATTGGTGCTTGCGTCGGCACGGCAATCGGGTCACCAAAGATTCCGGGTGCTGATTTGCCCGGAGTTGGATTTTCAAATGATACCGGCATCTTCGCGTTTGGGTTCGCCCGAGCTGCGCGCTTCCCTATTTCAGTTCACGGTCTATCTGCCTGGCGCCATCAGCTCGGTATTCCTGGGCATCTGGCTGAGCGAGCACGGCCTGCCCGCCGACCAGATCGGCATCATCAACGCCGTGCCGATGCTGTGCCTGCTGGTCCTCAACATGATTGTCGGCCGCCTGGCCGATCGGGCCAACGACTGGCGCACCGTCATCGTCATCATCTCGCTGATCGGCGCCGCCATCCCGATCGGGCTGTTCTTCGTCAACGAGTTCTGGGGCATCATGCTGATCTGGGCCCTGTGCACCATGAGCATGGGCGCGGTCCCGCCGGTCATCGACGCCGCCACCATGCGCATGACGCGCCGCAACGGCACGGATTTTGGCGCCATCCGCGCCTGGGCCACCGTCGGCTATGTCGTCGGGACCGGTGTCATTGGCCTGCTGATCACTGTCTATGGCTCGGCGGCTTTCGCGCCGCTGTTCCTCGCCATGTGCCTGTTGCGCGGGGGGCTTGCCCTGCTGCTGCCGCGCTTTCGGGCGCCCGGCCACAAGGCGACGCTGGCCGCAGCCGGCCCACCGACCAAACTGCGCGACAGCCTCAAGCTGTGGTTCGTGCTGCCGCTGGTCGGCTTTGCGCTGGTCAACTCCAGTCACTCCCTAATCGGCGGTTTCGCAGCGCTCCTCTGGCACCAGAATGGCGTGCCCGACTATTTCATCGGTCCGCTGCTCGCCATCGCGGCCGCCGCCGAAGCGGTCATGATGTTTGCCTGGCGGCGCTTTGGCGGTCGCATCACGGCGCGCAACATGATCCTTGCAGCCTGCGTGGCGTCGCTGTTGCGCTTCACCATCATGGCCTTCAACCCGCCGGTGGAAGTGCTGTTCCTGATCCAGATGCTGCATGCCATCAGCTTTGGCGTCGGCTATTTCGGCATCGTCCACTTCATCGCCAACTGGACCGACGAGTCCAACGCTGCCGAAGCCCAGGGCTTTGCCAATATGCTGCAGCAGGCCTCGTCCGTGCTGGTGCTGGCACTGTTCGGCTGGCTGGTCGTCCACTTCGGCAGCTACGCTTTCCTGGCGTCGAGCGTGCTGGCCGTGCTGGGCATCGGCTGCGTTCTGGTGTCGCTCAGGATACGGCCTCCCAAGGATGCCATTTGATGGCCATCTGGCGGCGCGGCAGCAGTATGGCCAAGCGCTCAATGAGCATGGGCGTGGCGCCGTGAGGTCAGCGTCTCGATCGTGGCAAGCCCGACCAGCACGGCGGCTGTAATCGATGCCAGCGGCAGCGGATCGAAATTGCCGCCTATGAGGCACAGGCCCACGAGCAGGATGATCGCGATGCTGGCGGACAGGGGCCAGCGCTTTTGCTGGAAGCCGCGAAATAACAGGATACCGGCCAGATAGAGCAGGGGACCGCCCACAACTGTCAGGACCGTGCCTTGGTCTGCAGGGTGGCCCACCGGATGCGCCAGGACCAGCTCATCGCCGGCGGCTGCCACGATGATGCCGGCCACGATGATGGTATGGAAATAGGTGTAGCCATTACGCGCCATGTCGCTGGCCCGTTTGACTTCGGCGGCGTCGAGGGCGGATGTCGCGTGATGATGCACGGCGCTGTTGTTGAAATAGATCCACCACATGGCAATCGAGCCCATGAATGCGACAACGAAAGCCACGACCGTTTCCAGCGACAGGCTGCTTTCGCCAAAAGTTGCGCCCGTCACCAGGATCGATTCGCCGAGCGCGATGATGATGAACAGTCCGGCCCGTTCGGCCATGTGCCCGCCCTCGACGTCGAGCAGATCGAGCGCTGTCCTGCCTAGCCATGGGGTCCAGAACGACAAGGCGGGCGAGGCGTATTCGACGATCACCGCGAGGGCCCAGACCAGCATGCGCTGTTCGGCCGGCAGGAACGCACCCACGATCCAGAACAGTCCGCCAAACGCCTGCCACGAGGCAATGCGCAGGAAGTTCCGGGCATTGTCCGGGGTGGCATGGCGCATCGCCCAGGCGGTGAACAGGCAACGACCCACCTGCATGACCACGTAAGCCAGCGCAAACGGCAGGCCGCGTTCGCCGAACGCCTCGGGGATCGATGTGGAAAACACCAGGCCGGCCAGCATCAGGACGAACAGCATCAGCCGCACGACTGGCGTCGTCGGGTCCAGCCAGTTGGTTGCCCAAGCGGTGTAAATCCACACCCACCACATCGCAAACAGCACAATGGCCGCCTGAATGGCGCCTTGCAGCGTCAGGTGCGCCAAAAGCGTATGGGAGACCTGGGTCACGGCAAAGACGAAGACCAGATCGAAAAACAGCTCGGCAAAATCCACCCGGGCCGATTCGCCGGCAATGCGTTGACGCAGATAGCTTCGCATTCCTGGCCTCCAGCCTTGCGCCGCCATGGCACCTCGGTCGACAGTAATTGGTGCTTCTTACCGGTCCACCATTAAAACCAAAACGGCCCCGGTTTCCCGAGGCCGTTTTGCATTCTCTTTGTGTCGCTCAGTTCAGCCGGCCGCTGGCGTGGGCCAGTGTCGTGTAGACCTTCCCGCGGTCGCTGAGCAGATAATCGCGGGTTTCCTCGGCGGGGCGGGGACCGGCGGCGGCGCGCTTCAGCAATTGCTCGAACTCGCTCATATAGGCCTGGGCGGTGCGGGCGAATTCCGGCTCGCGCTGGAACTTCTTGCGCACGTCGTCATAGGTGCCCTGGCCGGCCAGCGTGTAGATGCGGCGCGAGAACACATTGGATTCCCCAGCCTGATAACGGGCCCAGGCCTCGGCCAGGGCGCCATCGTCGATCGAGCGGGCGATCTCTTCGGTCAGGCCCGACAATCCAACCTGCTGCGGCTGGCTGCTCTGCTGCTTGGCCGAGGCGTTGCGCAGCACATCGCGCAGCCAACCACCGGTTTCGGTGAGCTGTGGCGCTGCAGCCGGCGCCGGGCGAGGGGCCTCGACCGGCTTCTGCTCGACGCGGGCCGGCTCGGCGCGGACCCGTTCTGGCTGGCGCAACGGCTCAGTCTGGCGCGGGGCCTGCTGCGGCTGTTGCTGCTGTGGCGGCCCCTGATAGACGGGTTGGCGCAGCGCTGGCTCAGGCTGTCGCTCGATGGTGCGAATCGGATCGACCAAAGGCGCGCGTGCGGCTTCGCGATAGGTTTCGCGCGCTGGTTCGGGCTGGCGCGGCTGCTGCACTGGTGGCTCGTTGCGCAGATCGTTCCGGGTTTCGGAGCGAGGGGCAGGGCGTGCGGCGCGGCGATCGTTGAGATCGAGCGTCGCCGGCTGGCTGCGTACGATGGCGTTGAGCTCGCTCAATGCCTCGATCTGCTCGGCCACGACCCGGCGCATCGCTGCGGCGCTGGCGCGGGTTTCCTCGGGCAATTCGTTGACGCCGCGGGCCAGTTCGGCGCGCGTGGCTTCGAGTTCGCTGCCCACTTCACGGGCCGTGTCGCGCATGGCGCGGGCCGTGTCGTTGAAGCGCTGGGTGGCTTCCTCGATGGCGCGCTGCATTTCGCTGACCATCTGCTGCTGGGCCTGCTGGAGAGCAGCGTTGGCGCGGCGGCCTTCCGAGCTCGCCGTGTCGCGCAGTTCGCTGAGGCGCGAGGCGACTTCGCCCGTGGCTTCGTCCATCACCTGGCGCAGGCGATCGCCCGTGCCATCCAGCGCCTGCTGGAAACCGCCCGAGGTGTCGTCGAGCGCCTGGCGGAAACTGCCCGTGGTCTCGTCGAGCACCATGCGGACGGTGTTGGTGGTTTCGTCCAGGGCCTGGCGAACCCCGCTGGTGCCTTCGTTCAGCACATCGCGGAGGCCGCTCGAGGTCTCGTCCAGCGCCTGGCGGACGCTGCCCGTGCTCTGGTCGATGGCCTGGCGCAACTGGCCGGTGTTGGAGGCAATGGCATTGCGAACCGACAGGGAGGAGTCGTTGAGCGTTTCGGCGATCGAGCTCGAGGTCGCGGTCAACACGTCGGTGACGCTGGCCGCGGTCGAGGTCAGCGCATCGCTGACGCGGTTGGCGTTGTCGTCCAGTGCCTGGTTGACCTGGTCGGTCTGGTCGGACAGCGCGGTGCGAACCGACGAGGCGGTCTGGTTGAGCGCATTGGCGGCGGCTTCGGCGGCCCGCTGCACCACATCGTCGACCTGCGCCGCGCTGGAGTTCAGCGTCGTGCTGAAGCGCTCGTTAGTCGAGTACAGCGCGTTGGCGACGTTGTTGGAGGTGACGCGCAGGGTGTCGTTGATTTCCCCGGTGGCTGCGGACAGCTGCTCGCTGATCGTGCTGGTGGTCTGCGCCAGCGTTTCGGCAACGGTGCCGGTGGTGGCGCTGAGTGCCTCGTCCATGGCCCGGCGCGCGCCGATCAGGCGGCGTTCGGTCTCGTTGACCGTATCCGCAATCGACTGCGCGAACATGCGCATGCGGCCATCGATATCGTCGGCGCGGCTGGTGAAGCTGATGGCCAGTGCATCCATGGCGCCACGGCGATCTTCGAGGGTATCGATCGCGGTATCGCTCGAAATGGTCAGGGCGCGCGATGCCTCGTTCATGGTTTCGGCTTCGGCATCGAGGCGCCCGAGGACGCTCGAGAATTCGCCGACCATGCCGCGGATGGTGGCCTGCAGCGCCGAGACGTGCTGGCTGACCATGGCGCCGGCCTGTTCGGTCTGCCCGATGGCATCGCGAACGGTGTCGGAATAGCTCGAGGTCTGCTGCGCCACGGAGTTTTCGAGATGCGCAAGGTTGGCCGTCGAGGCATCGAGCACGCGCTGCAACAGCAGATTGCTGTCGTTGAGCTTGCCCAACGCCGCAGTGACGTCGGTGAGGATGCGCGAGGTCGACACGGCCATGATGGCTTCGGCTTCGCGGGCATTGTCGCCCAGGGCGTCGCGCAACAGATTGCCATGGCTGGCCAAGGCGCCCTGCAACTGGTCGGAGCGTTCGCTGACCAGCGCAGCAAAGGCCGAGGTGTGCTCTTCGACCGAGCGGTTGATGTCGGTGAGGCGGGTTTCGATGCCGCCGACCACGTCGACGGCCTTGACCGTCAGCAGCTGATCGATATCGCCCGCCGCGATGCGGATCTGGTCGAGCGCCGTGCGGACCGCATTGTCCATGCGGTTGGCCGTCGTCGTGATGTCGCTGGCGATATCCTGCGTCGCCGCACTGATGCGGGTGGCGATGGTTTCCTCGATCCGGTCGGCACCGGCTTCGAGATCGGCCATCGACTGGGTGATCGAGGTGTTGATCGAGGCGTTGAGCGCGGCCAGCCGTTCGGCCGTGATGTCGGCGCGTGCAGTGATCGCTTCGGGCAGGGTGCCCAGCCGGCTGTCCACCATGTCGGTGATCGCCTTGCGCGCCGAGTTGACGCCGGTTTCGATGAGGTCGGCGGCCTTGCGGGCGCTTTCGCCCACGGTGAGGCTCGCCGCATCGATGCGGGTCGTGATGCCCACTTCGGCATCGGTGATGCGCGCGATGGCGCCGTCGAGGCCGGTGCCCAGATTGGCGTTGAGCTCGCTGACGCGGTCGGCGATGCGGAACGACATGCTGTCGACGCGGGCGCCCATGTCGTCGGTCGCGACGCGCATGGCTTCGTCGATCTTGTGACGGGCTTCTTCGCCCTGAGCGGCCAGCGTATCCGCCAATTCAGCGGTGCGCAGGCCGATGGTTTCGCCGATCGAGGTGGTGTGCGTCGCCAGCGTATCGGACAGCGCTTCGGTGCGGATCGCGAGGGCGTCGGAGAGCTGCTGGGTGCGCGTGCCGACCGCCATGGCGAGCGACTGCGTGCCGCCATCGAGCGTGTTGCGCAGTTCCGCGCTCCGGCTGTCGAGTTCCGTCGTCAGCGTATTGGTGCGGGCGTCCAGCGTTTCGACGATGGTGTTGGTGCGGGCGTCGAGCCCGTCGATCAGGGCGCCGGCGCGGCTGTCGATCTGCGCGGTGAATACGCCAACGCGGCTGTCGAGGCCGCCGGTCAGGGCGCGGCTGCGCTCGTCGATATCGGCCAGCAGGGTGCCGGTGCGGGTGTCCAGCGTTTCGGCAAAGGCGCCGGATCGGCTGTCGAGTTGTTCGGCAAAAGCCCCGGTGCGCTGGTCGAGACCATCGATCAGCCCGCTGGTGCGGCTGTCGATGCCGCCGGTCAGGGCGCGGCTGCGCTCGTCGATATTGGCGAGCAGCGTGCCGGTGCGGCTATCGAGTGCCTCGGCGATGGCGCCGCTGCGGGTATCGAGGCCATCGAACAGATTGGCGCCGCGGGTTTCGATTTCTACGCTGAAGCGGTTCGCGCCATAGTTCAGGCGGTCGATCAGCTGGCCGGTGCGATCGTCGATCTGGCTGGCAAGGGCTGCGGTGCGGCCCTCGATTTCGCCAGCGAGGGTCCCGGTGCGGGATTCCAGTTCCAGCGACAGGGCCGTGGTCTTTTCCGACAGCGTGTCGGCGAGGCGCTGGGTGCGGCCGGCAATGGCACTGTCGAAGGCGCTGGCGCCGGTGGAGAGCGTATCGCCCAACTCCTGGCTGCGGACGCGGATGGCTTCGCTCAGATCGCGGCCGCGGCCCGACAGGGTTTCCTCGATCGACTGCGCATGGGTTTCGATGGCGCTGGCCAGATCGCCGGTGCGGGCGGTCAGGATGTCGTCGATGGCCTTGGTGCGGCCATCCAGCGTTTCCGCGATGGTGCCGGCATGGCCTTCCAGCGTCTGTGCAATTTCGCGTCCGCTGTTGAGCAGGGTTTCCGCCATGGCACGGGTGCGCGCCACCAGCACGTCGCCAAGCTCGCGGGTACGATCGGTGACGACTTCATGGAAGCGGCCGGATTCTTCGTTGAGCGCCATTTCGAGCACGTTGGCGCGGGCGGCGAAGCTGGTGCCCTGGCGTTCGAGGCGGGCAATCAGGCTCTCGCCCTTGTCGCCGATGACGCCATCGAGCGTATGCAGCCGGGTGTCGAGCAGCGCTGCGATTTCGGTCAGGCGGGTGTCGAACTGGTTCAGCGAATCCTGCCCGGCAGAGGACAGCGTGATCCGTGCGCGCTCGGAGGTATCGTCGAGCGCGCCGTTGATCTCGATCATCGCCGACTGCAGGCGGCTGTCCATGGCGTTGAGCTGGATCGACACCGACTCGTCGAGCTGGCGCGACAACGAGCTCAGCATCGCCTCGGCCTGGCGCGAGCGGTCGGTGATATCTTCGGCAATGCGCTGGCCGATCAGGTCGAGACCCCCGGTGACCTGTTCGCCACGGTCACGCAGCTGGTCGAGCAGGGAAGCGCCGCCATTTGTCAACAAGCCCGAGATCGCCTCGGTGCGCTCGTCCATGGCCAGTGAAAGGCGCGAGGTGGTGTCGTCGAGTGCGCCGGTGATACGATCGGCCGTGCTATCGAGCAGGCCGGAAAGCCGGGTGGTGCGACCGTCGAACGCGGTGCTCATGCGCTCGGCGCTCTCGTCGAGCGTTGCCGCGATCTTGTCGCTGTTGGCTTCGAGGATGATTGCCAGATTGGCGGCGCGCTGATCGAACGCAATGCCGACGCGGCTGGTATTGTCCTCGAGCGTGGTGGCGATCCGCTCGCTGGTGCCTTCGAGCATGCCGGCCAGATTGGCGGTGCGCTCGTTGAACGCTGTGGTCATGCGGCTGGTGTTGTCGTCCAGCGTCGCGGCGATGCGCTCGCTGGTGCCTTCGAGCAAACCAGCCAGATTGGCCGTGCGCTCTTCGAAGCTGCCGGTGATGGAGCCGGTGCGCTCGTGGATCAGGCGGGTGCGCTCGTCCATGGCGTTGGCGATCGAGGACGCGTGATTGTCGAGCGCGTCGGTCAGCGCTGCGATCCGTGTTTCGACGCCATCGTTCAGCGTGCCGGCCCGGCTGTCGAGCGCGTCGGTGAGGGCATTGGTCTTGTCTTCGAAGGTCAGCGCCAGCCGGCCGGCGCTGTCGTCGAGCGCCGAGATGAAATCGGTGGTGCGATTGTCGACCAGCGTCGCAAAGCCATCGGCCCGCTCGCTGAAGACGTTGTTCATCGTATTGCCGGCGGTTTCGAGCGCGCGGGTCAGATTGCCGCCGCTTTCGACGATGGTGCCGGAAATGCGCTGGCTGATCATGTCGAGATCGAACACCAGGCCGGTGTGGCTCTCGGTGATGGCTTCGCGCACCCGCTCGGTGTTGGTGAGAACGCTTTCACGCTGGCTGGCCAGTTCGGCGATCAGCGCCCGCATGCGCGATTCATTGTCCGAATAGGTGCGTTCGAGCGCCGTCACCTCATTGTGGATCATCACTTCGAGTTCGCCGGCGCGCGACAGGGCGCGTTCCAGCCCATCGCCCAGCGCATTGACTTCGCGGCGCACGGCCTGGCCGACCGAGGCGACCTTGTCGGCGGCGGTGACTTCGGGCTCGGCCAGGCGAATGGCGGCCTGGGTGATCGAAGAGGCGGCATTGCGCAGATCCTGCGCGCGCCGGATCAGGCTGGCGACGGCAAAAAAGCCGAACACCGGCAAGACCATGATGGCCAAGAGGCCGATGAATTCGATGGTGCCGACAAAAGCGCCCGGATTAGCGAGTTCATCGCCATAGCGCAGATAGCCGCCAATGCCCGAGACCGCGAGCCAGAGAATCGACAGGCCGAGCGCGATCCAGGTCGGCGTGGCCGAGGACGAATGCTGCAGGCCATAAAGGATTTTGGAGGTCGGGAATCGATCGTCGTTGGCGACCGGACCAGCCTGCTGGGCAATCTTGTCGGCGGCGCGCAGGCGCTCGGAACGGGCCGGCTCGGGCTTGGTTTCGCTGGGCTGCGGCGCCGGCTCGTCGAGGCTGAACATGGACTCCTTGAGCGCATCCTCCACGGCCGAAAATGCCAGGGCTGCGGGATCGTTATTGGGGGTCGGGGTGTTCGCCATACTCTTTACAACTCTCGCGTCGGCCTAGCAGCACAGGGGCGGTTATCGGGCGCTATTCTGGCGCATGATCCTTGCCGGATATCGCGCCAGACAGTGACAATTTGAGGCAACAACCTCGGAAATCGTCGCACCCGCGCCGCCGCGCGCTGGTTCAAAGCCCATTAATACATTCAATTTGAACCAAACCGAACCCTTTCTTACCCATAGGTTAATTTTCTGGGGGAAGAGGTTTCCCATCCCAATCGCATCGCCGTGGCAAAGATGTGGCTTAAGGGGCTGTTCACCCAGCTCTTCTATTATCAGCTCTGCGATCGGGCTCCTTGCGGGCCCGATATTGTTTTTGTGGAGTGTTCGACATGGCCCTTAGTTCCGCGGTCCGCGCCAGCCGACAGGCCCCTCTGCCCCGCGCCATGCGTCCGGTCGATCTGGTGTACCTGGCCAAGCAATGCCAAGGCGACGAGCACCGCGAATACGCCATGCTGCGCCAGTTCGAATCGCGGATTTCGCTATACTTGGCGCATTTGTCCGCCGCCACGACCAACGAAGACATCGCCGCCACGCTGGGCACCATCATCGGCTCCGCAACAGCCGTGGGCGCCGTCTCCGTTGCCAGCCTTGCGCGCGCCGCACAAGATCAGCTTGCAACCGGCACGTCGCCCACCATTGAAACCATCGCCGACCTCGGCCACGCCATCGAGGAAGCCCGCGCCTTCATCGGCGACATGCTGGCCTGAAAGCCCGACTGAATTTCGGTGCTGCGCGCTGGCGGTTCGAATGATCTCCACTTCGGCACCCTGTCCGCGTGCTGCTGCCGATTTGACCCTATGCGCGCCGCACCCTATATAGCCGGCAACCTTGCGCCTTTACGCGCCCCAACAGTCCAGCAGATCCGATGTCCTTATCCACTGCCGCCGTGGCCGCGCCGCGGCCTACCGCCGAACCGTTCCGCACCCGCCGCACCTTTGCGATCATTTCGCACCCGGATGCGGGCAAGACGACGCTGACCGAGCGCCTGTTGGCGGCGGCTGGCGCCATCCAGTCGGCCGGCGCAGTGCGCGGCAAGGCCGGCGTGCGCTCGACCCGCTCGGACTGGATGGAGATGGAGCAGCAGCGCGGCATTTCCATCACGTCCTCGGTGATGACGTTCGACTACGACGGGCTGACGCTGAACCTGCTCGATACGCCGGGCCACTCGGACTTTTCCGAGGACACCTATCGCACCCTGACCGCCGTCGACGCCGCCATCATGGTGATCGACGCGGCGAAGGGCATCGAAGCGCAGACGCTGAAACTGTTCGAAGTGTGCCGCCTGCGCGATATTCCGATCATCACCTTTATCAACAAGGTGGACCGCGAGGGGCTATCGCCGCTGGAGCTGATCGACGAAATCCAGGGCAAGCTGGCGCTCGATCTCACCCCCGTGCTGTGGCCGATCGGGCAGGGCGTCGATTTCCGCGGTTATCTGGATCTGCTCGAAAAGCGCGTGCTGTCGCCACAAGGCAAGCCGATCGCCGAATACGAGCAAATCGAAGACCTGCTCGACAACGAAACGCTGGTCGATGATCCGATCTTCATGACGGCGCTCGAAACGCTCGAAATGGCGCATGCCATGCTGCCGCCGTTCGATCTCGAAACTTTCCACGCCGGGCATCTCAGTCCGGTGCTGTTCGGTTCGGCGCTCAAGGGCATCGGTGTTGCCGAGCTATTGCGCACCCTGGGCGAGTGGGGCCCCGAGCCGCGCCCGCAGCCGGCCATCCCCGAGCCCATCGAGCCATCCGACAAAAAGGTCGTCGGCTTCGTGTTCAAGGTTCAGGCCAATATGGACGCCAACCA
>Ga0247806_10000249_pt1 | contig 37139 bp, 34 predicted proteins | sample UWRJL059202B1_FD_179935 | JGI IMG/M metagenome (GOLD analysis project Ga0247806, IMG submission 179935) | Plant litter microbial communities from Arlington Agricultural Research Station in Wisconsin, United States - UWRJ-L059-202B-1 | ecosystem: Environmental > Terrestrial > Plant litter >... | reverse complement strand
TGGGCAGCAGTCCGCTTTCGGCGGCCTCGGCGAGGCTGGGCGCGTCGGTGTCCTTCGGGGAGAGCAGCAGCTCCCCGGCCACGGAGGGGAACACCAGGCCGACCTCGGGGTCCAACGGGTTGATGCCGTGTTCGGCGCCGGCGGTATAGGTGGAGGACACCAGGTAGCTGACGGTGGCCTTATCGGTCAGGGCGACGAACGCGTGACCGAGACCTTCGGAAAGGTACACGGCCTTCCGGTCCACGTCGTCCAGCAGCACCGAGTCCCACTGGCCGAAGGTCGGCGAGCCGACCCGGATGTCGACGATGAAGTCGATGATCGCACCGTGCGTGGCGGTGACGTACTTCGCCTGCCCCGGCGGGATGTCGGCGAAGTGGATGCCGCGCAGCACACCACGGCTGGACACGCTGGTGTTCGCCTGGCGCAGGTCCAGCGGATGCCCGACAACCTCGCTCAACTTGTCGAACCGGTACCACTCGAGGAAGACTCCCCGGTCGTCCCCGAACTGCTTCGGGGTCACCTCGTAGGAATCGGGTACGGAGAGTTCGCGAATCTGCACGTTTGCCAGCCTAGCAATGCGTGTCCAGTACAATCGCGTAGGCACCTTTACGCAAACGGAATGGTCACGTATATATATGAAGATCCTCGTCACCGGCGGCGCCGGGTTCATCGGCTCGAACTTCGTTCGCCGAACCCTGCAAGACGCTTATCCCGGCCTGGAGGGCGCTGACGTCGTCGTCCTGGACGCCCTCACCTACTCCGGCAACCTGGAGAACCTGGCCCCCGTCGCCGACTCACCTAGGTACACGTTCGTCAAGGGCGACATCCGCGACGGCGCCCTGCTCGACACCCTCTTCCCGGGCCTGGACGCCGTGGTGCACTTCGCCGCGGAATCCCACGTGGACCGGTCCGTACGCGACGCATCCATCTTCGTCGAGACCAACGTCCTGGGCACCCAGCAACTCCTGGACGCGGCCCTGCGCCACGACCTGCCCCGCTTCGTGCACGTCTCCACCGACGAGGTCTACGGCTCCATCGCCGAAGGCTCCTGGAACGAAGAACGCGCCCTCGAACCCAACTCGCCGTACTCCGCCTCCAAGGCCGGCAGCGACCTCCTCGCCCGCAGCTACCACCGCACCCACGGCCTGAACGTGTCGATCACCCGCTGCTCGAACAACTACGGCCCGTACCACTTCCCCGAAAAGGTCATCCCGCTGTTCGTCACGAACCTCATCGACGACCTGCACGTTCCCCTCTACGGCGAGGGCAACAACATCCGCGACTGGCTGCACGTGGACGACCACACCCGCGCCATCGCCATGGTCCTCACCAAGGGCCGGCCCGGCGAGATCTACAACATCGGCGGCGGCACCGAACTGACCAACAAGGAACTCACCGAAATGCTCCTCGAGTCCGCCGGCAAGGACTGGTCCTACGTCGACCGCGTCGCCGACCGCCTCGGCCACGACCTGCGCTACTCCGTGGACATCTCCAAGATCCAAGCCGAACTCGGCTACAGCCCCCAGGTCCCCTTCGAACAGGGCCTCGCCGACGTCGTGCAGTGGTACCGCGACAACCGCACCTGGTGGGAACCCCTCAAAGCCCGCGCGGCACTGAGCTGAGCGGCGCCGACGCGAGATGACCCGTTATCTGATCACCGGCGCGGCCGGGATGCTCGGCCGTGATCTGCAGGATGCCCTCCGCGGCCGTGACGTCACGGCCGTGGACCGCAGCGAGCTGGACATCACCGACCTCGCCGCTGTTCGGCAGGCCGTGACCGGCCACGACGTGATCATCAACGCCGCCGCGTACACCGCCGTGGACGCGGCCGAGGAGAACGAGGCCGCCGCATACGCGGTGAACGCCCTCGGCCCGCGCAACCTCGCGATCGGCGCAGCCGCGGTGGGGGCCAAGCTTGTGCAGATCTCCACCGACTACGTCTTCGACGGCTCCGGAACCACGCCGTACGCCGAGGACACCGCGATCCAGCCGCTCAACGCCTACGGCCGCACCAAGGCCGCGGGTGAGCAGTTCGTGCTCACCGAGAACCCGGCCGGCAGCTACATCGTGCGCACCGCATGGCTCTACGGCGCCCACGGCGCCAACTTCGGCCGCACCATGCTCACCCTCGCCGCCGGCCGCGACACCGTCTCCGTCGTCGCCGACCAGTTCGGCCAGCCCACCTGGACGGTCGATTTGGCCGCACAGATCGTGGCGATGCTCGACGCGGACGCCCCCGCGGGCATCTATCACGGCACCAATGCTGGGCAGACGAACTGGTTCGGCTTCGCCCGCGCGGTGTTCGCGAGCGCCGGCCTCGACCCCGAACGGGTGTTGCCCACCGACGGCAGCGCGTTCGTGCGGCCCGCACCGCGGCCGTCCTACTCGGTGCTCGGGCATGATGCCTGGGCTGCCGCCGGCCTCTCCCCCATGCGCGAGTGGACCGAGGCTCTCACCGATGCCGCGAGCCACGGCGCGTTCACCCCATCATGATCACCCTGCGGGTCATCGTGGACCAGCTGATCGCGCCCCTTCCGGGCGGGCTCGGCCGGTACACCGAGGAACTCACCCGATCGCTGATCAGCACCGCGCCGACCGACTGTGTGGTCGAAGGCATCGTCTCGGCCAGTTCGCCGGAGCACTACGAACAGATCACCTCGGCCCTGCCCGGGCTGGCCGGCCTGCACAAGATGGCGCTGGCCCGACGGGAACTCACCGCTGCCTGGCAGTTGGGTGTCGCCACCTCGGCCGGTCACGGTCTGGTGCACGCGCCCGGGCTGTTCGCTCCCCTGCACCGCCACGACCGGTCTCGGGACGAGACCCAGGTGGCCGTGACCGTGCATGACGTGCTGGCCTGGACGCATCCGGAGACGCTCACGCCGACCACCGTCGCCCGCACCAAGCTGATGCTCAAGCGGGCCCGGAAGCACGCCGACGCGATCGTCGTGCCAAGCCACGCTTTGGCCGACCAGCTGGGTGAGATCATGGATTTCGGCGACCGGGTCCGCGTCATCGGCGGCGCCGTGAGCAGCAACCTGCGCCTGCCGACGAACTCGGCCGCGGCCGAGGCCCTGGCCGCCACGCTGGGCCTGCCCGATGAGTACATCCTCACCGCCGGCACCCTCGAACCGCGTCGCGGCGTCACCGCGCTCATCGAGGCGCTCGCCCGACCGGGCGCATCCGACCTGCCGCTGCTGGTCCTCGGGCCGGACTCCTGGGGCGAGCTGACGCTCGCTTCGGTGGCCGACGAGGCCGGTCTCGCGCCCGACCGGGTGCGATCGTTGGCCGCCCTCACCGACCAGGAGCTCGCTCTGGTGATCTCCCGCGCGTCGGTGTTCGTCTACCCGAGCCTGGAGGAGGGCTTCGGCCTGCCGATCATCCAGGCGTTCACCTTCGGCACCCCCGTCATCCACTCGGATGCCCCCGCTCTGGTGGAAGCCGGTGGCGACGCCGGTTTCACCGTGGAACGCGACGACCCGGCCGGCTACCCCGAGCGCCTCGGCGCCGCAATCGACCGGGTACTGGGTGACACCGAGCTGGCCGACCGGCTGCGCATCTTCGGCAGCGACCGGGCCAAGGCCTTCACCTGGCGCGACACCGCCGAGCGGGTCTGGCAGCTGCACGCCGACCTCTAGCCCCCACCCTCCCGCGAAAGCGGCCGTGTGGTCACCTCAGCGCCGTGAGATAGCCACACGACCGCTCTCGCGAACTCAGGGGGTCGGCGTGCCTTCGGGCGGGTTCAGGGCGGCGGCGATCAGGGCATCGATGTGCTCGTAGTCCGGGTCCGCCGGGTCGACCCCGTTGTCCGGCACCAGTTCCACGTTGCCGACGGGCTGTTCCTTGGTCTTCGTCGCGAGGTTGGTGAAGTAGCCCAGCATGCCCTGGGGGATGTCGGTGTTGACGACCTCCTCGCCGGCCTGCGCGACGTCCCGGAACTTCGTGAGCACGTTGGCGGGGTTGAACTGCTGCAGAATCGCTCCCTGCAGCACCCGCTGGCGGGCCATGCGGTCGTAATCGCTAGTGCCGTGGCGGGCCCGGGCGTACCACATCGCCGTGAAGCCGTCCATGTGCTGCGGCCCCGCCTCGACCCAGCCGTCCACATCACTGAAGTCCTCCAGGTGGCCGCCGATGGGGAGCCGCTGCTCAACGTCGATGTCGACGCCGCCGAGCGCGTCGATGAGGTTGGCGAAGCTCTCCATCTCGATGAGCACGAAGTACTGGATGGTGAGCCCCGTGATGCCGCTAGCGGCGTCGCGCATGCCCTCGATGCCCGGCGTGCTGCCCTCGGCCTCGGCGTTGGGGTACATCTCCGGGCTCTTCAGCTCCACCTCGGTGTAGATCGAGTTGAGCATACAGACGTCCACGTCGCAGGTGTTGTTGTAGCCGTACCCGTTCGGGTAGGCCTCGTGCAGCGGGGATCCCTCGGGGAAGGGCACGATGCTGAGGTCGCGGGGAAGGCCGATGATGTCGGCCTTACCGGTCTTCGCGTCGATGCTGACCACCGACATGCTGTCCGGGCGCATGCCCAACCGGTCGGCGCCCGCGTCGCCGCCGAGCAGCAGGATGTTGTAGCGCCCGTCGACGGGCGGTTCGGACGGGCCCGCGGAGAACACCGACGAGAGGAACCCGCTGGCCGTGGTGGCCACGTAGGCCCCGTAGCCCGCGGTGCCGGCCACGACCACCATGACCACTGTCGCGAGCCCGGCGATGAACGGCCGCGCCTTGGGCCGGGCCTTGACCAGCCGCACCAGGCGGATGGTGTCCAGCGTGAAGACGACCCACACCACCGCGTAGAACAGCATCACGGCGGCGATGATCCACAGCCCGACCGAGTTCGTGGCGATCGTGAGCATGATCTCAGGATTGATCAGATAGACCAGGCCGGCGAGCACGACCAGGGCCAGGAAACTCAGGGTCGCGCCCAGACCGAAGCGGCCGAGTCTGCGGTTGCCGGCCAGGACCTGTGCCGAGCCGGGGATGAGGATGTTCAGTGCCACGAGCCACCAGGCCCGCCGCGTCATGAGCTGGCTGGAACCGGAATTCGGGTACCGGATCGGGCTGCTGGCGCTGCTCATAGTTTCGCTTGCAGGGCCGCGTTCTTGTGCTCCACCTGCTCGGCCAGGGAGGCGGCGTACTCCTCCAGCTTGACGCGCAAGGCGTCATCCGCTGTCGCCAGGACCTTGACCGCGATCAGCGCGGCATTGCGGGCTCCGCCGATCGACACCGTCGCGACGGGGACTCCTGCGGGCATCTGCACGATGGACAGCAGCGAATCCAGGCCGTCCAGGCGGCCCAGCGGCACGGGCACACCGACGACCGGCAGCGTGGTCACGGCGGCGAGCATGCCGGGCAGGTGCGCGGCACCGCCGGCGCCGGCGATGATCACCTTGAGGCCGCGTCCGTGCGCATCCTGGCCGTAGCGGATCATCTTCTCCGGCGTGCGGTGCGCCGACACCACCTGGACCTCGTGGGCGACACCGAACTCCGTCAACAGCGCGGCGGCGTCACTCATGACTTTCCAGTCGGAATCCGACCCCATCACCACACCGACGAGGACGGCGGCGGACGTGGCGGGCTCGGGAATCACGGGGTTGTCTGGCACGGAGACGATCTTAGGCTTCAGTCCTGAAAAAATGCCGCAGTGGCACGCGCCTGGTAGGTGACCGAGTCCAGATCCGCCCCGGTGGCGGTCACATGACCGATCTTCCGCCCCGGCCGGGGCGCCTTGCCGTAGTTGTGCACCTTCACCGTCGGCTGCTCGGCGAACGCGCTGGGGTACCGGTCGGCCATGCTGCCCGTGGTGGGTCCGCCGAGGATGTTGACCATCACCGACCATGGTTCGCACAGTCCGGTCCCGCCGAACGGCAGGTCGAGTACGGCGCGCAGGTGCTGCTCGAACTGGCTCGTCGTCGATCCGTCGATCGACCAGTGCCCACTGTTGTGGGGTCGCATCGCGAGCTCGTTCACCAGCAGCCGACCGTCGGTCGTTTCGAACAGTTCCACCGCGAGCACGCCGGTGACCCCGATGCCTTCCGCCACCCGCTCCGCGATCTCAGCCGCCATGTCGCTGACGCGGCCGGCGGATTTCGGGGCGGGCGCGATGACCTCGGCGCAGACGCCGTCCCGTTGCACGGTCTCCACGACCGGCCAGATCGCGATCTGGCCGGAGGGACGCCGGGCGACGACCTGCGCGAGTTCACGCCGGAAGTCGACGAGCTCCTCCGCCAGGAGGGCGCCGTCGTTGGCGTCTTCGGCCAGCGCCTGGAACCAGTCGTCGGCCTCGTGGGCGTGCCCCACGACCCGCACGCCCTTACCGTCGTAGCCGCCGCGGGCGGTCTTGACCACGGCACGGCCACCGTGGTCGGCCAGGAACACGGCCAGCTCGTCGGCGTCGTGCACACGTGCCCAGTCGGGAACGGGCAGAGCGAGTTCGGTGAGGCGCTCGCGCATCAGCAGCTTGTCTTGGGCGTAGAGCAGCGCGTCGGGTCCGGGGTGCACGGTGACGCCCCGGTCCACGAGCTCCCGGAGGATCGCCTGCGGAACGTGTTCGTGGTCGAACGTGATGACGTCCACGGTCTCGGCGAACGCGAGCACAGTGTCCAGGTCCCGGTAGTCGCCCACCGATACCGCCGCGAGGCTTGCGGACATGCCGTCGGCCTCGGCCAGGACCCGCAGGTCGAGTCCGAGATTCACCGCGGCGGGGATCATCATGCGGGCCAGTTGACCGCCACCGATCACACCAACGATCGTGCTCATCTGTTCACCAATTTCTGTGCGAGCGTTCATCAGCAGGCCGCGAACTCTCAGGAAGGGGATTGGGCCGCATCGTAGAATTCTTGGAGCTTGAAGTTTCTCGCTCCATGTTCCATTTTCACTCATCGGCCGGACGGATACATGTCGAGAATATCGGTCAGTAGACACCGCGTGTTCGCGTTCGTCACGCAGCTCGCGAAGTTCGGCATGGTCGGCCTTGTCGGCTTCGCGGTGGACATCACGGTCTTCAACCTGCTCCGGGCCACGGTCTTCTCCCCCGACGCCGTGGACTCCGGTCCGATCTGGGCGAAGGTCGTCTCGACGGTCCTCGCCATCCTGGCCAACTGGGTGGGCAACCGGTACTGGACCTTCTCCAAGGACCGCCAGGCGCAGACGCTGCGGGAGGGCCTGGAGTTCTTCGCCGTCAGCCTGGTCGGTATGGGCATCGGCCTGGCCTGCCTGTGGGTGAGCCACTACGGGCTCGGCTACACGAGCGTGCTGGCGGACAACATCTCCTCGAACGTGGTCGGCCTGTTCCTCGGCGCCGTCTTCCGGTTTGTGCTCTACCGGTACTGGGTGTTCTCCCCGACCCGGCGAGCCGCGGCTGCCGTTCCCGCCGCGCCCGCCGTCCAGACGGCGACCGGGTCGCTGCGGCTACCGGCCCGTCCAGAACGAAGTCTGGTCACCGAGCGCTGACCCATCCGGCCGGAAGCCCGGACCCTGTTGTGCCCTGACCTGGTCGGCAAGGTCCTGCAGCGCCCGCTGCACCAGCCGGGCCTGCGGCACGTCGCGTAGGTCGAGTCGCTGGTCGGGGCCGGAGCTGACCCGGACGGTGCCGGAGCGGAACAGCGCCTGCAGCCAGGTTCTGCGCAGGCTCACGTCGAAGCTCCGGCTGTGCGGCAGCTCCTGGCGGGTGCGCACGAGGATCCCGTGCACGACGATGATCCGTCGGGTGGTGATGGTGTACCGCCGGGTGAGCCAGGACAGCAGCGGCAGGAACCACAGCAGCAGCACCACGGCGGCACCGCCGACGAGGACGAGGGTGTTCTGCCACGGCTCCGCGACGGCTCCGGCGAAATAGCCGGTGGCCGCGGCCGTCCCGAACAGGATCAGGGTGGGCCAGAACAGGGCCCTGCCGTGTCGGCGCAGGCGTGCGATGACCACCTCGGGCGGCGCCGGCAGCGGCGCTGCGGGGTTGGGGTGCACGGGGTTGGTCATACCCCATTAATACCTCAGGTGGGTCACATCCCCAGCGGCCACCGCGGTCGGCTCCCCGGTCGCCTGGTCCTCCACGATGAGCCGGCCGTCGGGATCGAGGCCCACAGCGGTACCGACCAGGTCGTGCCCGCCGGGCAGTTCGACACGCACCGTGCTGCCCAGGGTTCCGCACAGCGCGCTGACCCGCTCGTGCAGGCCGCTGGCGACGGGGTCGGCGCCGGCGGCGAGGAACGCCGCGGCGAGTCCCCGCAGCTCGGTCAGGTAGGCGGCCAGGACGGCATCCGGGTCGGGGACGCCGCCGGTGACCAGCATCAGCGACGTGGACGTGAGGGTGGGCAGGTCGTGTTCGTCCAGGGCCAGGTTGAGGCCGCTGCCGATGCACAGCCCACTCGCGTCGGGCAGCAGCTCCGAGAGGATGCCGGACACCTTGTATCCGTCGATGAGCACGTCGTTGGGCCATTTCAGGGCCACCTCGTGCCGGGGCGCGTCGTCGTCGCCCTGCGGCGCGGCGGCGGCGTCGACCACTCCGCGCACGGCCAGGGTCATCGCCGCACCCGCGAGTAGCGGGAACCAGCCGTACCGGTTGGCGGGCAGCGGCCCGGACTCCAGCCGGGGCCGCAGCAGCACCGAGATGGCCAGCGATTTGCCGCTGGGAGCGAGCCAGCTGCGACCGAGCCGGCCACGGCCGCTGGTCTGGTTGTCGGTGACGACCACCGACAGGTCGGGCCAGGCGTGGGCATCCGGCCCGGTGGCGCGGGTCACCAGCACGTCGTTGGTGGAGCCGGCCTCGTCGAGGTACTCGAACCGGGCCCCGATGCCGCTGCTGATCGGAAATTCCATACCCACGCCTCTTCTCAACCCCCACCCGGGGATTCATAACTCCTGCAATTCTGCCCAGTTTGACCCAGAACCTGAGTATTTCGAGGTGACTGAGGGCGAATTGCAGGAGTTGTGCTCGCCGGAGGGACGGGGTGGACCGCCGGACTCAGGGGGCCGACGGGGTGGGGCCGGTAGAGTGAACGGCGTGACTGAGAACCCGACCGGACCCGACCTGTACACGACGGCGGGAAAACTCGCCGACCTCAAGCAGCGTTATCACGAGGCCGTGACCGCCAGCGGTGAGGCCGCCATCGAGAAGCAGCACGCCAAGGGCAAGATGACCGCCCGCGAGCGGGTCGCCGAGCTGCTCGACGAGGGCTCGTTCGTTGAGCTCGACGAGTTCGTGCGGCACCGCACCGTGGCGTTCGGCATGGAAAAGAAGCGCCCGTACGGTGACGCCGTCGTCACCGGCACCGGCACCATCCACGGTCGCCAGGTTGCGGTGTACTCGCAGGACTTCACCATCTTCGGCGGTTCGCTGGGCGAGGTGGCCGGCGAGAAGATCATCAAGGTGATGGACCTGGCGCTCAAGACCGGCGTGCCGATCATCGGCATCCTCGACTCCGGCGGAGCGCGCATCCAGGAGGGTGTCGTGGCGTTGGGCAAGTACGGCGAGATTTTCCGCCGGAACACCGCAGCCTCCGGCGTCATCCCGCAGATCTCGATCATCTGCGGCCCCGCGGCCGGCGGCGCCGTGTACTCCCCCGCACTGACCGACTTCGTGATCATGGTCGACAAGACCAGCCAGATGTTCGTCACCGGCCCCGACGTGATCAAGACCGTCACCGGCGAAGACGTGGGCATGGAGGAGCTCGGCGGCGCGCTCACCCACAACACGATCTCCGGAGTGGCGCACTACCTGGCCAGCGACGAGTCCGACGCGCTCGACTACGCCCGCACCCTGCTCAGCTTCCTGCCGGACAACAACCTCGCCGAACTGCCCGTGTTCGACAGCGAGGTCGAGCTCGAGACCACGGATGCCGACCTCAAGCTCAACACGCTGATCCCGGACTCGCCCAACCAGCCCTACGACGTGAAGACCGTCATCGAGCACATCGTCGACCACGGCGACTTCCTCGAGACCCAGCCGCTGTTCGCGCCGAACATCGTGGTCGGGTTCGCCCGCATCGAGGGCCGCAGCGTGGGCATCATCGCCAACCAGCCCAACTCCATGGCCGGCACCCTCAACATCCAGGCCGGCGAGAAGGCCGCCCGGTTCGTGCGGTTCTGCGACGCGTTCTCGATCCCGATCCTCACCCTCGTCGACGTTCCCGGCTTCCTGCCCGGCACCGACCAGGAGTGGACCGGAGTCATCCGCCGCGGTGCGAAGCTGCTCTACGCCTACGCCGAGGCGACGGTGCCGCTGGTGACCGTGATCCTCCGCAAGGCCTACGGCGGCGCGTACATCGTGATGGGCTCCAAGCAGCTCGGCGCCGACATCAACCTGGCCTGGCCGACCGCCGAGATCGCCGTGATGGGCGGCCAGGGCGCCGTGAACATCCTCTACCGTGCCGAGATCAAGAAGGCCGAAGCCAGCGGTGAGGACGTCGCCGCCGTGCGCAGCCGTCTGGCCAACGAGTACACCTACAACGTGGCCAGCCCGTTCCTCGCCGCCGAACGCGGCGAGCTGGACGGGGTCATCGAACCCGCGGCGACCCGCGTGTCGGTCGTGAAGGCGCTGCGGGCGCTGCGCACCAAACGGGCCAGCCTGCCCGCCAAGAAGCACGGGAACATCCCGCTGTAGGCGGCGCCATGACCGACACCGAGAACCCCAGCGGCTTCGACCCGGCCGACCTGACCTTTGTGACCAGCGGAGTCACCGACCAGGAGGCCGCGGCCGTCACCGCGGTGCTCCGGGCGCTGCTGCGTGAGGAATCCGACAGCCTGCGGGCCGCACCGGCCGCGGCCAGGAGCGCCTGGCTGGACAGCCAGCGCGCCATCCGGCCGGTGCTCGCCCGCGGCGACGAACGCTGGCGCGGCTTCACCGTTTAGCCCGGCCGGGCGCTCTCCAGGGTGTGTCCCCGGGTGTGTCCCCCTAAATGACGACTTTTTTATGGTGGGACCCGGCACCAGTATGGGTATTGCTGGGTGAGGCTCTTCGGAGCATCACCACCAATCATTCGCCGACTAGGGTAAGCAGGCGAATGTTTTGGGGGCGCGTCAGGACGGCATTCGGGTTGTCGTCAGGACACGGATTGTCGGGAGGGGATCTGCCTGAGGGCGGGTCCTCTTCCGCATTTAACCCGTCCGCTCACGAACCCCGCGCGGGTTCAGTGCCGCCGGGTGGCCCGCGACTGATCGGCGCGCGGGATCTCCAGCCACAGGTCGACCTCTTCGTCCGGCGAATCCTGGCCGAGCGCGCTGAGCCGCGGGTCCGGGCTGCTGAGGCCCACGACGGTGACCGCCGTCCCGGCGCCGTCGGCCGCGGTGCGGGCGATGATCGTGGCCGCCGTGGTGCCGGCCATTGCGTCGGCGAGGGTGTTCAGCACCGCCTCGAGGTCGGCGCCGGTGATGTCGTCGATGCCGCCCTCGTCGAGCAGGGTCACGATGGCCCCCCGCCGCCGTGCGCTCATCACTTCGCGGCGCACGGCGTCGTTGAGCAGTCGGCGCCCGCGGATCTCATCCCGGATCGCGCCTTCGAGGTACCGGCATTCCTGCCGGTCGGCGTCGGAGAGGGTGCCGGCACCCTCGATGATGCGCCGCAGCATCGGTGCGGCCAGGCGGATGGTCTGGGCCAGGCGAACCTGACGTTCGTAGAGGTGCGCCTCCTGGGCCGCCTGCCACTCGGTGGCTTCCCGTTCGGCGAGGCCGTATTGGCGCGCATCCCGGCCGGCCTTGGCGAGGGCCCGGCCCAGCATGACGGCCACGGCAACCCAGACCACGCTGCCGATCACGCCCATCGAGGCCAGCGAGCCCGCACCGGCCCAGACGACCGTGTGACCGACCAGGAACGCCGACCCTACCCAGGCGAGCGTGGCGCGTCGTCGCGTGGCCGTGATGGTCATCAGGGTGCCTACCGCGGCCACGTACCAGGTGGCGTAGCCGTTGTCGGTCACGGATCCGTCCAGCTGGCTGCCGACCAGAAGGGGAACGGCGATGCAGACGGCCACGTTGAAGAAGCCGTTCCACAGCGACATCCGGGGTGGGCTGGTGGGCCACAGGCTCATCGTGGTGGCGACGACATAGAGCAGGATCGCCAGCAACGGCGGTACCGGCGACCGCGCGGCATCCAGTGAATAGAACGCCAGGATCACGTGATAAGCCGAGAACAGAGCGGCGAGCGTGAGAATCAGGCCGCGGGGTACGGTGATCATTCGTCGTCCTCACTCGCGGTGAGCGGCCACTCGATCAGGATGGACGTGCCCCGGCCGGGCGCGGACCTGACCTGCACTGCACCGCCGGCCGTGGCGACCCGTTCCTGGATCGAGATGCGCAGACCCAGGCGCTCACTCGGCACGGCGGCCGGATCGAACCCGACACCGGAGTCGACGATCTCGATGGTGCAGCCGCCGAGCAGGTTGGAATTCATCCGCACCGATCGCTCCACGGGTCCGCCGCCCGCACCGGCGTGCTGGATGCTGTTCACGATGGCCTGGGCGCTGGCCGCGACGAGAGCGTCGCCCGCGTAGGCCGGCAGGCCCAGGTCCTCGGCGTCGCAGTCGATGAATTCGATCGTCTCGTCGTACCGCGCCGTGATGGCGCGGACCTCGCTCTTGAGCCGGGCGAAGGTGACCATGCTGTCGTCGAGGGCCGGAACCGAGCCGGCTTCGGTGAGTTGGGTGATGGCGTCCTGCGCCATCGTGGCCGCCAGCTCGGCGGCCTTGGGCGTCGTCGCAGCGGCGGCCGACAGCAGGGCGGCGAGGACACTGTCGTGCACGATCGCGTCCACCTGCACCCGCTCCACCTCCGTGGCATGCTGCCGCACCGCGGCGGCGTAGGTGCCGAGGGCGTTGGTCTGGGCCGTGTCGACGGCCGCGGTGGCCTGGCGCAGCATCGTGATGATGATCAGGACCACCTGGCCGAGCAGGATCGCGTAGAACGCGTCGAGGAAACCGAGCATCGGCTCCGCACCGCCGCCGGAGGGATGCACCCGCACGATGCCGTAGGCGAGCGGCGCGAGGATCGTGTAGACCATGGCCCACCACAACGGGAACGACACGGCCGCGCACGCCGTGCCGACGGTGCACAGGTACCAGAGCCAGGGCTTGCCGTCGAGCGTGCTGTCCGGGGCGACCAGTAACGAGGGCCACGCGACGAGGGCCGCCAGGTACACCACCGCGAACAGGCCGCTGGTGACTTTGATGAAGGCCTTGAGCAGGGTGGCGAGGATCGCCAGGGCCAGCACGCCGAAGATCAGCGCGCTCAGGGCGATGCCGAAGCCGGGCCGGAGCGCATTCAGCTGGTCCAGCATCGACGGGTAGGTCTGCAGGGCGAAGATCAGTCCGACGCCGCCGACAGCGCGGGACACCACGCGTTCGATCTGCGCCTGGCTGATCGGCTTGCGTGGCTGTTTGGACTCGTTGAGCAGATCGGCCCCGAGCTGCTCAGAACCGACCCGACCGGGCATCCGCCGGAATGATCGGACCGGCGCTGCCTCGGCGGGCCTAGCCCCGGCCATCCCCGCCATCCGGGTCCAGCCCGGGCAGGATGCCGTCTTCGACGGCCCGCCGCAGCAGGTCGACCTTGGTGGGGGCCGGGCGGCCGACCTCCACGTACTTCACGCGGATCCGGTCGAGGTATTCCCTGGCGGTGGAGTGCGCGATGCCCAGCTGCATGGCCACCATCTTCAGCGGCAGGCCGGAGGCGTACAGGTGCAGCACGTCCCGTTCACGGCGGCCGAGCTGCGCCTTGGCGAAATCCCGGTCGGCGTCGATGGCGGTGGCCCACTCGAGGTTGTTGAGCACGTCGCCGCGGGCGACGGAGGCGACGGCGGCCATCACGGTGGTGGTCGGTGACGACTTGGGGATCACGCCGGCCGCTCCGGCCGCGAGGGCTTCCCGCACCAGGGCGACGCGGTCGGCGATGCTGTGCACCAGAACCGAGGCGCCGGTGCCGCGGGCCAGGTGCACGTTGTCGGTGACGAGGGACCCGTCGCCCAGCGACAGGTCGAGCACGATCACGTCGACCGGGCGGGCGGCGATGCCCTCGACGAGTTCCCGCACGGTGGCGGCGGCGAAGATCACGTCGAACCCGGCGTTCTCGCAGGCGGCCTTGATACCCAGGCGCACCGACTCGTGGTCGTCGGCGATTCCCACCCGGACGGGGTGGTCGAGCACGCTCGGTGCAGGATCGGACTCGGTCACGATGTGCTCTTTCCTTAGGGTGGGCTTGCTAAGCCTAGCTACCTGGTGAGTAGTGCGACGGCCTCGACATGGTGGGTGTTGGGGAACAGGTCGAACGCGCGCAGGCTGGCCAGCCGGTAGCCGTGTCCGGCGAACAGGGCGACGTCGCGGGCGAGCGCGACGGGGTCGCAGGCCACGTAGACGACCTGGGCGGGCCCCAGGAGCGCCAGTTTGTCGACGACGTCGGCGCCGGCGCCGGCACGCGGCGGGTCGAGCACCACTGTCGCGGCCTGCTGGCGGGCGCGGTCAGCGGCAGTCGCGTCGCGGGTGATTCCGGCGAGGAACCGGTCGACCCTGTCGGTGTGCGCGCTGGCGCCGACCCACTCGGCGAGGTTCTCGGTGGCGTTGCCGGTGGCCTGGGCGTCGCTCTCCACCGAGGTGATGCGCACGTCGGGGCCGAACTTGGCGCCCACGGCCGCGGCGAGCAGACCGACACCGCCGTAGAGGTCGAGGTTGGCGGCCTTCGGGTCGAACAGGTCGGGGTCGATGGTGTCCTGCACGGCGGCGAACAGGGTCTCGGCGGCGCGGGCGTGCACCTGCCAGAACCCGGCGGCGTCGAGCCGGAACTGGCGGTCGCCGACGAGTTCGGTGATCGGCTTGGGCGCGGTGCGACGGCGGCGGCCCTTGTCGTCCTGCTCGGCGACGAGGATCTGCACCGGGCCGACGCTCGGGGCGATGACGTCGACGGATGCGGCGCCGGCGTAGAGGCGGTCCAACGGTGCGGCCATCTCCAGGGCGTGCACCGCCAGCGGCAGGTCGTCGACCGGGATCACCCGGTGCGACCGTGCCGCGTACGGGCCGATGATGCCGCTTTCGGTGACGTGCAGGCGCACCCGGGTGCGCCAGCCGGTACCGTCCATGGCGTCGCCGGGGGACGCATCCGCCGCGACCGGCACGGCCTCGACGGTGACGTCGGTGTCGATGCCGGCCATGCGGTGCAGCGCGTCGGCGAGCACCTGGCGCTTGAGTTCGCGCTGGTGACCCAGCTCGATGTGGCCGAATTCGGCACCGCCGGCACGGTCGGCCGGGTCGCGGTCGATCGCCGCGGCGGCCCAGATGTGCGGCTGGCGTTCGGGGGCGGCGTCGAGGACCTCAACGGTCTCGGCGCGCCAGAAGCTCTTCTTGTTCGCGTCCGTCAGCCGGGCCCGTACCCGCTCCCCCGGGAGGGAGTCGCTGACGAAGACCACGCGGCCCTCGTGCCTGGCCACGAAGATGCCGCCGTGGGCTACGTTGGTGACGTCGAGCTCGAGCTCGGTGCCGACCTCGCCTTCGGGAATGCTCGAACTCGGCTGACGATTAGTGTTGGTGCCCATTGAATGAGCATCCCACATCTGCCTGCCGCCTGAAGGGTTCCATGCGCCTCCACCTCGCCTCCACCTCCCCCGCCCGGCTGTCGTTACTGCGCGCGGCGGGCATCGAACCGGTCACCATCTCCCCCGACGTCGACGAGGATGCCGTGGCCGCGGCCGAGGCCGCGCGCCTGGGCGCACCGCTCACGCCGCACCACGTGGTGGAGCTACTGGCGCGGGCGAAGGCCGAGGCCGTCGCCGCGAATGGGGCGACGCTGGGCATCGATGGGCTGATCCTCGGGGGAGATTCGGTGTTCGTGCTCGACGGGGTCATCTACGGCAAGCCGCACACCCCGGAGCGCGCCCGCGAGCGCTGGCAGACGCAGCGTGGGCGCACCGGCACGCTGTACTCGGGGCACTGGCTGATCGAGCACACCGAGGGGCGCCCCGGCCGGGCGGTCGGCGCGGTCGCTGAAGCGTCGGTGACCTTCGCCGACGACATCCCCGATACCGAGCTGGACGCGTACATCAACACCGGTGAACCCCTGTTCGTCGCGGGCGCGTTCACCATCGATAGTCTCGGCGCGCCGTACATCACCCGCATCGAAGGCGACCCGTCCACCGTTGTCGGACTCTCGCTGCCGACCCTGCGCCGATTGGTCGTTCGGCTGGGCTATGACTGGCCAGACCTGTGGAATACAGGTACTTCGGCCCTACCGGTCTGACCTCCGGGAGGAGGCCTTTGTAGGCCCTCTCAGTGTTCCGACAAAGGTTCTTGTGGGAAAGAACCAAAAATGCGGCGGTCCTGACCAATAAGCTCAGTACCTATGTCGCGTATAACGAAGGTCCTCATCGCCAACCGGGGCGAGATCGCCGTCCGAGTGATCAGAGCGGCCAAGGACAGCGGCATTCTCTCGGTCGCCGTGTACGCCGATCAGGACCGGGACGCCCTGCACGCCCGCCTCGCCGACGAGGCCTACGGGCTTGACGGCACCACGAGCGCCGAGACCTACCTGGTGATCGAGAAGATCCTCTCCATCGCCCGCCGCTCCGGCGCCGACGCCGTGCACCCCGGCTACGGCTTTCTGGCCGAGAACGCCGCGTTCGCGCAGGCCGTGATCGATGCCGGGCTGATCTGGATCGGCCCGTCACCCACCGCCATCGAACAGCTCGGCGACAAGGTATCGGCCCGGCACATCGCCGAGAAGGTGCACGCGCCGATGGCACCGGGCACGCTGAACCCCGTCGCCGACGCCGCCGAGGTGCTCGCCTTCGTCGACGAGCACGGCCTGCCCGTCGCCATCAAGGCGGCGTTCGGCGGAGGCGGCCGGGGACTCAAGGTCGCCCGCACCCGCGAGGAAGTACCCGAACTGTTCGACTCCGCCGTGCGCGAGGCCGTCACGGCGTTCGGTCGTGGCGAGTGCTTCGTCGAGAAGTACCTTGACAAGCCCCGGCACGTTGAAACCCAGTGCCTGGCGGATGCGCACGGCAACGTCGTCGTCGTCTCCACCCGCGACTGCTCCCTGCAGCGTCGCCACCAGAAGCTCGTCGAAGAGGCGCCGGCGCCGTTCCTCACCGAGGCGCAGACGACCGAGATGTACCGGGCGTCCAAGGCCATCCTCAAGGAGGTCGGCTACGTCGGCGCCGGCACCTGCGAGTTCCTGATCGGCCAGGACGGCACCGTCTCCTTCCTCGAGGTGAACACCCGCCTGCAGGTGGAGCACCCGGTCTCCGAAGAGGTCACCGGCATCGACCTGGTCCGCGAACAGTTCCGCCTCGCCGAGGGCGGCACGCTCGATTACGACGACCCGATCGCTCTCGGCCACTCGTTCGAGTTCCGCATCAACGGCGAGGACGCCGGCCGCGGCTTCATGCCCGCCCCCGGCCCGGTGCACGTGTTCCGGCCCGCCGGCGGTGTCGGCGTGCGCGTCGACAGCGGCGTACAGTCCGGCGACGTCATCTCCGGCTCCTTCGACTCCCTGCTGGCCAAGCTCATCGTCACCGGTGCCACCCGCGAGCAGGCCCTCGAACGCGCCCGCCGCGCCCTCGACGAGTTCGAGGTGGCGGGGCTGCCCACCGTGCTGCCGTTCCACCGCGCGATCGTGCGCGACCCGGCCTTCGCCCCGGCGGAGGGCGCCCCGTTCTCGATCTACACCCGCTGGATCGAAACCGAGTTCGACAACACCATCGCCCCCTGGAGCGGCACCGTCGAGGACCGCCCCCGAACCGACGAGCGCCACAGCGTCGTCGTCGAGGTGGACGGCCGGCGCATCGAGGTCAGCCTGCCCACCAAGCTGCTCCCCGGCGCCGCAGCCGAGAAGACCGGCGGGCCGGCCCCGCGCCGCCGCACCTCGACCCACGCCGTGAGCAGCGCCACCGGCGACGCGGTCAAGGCGCCGATGCAGGCCACCATCGTGAAGATCCTCGTCGCCGAGGGCGACACCGTCGTCAAGGGTGACCTGCTGCTGGTGCTCGAGGCCATGAAGATGGAACAGCCGCTCACCGCCCACAAGGACGGCGTGATCGGCGTGATCGGTGCCAACGTCGGAGCGACGGTCTCCTCCGGCCACCTGCTGATGACGGTCGGCTAGACCCGCGCGCATCCGCCCGCCGCACGCAACTGTTCCCGATGCGGACTTCTGCGTCCGGCGCACCGGACGCAGAAGTCCGATTGGGCAACAGTTGTGCCGCCCGGGCGCTGGGTCAGTAGTGCACCTTGTGCATGGCGCGCGCCGCATCCGTGATGGAGCCGGTGAGTGACGGGTAGACGGTGAACGCCTCTGCCACCTCGTCGACGGTGAGACCGTGCTCCACCGCGAGGGTGAGCGGGAAGATGAGCTCGCTGGCCTTGGGGCCCACGATGACGCCGCCGATGACGGTGCCGGTGCCGCGGGAGGCGATGAGCTTGACGAAGCCGTCCTTGATGCCCATCATCTTCGCGCGCGGGTTCGACTCGAGGGGCATCTTGTAGACCTCGCCGCGGCGCTCGCCCTCCTCGATCTCCTTCTGGGTCCAGCCGACGGTCGCGATCTCGGGCTGGGTGAAGATGTTGGCAGCCACGTTGCGGATCTCGATCGGATTCACCGCGTCGCCCATGGCGTGGTAGACCGCGGTGCGGCCCATCATGGATGCGACGGAGGCCAGCGGCATCTCCGTGGTGCAGTCGCCGGCGGCGTAGATGTTGGGGATCGAGGTGCGGGCAACCCGGTTCACCCGGATGTGGCCGCTCTCGTCCAGTTGCACACCGGCTTCGGCCAGGCCGAGTCCGGTGGTGTTCGGCACGGCGCCGACGGCGATCAGGCAGTGGCTGCCTTCAACGGTACGGCCGTCGGTGAGGGTGACGAGCACTCCGCTGTCGGTGCGCTCAGCGCTGGCGGCGCGCGACTTGTTCAGCACCACCATGCCGTTGCGCTTGAAGACATCCTCGATCACCGCGCCGGCGTCGACATCCTCACCGGGCAGCACCTGGTCCCGGCTGGAGACCAGGGTGACCTCGGCGCCGAGCGCCCGGTACGCGGACGCGAACTCGGCGCCGGTGACGCCGGAGCCGACGACGATGAGGTGTTTGGGCACGCTCTTGAGGTTGTACAGCTGGGTCCAGGTGAGGATCCGCTCGCCGTCGGGCATCATCGTGGGCATGGTGCGCGGGCTTGCACCCACGGACAGCACGATGGTGTCGGCTTCGATCCGGTCGAAGTCGGTGCCGGAGCCGTCGTCGCCGGTGGACACGATGACGGCGTCCCGGCCGTCGAGCCGGCCGTGGCCGCTCTGCAGCTTCACACCCGCCTTGACCAGGGTTTCGCGCATGTCCCGGGACTGTTCCCTGGCCAGCGCCAGCAGCCGCTTGTTCACGGCGGCCAGGTTGATGGCCACCTCGGGGTGCAACGGCTTGCCGGCCTCGTTGCGCACGAAGAACTGCACACCCAGGTCGGAGGCCTCGCGGATCGAGTTCGACGCCTCGGCGGTCGCGATCAGGGACTTCGAGGGAACGACATCGGTGAGCACAGCGGCTCCGCCCACACCGACACGCTCGATCAGGGTGACTTCGGCCCCCTGCTGGGCGCCGGCCAGTGCCGCTTCATATCCGCCGGGGCCGCCGCCGATGATACTGATGCGTTGTTTTCGTTCGAACTCGTAAGGCATTCACTTATTCTGTCCTGCCGTTCCGCCCCCGCCAAACCGCGCCCTCCGCCGGGCGGCGCGGGAAATAGCCCCAGCAATTAGACTAGGAGGATGCTCACGACCGAGATCAATCCTCTTGACGCGCCGGAAACCAACCCTTTCGACGTGGCCAGGACAGCCGCCCAGGACATCGCTGACGCCACCGGCGTCGCCCACCACGACATCGCCCTCACCCTGGGGAGCGGCTGGGGCAAGGCCGCCGACCTGATCGGCGAGACCACCCACACGATCCCCGCCCAGGAGATCACCGGGTTCAGCGCGCCGGCCCTGGCCGGCCACGGCGGCATGCTGCGTTCCGTGCTGCTGCCCGGCGGCAAGCGCGCCCTCGTGATCGGCGCCCGCACGCACTACTACGAGGGCCACGGCGTGCGCCGGGTTGTGCACAGTGTGCGCACCGCGGCGGCGACCGGGGCGACGACCATGATCCTCACCAACGGTGCCGGCGGCATCCGCGAGACCTGGACCCCCGGAACCCCGGTTCTGATCAGCGACCACATCAACCTCACCGCCGACTCGCCCCTCGAAGGCGCCACCTTCATCGACCTCACCGATCTGTACTCGCAGCGCCTGCGCGACCTGGCTCGCGGCATCGACGGCAGCCTCGACGAGGGTGTGTACTGCCAGTTCCGCGGCCCGCACTACGAGACGCCCGCCGAGGTGCAGATGGCCAAGGCCATCGGCGGCCACATCGTGGGCATGTCCACCGCACTGGAGGCCATCGCGGCGCGGCAGGCCGGCATGGAGGTGCTCGGCATGTCGCTGATCACCAACCTGGCCGCCGGCATCCAGAAGACCCCGCTCAGCCACGGTGAGGTGCTCGAGGCCGGTCAGGCCGCCGAGGCCGGCATCAGCGCCCTCCTCGCGAAGATCGTGGCCGCACTATGAGCATCAACGACGAATCCGGCACCCCCACCGGCGAGACCCGACCGCGCGGCGCGCATGCCGCCGACGGCACGCCGGCAGAGGATGCCGCATCCGTTGCCGGCTCGGTCGGTGACGAGCGCGAGCCGAAGACCGCCGTCCTCGAGACCGTCGACCTGCCGGGCGACGAGGTGCCCGCCGCGACCGCGGTGCTCGACACCACCGCCACCGACCCGGTCAACGCCCTGCTCGTGACCGCGACAGCGTGGCTCGCCCAGGACCCCGACCCGGAGACCCGCGCCGAACTGCGCCTGCTCATCCAGCAGGCCCAGGACCGCGACCCGGCCGCCGTGGCCGACCTGCACTCCCGCTTCGACGAACGCCTCGCCTTCGGTACGGCGGGCCTGCGCGGCGGTATCGCCGCCGGCTCCAACCGGATGAACCGGGTGCTGGTCGGCCAGGCCGCCGCCGGACTGGCCGCGTTCCTGCTCGCCGACGCCGGCCGAACCCGCCCCGGCAGCATCCCCTCGGTCGTGATCGGCTACGACGGCCGCCGTAACTCGCACGTGTTCGCCACCGACACCGCGTCGATCATGGCCGGCGCCGGCGTGCGCGCCGTGCTGCTGCCCCGCCTGCTGCCCACCCCGGTGCTGGCGTTCGCGGTACGGCACCTGGGTGTCAGCGCCGGAGTGATGGTCACGGCCTCACACAACCCGCCGAAAGACAACGGCTACAAGGTGTACCTCGGTGACGACGATGAGGGTTCGCAGATCGTCTCCCCCGACGACGTGGCCATCGCCGCCGAAATCCAGCGGGTCGCCGACACCCTCCTCGTCACTGAGCTGCCCCGGGCCGCCTACGAGACCGCCCCGGAGTCCGTCGTGCAGGCGTATGTGGATGCAACGGCCGCGGTCGGCCGCGCACCCCGCGCGCAGGTGAAGACGGTCTACACGGCCCTGCACGGCGTGGGCTGGGACACCACCCGCCGGGTCTTCGACGCCGCCGGGTTCGCACTGCCCACCCTCGTCGACGCGCAGATCGCCCCCGATTCGGCGTTCCCCACCGTCGCGTTCCCGAACCCCGAAGAGCCCGGCGCGATGGATCTCGCCTACGAGACCGCCCGTGAGGTGGGTGCCGAGCTGATCATCGCGAACGACCCGGATGCCGACCGGCTCGCCATCGCCATCCCCGACCCCGCTGAACCCTCCGGCTACCGGCGGCTGAGCGGTAACGAGGTGGGCGCCATCCTCGGCTGGCGTGCCGCCGAACTCGCCGCCGCCACACCCGGCGACGGCGGCCCGAACGGCACCCTCGCCTGCTCGATCGTGTCGACGCCCGCGCTCAAGGCCGTTGCCGACGCGTACGGGCTCAACTTCGCCGACACCCTCACCGGGTTCAAATGGGTCTCCCGCGCGCCCGGCCTGATTTTCGGCTTCGAAGAGGCCCTGGGGTATCTCGTCAACCCCGGCACCGTGCGCGACAAGGACGGCATCTCCGCCGCCGTCGCGCTCTTGTCGCTGGTCAGCGAGCTCAAGGCGGATGGGTCCACGCTCGCCGCACACCTCGATGCCTTCGCCGAGAAGTTCGGCTACTTCGCGTCCAGCCAGATCTCGGTGCGCGTCACCGACCTCACCGAGATCGACCGGGTGATGGCGCGGCTGCGCGAAAGCCCGCCGGCCATGATCGGCAGCAGCCGGGTCGACCACATCGACGACCTGTCCGCCGGGTTCAACGGCCTGCCGGCCAGCGACGTGCTGCGAATCGTGCTCACCGACGGCTCCCGGGTGATGGTGCGACCCAGCGGCACCGAACCCAAGCTCAAGGTGTACCTCGACACGCACAGCACCGTCGGCAGCCTCACCGAACGCCGGGGCGCCGCATCCGACGCTCTCGCCGAACTCGACCGGGGTATGCGGGCACTGATCGGCTGAGCGATCGTGCGGCGGATGCCCGGGCCGGGCATCCGCTGCCGCTGCTAACCCAGCGCGGTCTCGAGCTTGGCGGTGAGTTCGTCGAGGTCGAAGAAGTTGTCGATGATGATGACGTCGGCGTTGGTCTTGCCGATGGACGGCACCAGCTCGGACGAGGTGAGGATCACCTGCGCGTCGGCGGCGGCCAGTTTGACGCTGGCGATGTCGGCGGCGGTGACCTCAGCCTCGATGTCCAGGCGCTCCAGGGCGCGTTCGGCGTTGACCTTGAGAATGGCTGACGTGCCGATTCCGACTCCGCATAGTGCGACGATCTTCATTTTTTATCCTCCGTGGTGGCCTGTTCGCCGGTTGGTTCCGCGATGCCCAGGAGCGAGCGAACGGTTGCTGCGTCCGGCGCCGCTGCCAGCGCCGGGATGATGCTCGAATCGTTGAAGACGTTGGCCAGCTCGGCCACGAAGTGCACGTGCTCGTCACCGGTGGTCACGGCCAGGCCGAGGATCACGTTGACGGGGTCGTTGTGCGGGTGCCCGAACGGCACCGCCTCGGCGAGGGTGACCACGCTGAGGCCCTCGGTGAGCACGTCGGGCCCCGGCCGGGCGTGGGCGAGGGCGAGGCCCGGCGCGATCACGACGTACGCGCCGAACTCCTCGATCACCCCGACCATGCGCTCGGTGTAGCCGGGAGCCGTGGAACCCGACCTCTCCAGCGCCGCACCCGCGGCGCCGATGGCGGCCCGCCAATCCGGTACGTGCAGGCCGACATCGATGGCGTCAAGCGGAAGCGGGGGAAGCGACATGACTGCTTTCAGGGTTGGGGCGGGTGGCCTAGGCGTCGGCGAAGCCGGCGACGATGGCGTCGGCGAGTTCTTCGCGTTCTTCCAACGGCAGGAAGGCACTGGACGCCGCGTTGAGCTGCAGGGCCTCGAGGTCGTCGAGGTCGTAGCCGAACGCATCCGTCAGCAAGGCCAGCTCGCGGCTGAGTGAGGTGCCGCTCATCAGCCGGTTGTCGGTGTTGACGGTGACGCGGAAGCCGAGCTGGTAGAGCAGGTCGAACGGGTGGTCGAGGATGTCGTCGCCCCACGCGGCGATCGCGCCGGTCTGCAGGTTCGACGACGGGCTGAGCTCGAGCGGGATCTCCCGGTCGCGCACCCACTGGGCGAGCGGGCCGAGGGTGACGTAGGTGTTGTCCTGGTCCTCGCGGCCGATCTCGATGTCTTCGGCCAGGCGCACCCCGTGCCCGAGGCGCAGGGCGCGGCCGTCGATGAGGGCGCCGCGGATGCTGTCCAGGCCGTCGGCCTCACCGGCGTGCACGGTCACCGGGAACAGGTTCGCGGCCAGGTAGTCGAAGGCCACCCGGTGCTTGCCGGCCGGGTACCCCTCTTCGGCGCCGGCGATGTCGAAACCGACGACACCGAGGTCGCGGTGCCGCACGGCGAGTTCAGCGATCTCGAGGGACCGGTCGGCGTGCCGCATCGCGGTGATCAGCTGACCGACCTTGATGCTGATGCCGGCCTGGGCGACCCGGTCGATGCCCGCCTCGATGCCTTCCTGCACGGCGTCGACGGCCTGGTCGAGGCTGAGGCCCGCGCTGGTGTGCTGCTCGGGGGCCCAGCGGACCTCGGCGTAGATGACGCCGTCCAGGGCGAGGTCTTCGACGAACTCGCGGGCGACGCGCACGAGGGCGTCGTGGGTCTGCATGACGGCGACGGTGATGTCGAAGGTCTTGAGGTAGTCAACGAGGGACCCGGAGGCGGCCTGGCCGACGAACCAGTCGGCGAGGTCGGACTCGGTGGACGCGGGCAGGTCCAGCCCGATCGCCTCGGCCAGTTCGATGATCGTGGCCGGTCGCAGGCCGCCGTCGAGGTGGTCGTGCAGGGACACCTTGGGTAGGACGTTGATGCTGACGCCGCTGCCGGGCATCAGGTATTCCTCAGAGCTGGTATTCACTCCCCCAATCTATCGCCCCACGGCTCCGCGAACCCCGCCGCCGCCCACATCCGCCCCCGCCCCCGCCCCGCCATGCGCCACATCGGAACGCCGCCGACTTGCGTCAGAATGCCCCTTCAGCGCCCCGCAAGGGTGGCTTCGCGGCAAGTCAGCGCGGGCTGGCGCGCCCACTTCCTCCAAAAGTCCCCATCGGCGTCTCTGAAGGGGAAAGTTGCCGCAAGTGGCGGGTAGCGCCATCGGTGGATAACCCTGACGGGCGGGGGCCAAAGATGAGACGTTGGGCCGATGCACAAACGAACTGAACTCCCCCGCAGCCTTTCGCCCGACGGCTTCACCGTCGCGGAAGCCCGCCGGGCGGGCGTGACGCCCAAGCGCCTACACTCGACCGACCTCAAGGCGCCGTTCCATGGCGTCCGAGTCGCCGCGAGTACACCTGGCGGGGTCGAAGAGATGGCCAGGGCGTACTCGGCGGTGATGCCGATCGGACACTACTTCAGTCATCTCACCGCGGCACAGTTGCTGGGGATGCCGCTGCCTGGCTACGCCCTCCGCGACTCGCGACTGCACGTGAGTGCCGTCGCCCCGAACCGGGCACCGCAGGGAACCGGGATCGCGGGGCACACCGTCTTCAGCCGACCCGAGCTCTGGATTGTAGGTGGGCTCACCGTACAGAATCCCGTGGTCGTCTGGTGCGAACTTGCGCCGCTCGTTCGGTTGGACGATCTGATAGCGCTCGGAGATCACCTGTTGGGCGTTCCGGATCCTCCATTCAGTGTCGATCAACTCGGCGCGGCGGTTGAACAGCGGGCTGGCCATCGCGGAATCCGACGGCTTCGGGAGGCCCTCGAGTGGGTGCGCCCTCGTGTGGAGTCGCGGCAGGAGACCCGGCTGCGGCTGCTGCTCGTGCGAGCCGGCCTGCCGGAACCGGAAACGAACGTGTATCTGCCGCTGAGGTATCAGCGCCGACGAGTGCGCGGAGACCTCGTGTATCTGCAGTACCGAACTCTGGTGGAGTACGACGGGGAGCAGCACCGCACGGATGACGCCCAATTCGCCCGCGACGTCGATCGTCTGGACGGAGTGATGGCGGAGGACTGGCGTGTCATCAGAGTGTTCAAGGGAACACCCGATGCCGAGGTCGTAATCAGGGTTGAGCAGGCGCTGCGAGCTCGAGGATGGCGACCCGGCAGTCGCCAGTGATCTGCCCGTGCGCTCCGGCTGCGACGCACTCGACTTCCGCCAAAGCGCCCCTTCGGGATGCCCGAAGGGGCGCTTTGCGGCGAGTCGGCGAATGGTCGACCCACGACTTCCGCCAAAGACCCCCATCAGACGCACTGAAGGGGGTATTTGCGGCAAGTCGGCGGGGCGCGCCGGGTGGGCTAGGTGGTGATGCGCTCGGCGATCAGGGGGCCGCCGTCGAGGATGGGGTCGCCGGGGTCGCCGATGCGCCAGGCGCCCTCGACGGCCTCGAGGGCCCGCGCGAAGCGCTCGGGCTCGTCGGCGCTGAGGGTGAACAGGGGCTCACCCTTCCGCACCGTGTCGCCGGGCTTGGCGTGCAGGTCGATGCCCGCCGCGTGCTGCACCGGGTCCTGCTTGCGGGCGCGGCCGGCGCCCAGGCGCCAGGCGCCGATGCCGAACGGCAACGCCTGCTGCTCAACGAGCACGCCGTCACGGTCGGCGAGCACCGTGTGCGTCTCCTTCGCGACGGGCATCGCGGCCGTCGGGTCGCCGCCCTGCGCGCGGATCACGGCGTTCCACTTGTCCATGGCGCGGCCGTCCTTCAACGCCGCCTCCACGTCGACGTCCGGCTGGCCGGCCAGGGCCAGCATCTCGCGGGCGAGCGCCACGGTGAGCTCCACAACGTCGGCGGGGCCGCCGCCGGCGAGCACCTCGAGCGACTCACGCACCTCGTTGGCGTTGCCGATGGCGAGCCCGAGCGGCACGTTCATGTTGGTCAGCAGAGCGGATGTGGCCACTCCGGCGTCCTCACCGAGCGCCACCATGGTGCGGGCCAGTTCGCGGGAGAGCTCGATGTCTTTCAGGAACGCGCCGGAGCCGAACTTCACGTCGAGCACCAGCGCGCTGGTGCCCTCGGCGATCTTCTTCGACATGATCGACGATGCGATGAGCGGGATCGCCTCGACGGTGCCGGTGATGTCGCGGAGGGCGTAGAGCTTGCCGTCGGCGGGAGCGAGGCCGCTGCCGGCGGCGCAGATGACCCCGCCGACATCCTGCAGCTGCTGGAACATCTCCTCGTTGCTGAGGTTCGCACGCCAGCCCGGGATGGACTCGAGCTTGTCGAGGGTGCCGCCGGTGTGGCCGAGGCCTCGGCCGGAGAGCTGCGGCACCGCGGCGCCGAACACGGCCACGAGCGGCATCAGGGGCAGGGTGATCTTGTCGCCCACCCCACCGGTGGAGTGCTTGTCGGTGGTGCGCTTGCCGAGACCCTCGAAGCTCATTCGCTCACCCGAGTTGATCATGGCCATGGTCAGGTCGCGGATCTCCCGCCGGGTCATGCCGTTGAGGAAGATCGCCATGGTCATGGCGGCCATCTGCTCGTCGCCGACGTAGCCGCGGGTGTACGCGTCGATCAACCAGTCGATCTGCGGCGTCGACAGTTCGCTCTTGTCACGCTTGGCGTGGATCAGGTCGACGGCGTCGAACGCTTCGATGGTGCGAATGGTGGAGCTCATGAGTGGTCTTCCCGGTAGGCGGCGAGCTGGCGGGGCCCGAAGGCGTCCGGCAGGACCTCGTCGATGGTGCGCACGCCGGAGACCGTCTCCAGAAGCATGCCTGGTGCGGAGTGTTCGTAGAGCAGTTGGCGGCAGCGCCCGCAGGGCATCAACACGTTGCCGTCGCCGTCGACGCAGGAGAACGCCACCAGCTGGCCGCCGCCGGTGAGGTGCAGCACCGACACCAGCGCGCACTCGGCGCAGAGGGTGAGGCCGTAGGAGGCGTTCTCCACATTGCAGCCGGTGATCACCCGGCCGTCGGTGACCAGGGCGGCGACGCCGACCGGGAACTTCGAGTACGGCACGTAAGCGTGGCCCATCGCCTCTGTGGCCGCGGTGCGCAGGCCGGCCCAGTCGATGGCGGTGGTATCTGCTGTGGTCATGGTGTTCTCCGTCACGATTTTATGTACGGCTTGCCGGACGCGGCCGGGCCCCTGGACTGGCCCACCAGTCCCGCCACGGCGAGGATGGTGACCAGGTACGGCAGCATCAGCATGAACTCGCTGGGCACCGGCGAGCCGATGATGCTCAGCACGTTCTGCAGGTTGCTGGCGAAGCCGAACAGGAGGGCGGCCAGGGTGGCCCGGATCGGGTCCCACCGGCCGAAGATCACCGCGGCCAGGGCGATGAACCCGGCGCCGGCGGTCATTTCCTTGCCGAACGCACCCACCGATCCGAGAGTGAAGTACGCCCCGCCGAGGCCGGCGACGGCGCCGGCCAGGGAGACGTTCCAGAAGCGGGTGCCGGTGACGTTGATGCCCACGGTGTCGGCGGCCTGGGGATGCTCGCCCACGGCCCGCAGGCGGAGGCCCCACTTGGTGTGGAAGATGCCGAAGTACACAGCGGCCACGGCGATGTACATGATGTACACGATCAGGGTCTGGCGGAAGAAGACCGGTCCGACGATGGGGATCTCGCTGAGCAGCGGGATGTTGATCCGCTCGAACTTGGGCGGCTGGTTGAGCACCGCGGCGTTGGGCGCGAGCACCTGGGAGAACAGGAAGCCGGTGAGTCCGGTGACGAGCACGTTGAGCACCACACCCACGATGACCTGGTCGACGAAGTACTTGATCGAGAACGCCGCGAGCACGAAGGAGACCAGCACACCGGCCACCATGGCCGCCAGCAGGCCCAGCAGCGGCTGCTGGGTGATCGAGGCGACGATCGCGGAGGTGAACGCGCCGGCCAACAGCTGGCCCTCGATGGCCACGTTGACCACGCCGACCCGTTCGGAGATGACCCCGCCGAGGGCTCCGAAGATCAGCGGCACGGCCAGGCTGAGCGAGCCGAACAACAACCCGGGAACCGGGATCCGCTCACCGGCGGACGCCCAGACCAGGAAGCCGACAAGCAGCAGGAACGCGAACAGCGCGATCAGCCAGAGCGGCGTCTTCCGGTACGTCTGCGCCAGCCAGAAGCTCACACCGGTGATCGCCGCGAGCAGCACGGTGATCACGACGCTGGTGGCCCAGGTGGGCAGGAGCACATCCGGCAGCTGGATCAGGTCGCTGGAGGTGGACAGCACCATGGTGCTGATGCCCTCCCGGTGGTTGAGGATCAGCAGGATGAAGCCCAGCACCGTGAAGATCGCCAACGCGATCGGCACCTTGCGGTTGCGGATCAGGGCGGTCGCCGGGCCGTCACGGGGTTCGACCGGCTGGGTGGGCTCGTTTACGGGAGCGATCGTGCTCATTTCGCCACCACCTCCTGGGACACGTTGGGTACCGGTCGGCGGCGGGGCGCTCCGGGGGCTGGCAGTCGGAAGATCGCACGCACCAGCGGAGGCGCAGCGATGAAGAGCACGATGAGGGACTGCACGACGAGAACGATGTCGATCGGCACACCCTCTGCGGCCTGCATGGAGAAGCTGCCGGCCTTGAACGCGCCGAACAGGATGCCGGCGGCGAACACGCCCCACGGCTTGGACCGGCCCAGCAGCGCCACGGTGATGGCGTCGAAGCCGATGCCGGAGTCGATACCGGCGCCGAAACCGCTGGTGGTGGTGCCGAGCACCTGGTTGATGCCGGCCAGGCCGACGAGTCCGCCGGAGAACAGCATGGCGTAGACGTACATCCGTTGCACGCTGATGCCGGCGACCTTGGCGGCGTTCGGGTTCTCGCCGACGGCACGGAACTTGAAGCCCAGGCTCGAGCGGTTCAGCAGCCACCAGACGAACACCGTGGCGCCGATCACCAGGATGAAACCGAAGTGCAGGTTGTAGTTCGGGCCGAGGATGTCGAAGAACACCGCGGTCTCCTTGGAGGCCGGGCTCTTCGGGTTGTTCGACCCCGGCGTCTTGAGGAAGCCGTCCCGCAGCAGGTAGCTGACCAGGTAGAACGCCACATAGTTGAGCATGATCGTGGTGATCACCTCGTGCGCGCCGGTGCGGGCCTTGAGCAGGCCGACCAGGCCACCCCAGATAGCACCGGCGAGGACACCGGTCAGCAGCGCCGCGATCATGTGGATGCCCGCGGGCAGCTCGAGTGCAAACGCGACCCAGCCGCCGAAGGTGGCGGCAATGAGCATCTGGCCACGGCCGCCGATGTTGAACAGTCCGACCCGGAAGCCGAGCGCGACACCGAGGCCGGCGGCGATCAGCGGGGTGGCGTAGGTGAGGGTCTCGGTGAGCGGGCGGATGCCGTCGGCGAAGCTCGGCCGGCGGAAGTTGTACACCGAACCCTGGAACAGGGCTGAATACGCACCGGACACGGACTGCCAGACGGCGCCGAGCAGGTCGGTGGGCCGGGAGAAGAAGTAGCCGGCGCTTTCCTGCACGTCATCGTTGGTGAAGGCGATCATCACGGCGCCCACCAGCAGGGCCAGAACCACCGCGAGCACCGAAATGATCGCGTTGCCGGTGGTGATCTCCCGGAAGACATTCTGCCACCGGGACGGTTCGGTCGGCTCCTCAGCTACCGGAGGGTTGGGTGAGGCGGTGGGCTGAGAGGCGCTCATGCTGCGGCTCCTTCTGCGGGGGTTTCGCCCGCCATCATCAGACCCAGAACGGATCGGGGGGTGTCGCCGGGCACGATGCCGACGATGCGGCCGCGGTACATGACCAGGATGCGGTCGGCGAGGGCGGCGACCTCGTCGAGTTCGGTGGAGATCACGATCACCGCAGCGCCGCCGTCGCGGGTGGCGACGATGCTCTCGTGAACAAATTCGATGGAACCGACGTCAAGGCCGCGGGTGGGCTGCGCGGCGATGAACAGGCGCAGGTCACGGCTGAGCTCACGGGCCAGCACGACCTTCTGCTGGTTACCGCCGGAGAGCCGGCCGACGGGAGTCAGGATGCCCTGGGATCTCACGTCGAATTCCTTCACCTTGGCGCGGGCGAAGTCGGCGAGGGTGGCCAGCTGCAGGTTGAACCGCTTGACGAACGGGCGGGAGTTGGCCCGGTCGAGCATCAGGTTCTCGGCGATGGTGAACGCACCGACCAGGCCGTCCCGGTTGCGGTCTTCCGGCACAAAACCCACGCCGGCGTCGAGGATGCTCTTCACCGAGCGCTTGAACCAGCGGCCGCGGCGCAGCGACACGTTGTCGAGGGTGATCTCGCCGAGGACCCGCGGCTGCAGGCCGATGAGCGCCTCGGTGAGCTCGGTCTGCCCGTTGCCCTGCACCCCGGCGATCGCGAGGATCTCGCCGGCGTGCACGTCGAAGCTGACGTCGTTGACGAGGATCTGGCCGAGCCGGTCGACGACGGTGAGGTTCGTCACTTTCAGGGCGGCAACGCCGGGGGTTGCCGCTTCCTTGTCCACCGTGAGGTCGACGGCACGGCCGACCATCAGGGTGGCGAGTTCTACGTTGCTGGCGGTGGGCGCGGCGGTGCCGACCACCTTGCCCAGCCGGATGACGGTGATGCGGTCGGCGACCTCGCGCACTTCACGCAGCTTGTGGGTGATGAACACGATCGAGGTTCCGGTGGCCTTGAGCTTGCGCATGATCGCGATCAACTCGTCGGTCTCCGCCGGGGTGAGCACGGCGGTGGGCTCATCGAAGACGAGTACCTTGGCGTCGCGGGAGAGCGCCTTGATGATTTCCACCCGCTGCTGCACACCGACGGGCAGGTTCTCGACGAGGGCGTCCGGGTCGACATCGAAGCCGAACTGGTCGGAGATCTCGCGCACCCGGGCGCGGGCGGCGGTGAGGTCGAGCCGGCCACCGGCCTTGGTCTCCTCGTGCCCGAGCATCACGTTCTCGGCAACCGTGAAGACGGGGATCAGCATGAAGTGCTGGTGCACCATACCGATGCCGGCGGCCATCGCGTCGCCGGGACCGGCGAAGTGTTGCGCCACGTCGTCGAGGAGAATCTCGCCCTCCTCGGCCCGGTACAGGCCGTAGAGCACATTCATCAGGGTTGACTTGCCGGCCCCGTTCTCGCCGAGCAGGGCGTGGATCTCCCCCTCCTCGATGGTGAGGTTGATGTCGTCATTGGCAACCAGGGCACCGAATCTCTTCGTAATGCCGCGAAGTTCGAGCTTCATAGTCTTCGATTCTATTGAGGTGCCGACCGGCCGGCGGAAGGCGGGCGACGCCTGAGCAATGAAACGGGGAGGTCAGCGTGATGCTGACCTCCCCGACGCCCTGACGGGCGGTCCTGCTAAACGATGGTGCTTTCGATTCGGAGGGTTACTTCGGCGTCGCGTCGCTGGTCACGACGATGTCGCCGCTGATGATCTGCTCGCGGATCTCATCGACCTCGGTCATGAGCGCCGGGTCGACCTTGGACTCCCAGTCGTGCAGCGGGGCCAGGCCCACGCCCTCGTTCTCGAGCGTGCCCACGTACGGCTCGGAGGAGAAGTCACCCTCGGCAGCGTCGGTGATGATCATCTCGGTGGCATCCGTCATCGACTTGGTGATGGAGGTGAGGTACATCTCACCGAACTCGGGAGTGGTCTCGAACAGGTCGCTGTCCACACCGACGATGGCGACATCCTTGCCGGAGTCGGCGATGGCCTGCGCGGTGCCCTGGAAGAGCGGGCCGGCGACGGGGAGGATGATGTCGGCGCCAGCGTCGATCAGGCCCTGGCTGAGGGTCTTGCCGACGTTCTGGTCGTCGAAGCCACCGGCGAACAGGCCTTCCTGCGCGGCCTTGTCCCAACCGGTGAGCTTGACGTCTGCGCTCTTCTCGGTGTTGTAGTAGTCGATGCCGTCGGCGAAGCCGTCCATGAAGATGGTGACGGACGGGTACTGCATGCCACCGAAGGTTCCGACGGTGCCGGTCTGGGTGGTGCCGGCGGCGAGGTAGCCGGCCAGGAAGGCGGCCTGCGCGGTGTCGTAGAGAACCGGCTTGACGTTGTCGAGCTCCAGCGGGCTGAAGTCGTCGTTGGACAGCGCGGAGTCGATCAGCGCGAACTGCACGTCAGGGTTGGCCTGCGCGGCGTCGCGGGTGGCGTTGGCCAGGGCGAAGCCGACGTTCAGAATGAAGCTGCAACCGCCGTCGACCATGCTGGTGACGTTGCCGGCGTACTGGTCTTCAGAGGTCGACTCGGCCTGGTTGAATTCGACGCCGAGTTCGTCGGCGGCGTTGGAGATGCCTTCGTAGCTGGACTGGTTGAACGACTTGTCCTGGAAGCCGCCGAAGTCCGAGACGATGCAGGGCAGGAAGTCCGACTCGACGTCGGCGTTGCCGGCGTCCTCGGTGGGGGCCGGCGCACACGCCGCGAGCAGAGCGAGAACGCCGAGTGAGGCAAGGCCGCCGAGCGTTGCCTTGCGGGTCGTGATTGTCAAGATTGACCTCCAGATGAGGCCCGGCGGGAGATCGCACGGGCGGCTATATGGATTACACGTTACCCAGAAGCACCCTGCTCAGATGAGCAAACCGACACTGTAGCCAAATGGTTATCAAGCCGCGACATTACGGAAATCCGGACGACACAATCGGTCATCTACCGGGACTATTTCCTGAGCAAGCCTCGGTGAATCACCGGGCCTGGCGCTTAGAGCACATCCGAGCTGCCGGACAGCCGGAGCGCGTCGACGACGGCCTTGACTTTCTGGGCGTTCGCGCTGGTGGTGACCAGCAGCGCATCCGGGGTGTCGACCACGACGATGTCCTCGACGCCGATCAGGGCGATCATGCGCTTGGTGTGGCTGACGACGATGCCGCTGGACGAGTCCGCGAGCACGCGGGCTCCCTCGCCGAGGATCGCCAGGTCGCGCTTGCGCCCGTTCGCGTGGATCTTGGCGATGGACGCGAAGTCTCCCACGTCGTCCCAGTCGAACTGGCCGGGGATGACGGCGAGCTTGCCCTTGGCGGCGGCGGGCTCTGCGACCGAGTAGTCGATGGCGATCTTCTTGAGCTTGGGCCAGACCTGGTCGACCACGGCGCCACGGTTCGGGGTGTCCCAGGCTTCGGCCAGTTCGAGCAGGCCGGCGAGCAGTTCGGGCTCTGCCGCACCGATCTCCTCGAGCAGCCGGTCGGCGCGGGCGATGAACATGCCGGCGTTCCACAGGTACTGGCCGCTGGAGAGGTAGCGCTTGGCGGTGGCGGGGCTGGGCTTCTCCACGAAAGAGTTGACCGACTCGGCGCTGGGGGCGCCGTCGATATCGAGCGACGCACCGGTCTTGATGTAGCCGAAACCGATCGCGGGTTCGGTGGGCTGGATGCCGATGGTGACGATGAGCCCGGTGTCCGCGGCGGCGATTGCCTCGACGACGGCCTGCCGGAACGCGGCGGGGCCCTTGATGACGTGGTCGGCCGCGAACGAGCCGATGATCACGCCGGGTTCGCGGCGCTCGAGGATCGCGGCGGCCAGGCCGATGGCGGCGGAGGAGTCGCGCGGTTCGCTCTCGAGGACCACGTTGAGGTCGGCCAGCTCGGGCAGCTGCTCCTCCACGGCGGCACGGTGCGCCCGCCCGGTGACGACCATGATGCGCTGGTCGCCGGAGAGCGGTGCGAGCCGGTCCCAGGTGGCCCGCAGCAGGGTCTGGCCGCTGCCCGTGAGGTCGTGCAGGAACTTGGGGGCGTCGGCGCGCGAGAGCGGCCACAGCCGGGAACCGATCCCGCCAGCGGGAATGACACTGTAGAGGCGGCTGAGGGCATCGCTGGAGGAGGACATTTCAGCAGACTACCGGTCCGGTGCCCCTGTTCACGTAGGGTTCACCGGGCTGTCGCCCTGGCTGCCTACTCTGACGGCATGAGGGTTGCCGTCGTCAGCGAAAGCTTCCTCCCGACTATCAGCGGGGTCACCACGAGTGTCTGCAAGGTGCTCGACGAACTGCGCCGCCAGGGCCACGACGCCCTGGTGATCGCTCCGTCCGGCGCCCCGGCGAGTTACGCCGGATTTCCGGTGCACACGGTGCCGGCCCTGTCCTACCGGCAGTTCCCGGTGGGCCTGCCCAACCCCCGGGTCCTCAAACTGCTCGCCGACTTCCAGCCCGACGTGCTGCACGCGGCGTCACCGTTCCTCCTCGGCGCCCAGGGCATCGCCGCAGCCCGGCGGCTGGGTGTGCCGAGCGTGGCGGTGTTCCAAACGGATGTGGCCGGCTACGCGCACCGCAACCACCTCGGCCAGGCCACCAGGCTGGCCTGGCGGTTCGTGAAGTGGGTGCACGACGGCGCCGACCTCACCCTGGTGCCCTCCGAGGCATCGATGGCGGCTCTCTGCCGCATCGGGGTTCCCCGGCTGGACCGGTGGGCCCGGGGCGTGGACCTGGCCGGCTACCACCCCAACCACCGGCGGCACCCGCGGGTGGCCGAGCTGCGGGAGCGGCTCGCCCCGAACGGCGAGGTGGTGATCGGCTACGTCGGCCGGATCGCCCCGGAGAAGCAGGTGGAACGCTTCCGGGCGCTGCGCGGGGTGCCCGGCATCAGCATCGCCCTCGTCGGCGACGGGCCGTCCACTCCCCTGGTGGCCCGGGCGCTGACCGGCCTGCCGGTGACCTGGCTCGGCCGGCTGGCCGGCGACGACCTCGCCCACGCCTACGCCGCGTTCGACGTCTTCCTGCACGCCGGCACCGAGGAGACCTTCGGGCAGACCCTGCAGGAGGCACACGCGGCGGGCCTGCCCGTCGTGGCACCCCGGGCCGGCGGGCCGATCGACCTCGTCGAGCACGGCGTCGACGGGTTCCTCTTCCACCCCGACGACGACGCCGACCTGCGCCGGCACGTGGCGGCGCTCGTGGCCGATTCACCGCTGCGCCTACGGATGGGCGAGGCGGGGCGACGAGCCGTGCTCGGCCGCAGCTGGGAGAACGTCTGCGCCACCCTGTTCGACTACTACCAGCAGGTCATCGACGAGGGCCTCTCCCGCCGGGCCGAAACCCTCGTCCCGTTCGCGCAGCGGCGCTGAGCGCATCCGCCCACTCGCCCGTCGCCACCAGGCAGTCGGGTCTTAAGCCTCTGGCCCCCCTCTCACCCTCACGTGGTAAGGCAGCCCTAACCGGCTTATGTCGTCGTCGAGACATACAATGGTGGAACGTGTTTGTTCAACGATGACGCCTCGTTCAGCAGGGGTCGCGACTCAGCCAGGGAGGGTTGGTCATGCCAAAATCGGCAGGGGCCCTGACAGCTCAGCGGAGGACGACGTCACGTCGCCCGGCCGGAACGCTCTACCGCGGCCGTGAGGGCATGTGGTCCTGGGTGTTGCACCGGATCACCGGGGTGGCGATCTTCTTCTTCCTCCTCGTGCACATCCTCGACACCGCGCTTGTTCGGGTGAGCCCCGAGGCGTACAACGCGGTCATCAGCCAGTACCAGACGCCCCTCATGGGCCTCGGCGAGCTGGGCCTTGTCGGCGCCATCGTGTTCCACGCCTTCAACGGCCTGCGCATCATCGCGATCGACTTCTGGAACGCGAAGCACCAGCGGGTGCTCTTCTACGTCGTGATCGGGCTCTGGGTGGTCACCATGCTCGCCTTCGCTCCCCGTCACCTGATCAACGTGTTCAGCCACTAGGAGGTCTGGGATTATGACATCGACAATCGCAGCTCCCCGCAGTGCCTACTCCCGCGCCCCGCGTAAGAACGGTGTGAACTGGGAGAAGTGGGGCTGGATCTACATGCGCGTCTCCGGCATCGTGCTGGTCGTGCTGATCTTCGGCCACCTGTTCGTGAACCTGATGGTGGGCGAGGGCGTCAGCGCCCTCAACTTCGCCTTCGTCGCCGGTAAGCTCTCCAACCCGTTCTGGCAGTGGTGGGACGTGACCATGCTCTGGCTCGCCCTCATCCACGGCGGCAACGGCATGCGCACCCTGGTGAACGACTACGCCACGACGCGTGTCAGCCGCGGCATCCTCAAATCGGCGATCCTCGCCGCGGTGGTCATCCTGATCGTGCTCGGCACGCTCGTGGTCTTCACCTTCGACGCCTGCCCGGCCGGCCAGCCCGCCGACCTTCTTCCCACTTTCTGCCAGGCCCTTTAGGCCCTTCGAGGAGCTGTAAACAACTTTCATGACGGATGCACCTGTGACCAATCCCGTTGAATCCACCATCGTCGACGGCGTGCACTACCACCAGTTCGACATCGTCATCATCGGGGCGGGAGGGGCGGGCATGCGAGCCGCCATCGAGGCCGGCCCGAACGCATCCACCGCCGTGATCTCCAAGCTCTACCCCACCCGCTCGCACACCGGTGCGGCGCAGGGCGGCATGGCCGCCGCGCTGGCGAACGTGGAAGAAGACAACTGGGAGTGGCACACCTTCGACACCGTCAAGGGCGGCGACTACCTCGTCGACCAGGACGCGGCGGAGATCCTCGCCAAGGAAGCCATCGACGCGGTCATCGACCTCGAGAACATGGGCCTGCCGTTCAACCGCACCCCCGAGGGCAAGATCGACCAGCGCCGTTTCGGCGGTCACACCCGCGACCACGGCAAGAGCCCGGTGCGCCGCGCCTGCTACGCCGCCGACCGCACCGGTCACATGATCCTGCAGACCCTGTACCAGAACTGCGTCAAGCGCGGCATCAACTTCTTCAACGAGTTCTACGTGCTCGACCTGATCATGACCAACGTCGACGGCGTCGACCAGCCCTCCGGTGTGGTCGCCTACGACCTCGCCAGCG
>Ga0247806_10000248_pt1 | contig 37328 bp, 15 predicted proteins | sample UWRJL059202B1_FD_179935 | JGI IMG/M metagenome (GOLD analysis project Ga0247806, IMG submission 179935) | Plant litter microbial communities from Arlington Agricultural Research Station in Wisconsin, United States - UWRJ-L059-202B-1 | ecosystem: Environmental > Terrestrial > Plant litter >... | reverse complement strand
GCTGGACAGACGGATCGTATCTGGAAGATCAGGATCACTGGCGCGTAAGCGGAATCCAGCGTGAAGTTTTCATCATGGCGGAACCAAAATTACGCATTCAGGATTTCTTTTATCAAACCAAATTAGATAAAGAATATAAAGATGCTTCTTTTCAACTACGACCAAAAGTAGAGAATCTAACAGGCGAAAAAATTAAAGATTATACTTTTCAGGCACAATTATACGATGCCAATAATGTGGCTTTATTCAAGGAACCGCTTCAGAAACCGGTGATCGACATGATCAACGAAAGTTATCCTCGTCTGGACAATGTACGTTTCGGAATGTTCAAGGAAAATATCAGTAATCCAAAAAAATGGAGTTCAGAAGAGCCGAATTTATATACTTTGGTAATGTCGATAAAAGACGCCAACGGGAATATTACCGAAGCGAAAAGCTGTAAAGTTGGTTTCCGATCCATAGAATTTTCAAAGGAGAACGGAAAAATGCTCATCAACGGAAAAGAAACTTATGTCTATGGCGTAAACCGTCACGATCAGCATCCGACAAAAGGAAAAGCGGTAAATAGGGACGATATCAAACAAGATATTACGACGATTAAAAAGTTCAATTTCAATTTAATCAGAACCAGTCATTATCCAAACGATCCTTATTTCTATGAATTATGCGATCAATACGGAATTATGGTGATGGACGAAGCGAATCAGGAAACACATGGAATTGGTGGAAAATTAGCCAATGATCCAAAGTGGACGAATGCCTATTTAGAACGTATGACCCGAATGGTGGAAAGAGATAAAAACCACCCATCAGTTGTTTTCTGGAGTTTAGGTAACGAAGGCGGAAAAGGACCAAATCACGCAGCAATGTCGGGTTGGGTTCATGATTTTGATATCACGCGTCCGGTGCATTACGAACCAGCGCAGGGAAATCCGAGATTAGAAGGGTATATCGATCCGCTTGATCCGAGATATCCAAAAACAATCGATCACGCGTATCGATTTGAAAATCCGCAAGACGAGCCTTATGTTGATATGGTGAGCCGTTTTTATCCGGGTGTTTTTACACCTAAATTTTTAGTCGATCAAAAGAAAGATACACGACCAATTATTTTTGTAGAATATTCTCATGCGATGGGAAATTCGGTTGGAAACTTAAAAGAATTGTGGGATGAATTCCGTTCGCTTCCAAGAGTTATCGGAGGTTGTATCTGGGAATTTAAAGATCAGGGATTAGTGAAAAAAGATCCTGCAACTGGTCAGGAATTTTTTGCGCACGGTGGCGATTTTGGTGAAAAATATCATGATGGAAATTTCAATACAAAAGGAATTGTAGATTCAAACGGAAAACCAAAAGGTTCGATTTATGAAAATAAATGGATTTATCAGCCAGCGACAACTACCTTAAAAGACAACTTTCAATTAGAAATAAAAAATCGTCAGGCGGTAAAATCTTTGGCGGACTACGTTCCGGTTTTGAAAATTTTAGAAAACGGAAATGTGATCAAAACTCAAATTCTAAAACCTTTCAATTTAGAAGCTGGACAATCTACAGTTTTAGATGTAAAACAATATTTACCAAAATTGAAAAAGGATGCCGAATATTTTCTGAATATCGAATTCCAGCTTTCAAAAGATGAATTGTGGGCTTCTAAAGGTTACGCTGTCGCGGAAGATCAGTTTCTGCTAAAAAAATCAGAAGCAGTTTTAGATTTTACAAAAGATAATGTTGAGGTAAAAACTTCTGAAACAGATTCAGATTTTAAAATCAAAGGAAAAACATTTGACATTAATATAAGCAAAGCAAATGGCGCTTTGAGTTCGTATGTTTTTAATGGCGAAGAACAAGTTTTTGCTCCATTGATTCCTAATTTTGTGAGACCACTTACGGATAATGATAAAAGGGGATGGAAATCGCATAAAGTTTTGAAATCGTGGTACCAGGCAAAACCAAAATTGGTAAAAACCAAAATGGAAACAACAATTGCCGAAACCATAATTACAAGTGATTATGAAGTGATAAAAGACAGTGCGCAAGTTCAGGTAATTTATAACATCAATAAAAACGGAATTATAAAAGTAGACTATAGTTTAAAAGCCACAAACAAATTACCAAACATTCCAAAAATCGGAATGCAAATGGGAGTTCAGAGAAAGTTTGATCAGATTTCGTGGTACGGAAAAGGCGAATTGGAAAATTACATAGACAGAAGTTTCGGTTCGTTTGTTGGGAAATATTCATTGCCAATTAATGATTTTCTGGAGCATTATGTAAAACCTCAGGAAAATGCCAACAGAACCGAAGTAAGGTGGATGGCTTTTACAACGCCTCAAAAAAATAAAGGTTTATTGGTGGTGGACGATGCAAAAGTTTTAAGCATGAGCGCGTGGCCTTACACACAGGAAAATTTAAGCGCTGCCAAACATACTTTCGACCTAAAAGACCCTGGATTTTTAACTGTAAATATCGATTTGATTCAAATGGGAGTAGGAGGAAATGATAGCTGGACATCAGTCGCGCAGCCTTTAGAAAAATATCAAATTAAATCTGGAGATTATCAATATAGTTTTTATCTGGTTCCGTTTTCAGCAACAAAAAATGGATTGGAAGAAAGTTTGAAGAGATTTAATTATTAGACAAAAAATCAAAAATAATCTGCTTAGTCTGCGAGATCTGCGAAAGTTAATTTTTCTCGCAGATCTCGCAGATTTAGCGGATTTATAAAAGCGGGATTAGCAATGTTTCAAAAAAAACAATTTTTTCTTTTTAAAATGGACTTTCGACTTTGCTTCGCCTGTTCGCTTTTCAAGCTCGGGTCGACTTTCGGACTTTCGACCACCTTTTTGCTATTCTTTGTGGGATTCGTTTCCGCACAGGAAATTCATATAAAAAAAACAACAGAATTCCAGCCCACAATCGAATCCTCAAAACCGTGGGTATATTGGTATTGGATGAAATCGGCTTATTCTAAAGCCGGAATCACAGCCGATTTGGAAGCCATGAAACAAGCCGGAATTGCAGGTGCGTATTTAATGACCATTAAAGGTCCGGCCAACTCGCCATTAATAGATCCGCCAGTTTTGCAATTGACACCGGAATTTTGGGATATGATTCATTGGGCTTTTCAGGAAGCAAATCGATTAGGATTAAAAATGGCTTTTCACGGTGCCGATGGTTTTGCTGTTGCAGGCGGGCCTTGGATTACACCGGAAATGTCGATGCAAAAAGTCGTTTGGTCAATAACTGAAATTACCGGAGATAAAAAGATTACTTCAAAATTGCCTGTTCCTGAACATTATAAAGACTATTACAATGACATTGCGACTTTTGCTATTCCGATAAAAGAATACCAAACCAATTCGCAATTACAACTACCAAAAGTTACCACTTCAAATAATGCAGATGCCTCATTTTTGGCTGATGCTAAAAAAGATGAGAATTTCAAATTTGCTGAAAAAGGATGGATTCAATATGAATTTGAAAAACCATTTATCTGCAAATCAATCGTAATTGAAACGAAAGGAAGAGATTTTCAGGCACAGCGTTTAATTGTTGAAATAAGCAATGACGGAGTTCATTTTAAATTCCACGAAAGATTGATCGCTCCACGTCATGGTTGGCAGGATATGGATTATGCGCACACGCATGTTATTGCGCCAGTGATTTCAAAATATTTCAGATTCGTCTATGATCCTGTTGGAACGGAACCAGGGGCAGAAGATTTGGATTTTGCGAAATGGAAACAGAATTTGAAAGTGAGTAAAATTACACTTTCAAATCAGGCGTTGATAGATAATTACGAAGGAAAATCAGGAGCAGTTTGGCGTTTGAGTCCGGAAACGTCTTCAAAACAAATTCCGAATGCTGAATCTTTCAAAAAATCAGAAATTATCAATATTACCAATTTAGTTGATGGTGACGGAAATCTAAACTGGAAAGCACCAAAAGGAAAATGGAAAATTATCCGAATGGGACATACTTCTACCGGACATGAAAATGCTACGGGCGGAGCGGGAAAAGGTTTAGAAGTTGACAAGTTTAATCCCGAGTTAATTCGTTTTCAGCTCGATCATTGGTTTGGCGAAATGGTTCGTACTATCGGACCTGATTTGGCTGCAAAAACGTTGGAAATTTTACATTTTGATAGTTGGGAATGCGGAAGCCAAAACTGGTCTGCTGTTTTTCAGACTGAATTTCAAAAGAGACGTGGATATAATCTGGTTGATTATTTGCCTGTAATGGCTGGAATTCCAATTGAAAGTGTTGATGTTTCAGAGAAAGTTTTATACGATGTTCGCAAAACAATTGCCGAGTTAGTTGCTGATAATTTCTACGGAACCGTGGCTCAAATCGCCAAAGAAAATAACGTCAAATTAAGCTCAGAAAATGTGGCGCCAACAATGATGAGTGATGCTTTGTTGCATTATAAACATGTTGATTATCCGGGAGGAGAATTTTGGTTAAAAAGTCCAACGCACGATAAACCTTTTGATATGATTGATGCCATTTCGGGTGGACATATATACGGAAAAGATATTATTCAGGCCGAATCTTTCACGGCATTAAGAATGGATTGGGACGAGCATCCGGGAAATTTAAAAACTTTGGCGGATCGTAATTACGCTTTAGGAATCAACCGATTGTTTTACCACGTTTTTGTACATAATCCATGGACAGACAGAAAACCGGGAATGACTTTAGACGATATCGGAACTTTTTTTCAAAGAGACCAAACCTGGTGGAAACCGGGAAAAGCCTGGTTTGATTATTGTCAAAAAGTACAATTGCAATTGCAAAAAGGAAAACCCGTTATTGATTTAGCGGTTTTTATTGGCGAAGATTTTCCGTCGCGTTCTTTTGTGCCGGATCGTTTAGTACCTTTTATTCCGAATGTTTTTGGCCCTGAAAGATTGAAAAGTGAAAAGATACGTTTAGAAAATGACGGACAGCCAACGACTAAAATGCCAAAAGAAGTTACGTATTCTAAAAATAATACCGATTTATCGCAATGGATAAATCCGTTAAATGGCTATCAATATGATTCTTTTAATGCTGATGTTTTAATCAATAATGCCAAAGTCGTAAACGGAAAAATCTCTTTTGGAGGCGGAATTGAATACGGCGCTTTATTGTTTCCGGGAAGTCATAAAATGGCGCCGAATAAAATGATTTCTTTGGCTGCAGCCGAAAAAATATTGCAATTGATAAAAGATGGTGCTACTGTTTTTGTTGACGAAAAACCGGATTTACAGCCGGGAATGCAATCAGAAGGAGATCATAAAAAATGGCAGAATGTGATTAATGAAATTTGGCCTAATAATTCAAATGCATCAACCTGGAAAATCGGAAAAGGAATCCTTATTAAATTGCCTTATTTAGGAAATGATTTTGCTTCAATCGGAATTGAGCAAGATATCTACTTTCCGAAATTAAACAGAGCCGATTCAGAAACCATTGCGTGGACACACAGAAAATCGAATGAAGAAGAAATTTATTTTTTATCCAATCAAAAAGCAGAAAAAAGAAGTTTTGAAGCATCTTTTCGCGTAAGCGGAAAAATACCGGAATTGTACAATCCTGTAACCGATAAAACAACTGTTTTGAATGACTGGAAAATCGAAAACGGAAGAACTATAGTTCCAATTGTACTAGATGCAAATGAATCTTGTTTTATCATTTTTAAAGGAAATACAAAAGAAACTCTTTCAAATAAAAAGCAAAATTATGCTGATTTAGAAACCGTTCAAACTTTAGATGAAAATTGGGAATTACAATTCGATCCGGAATTTTACGGACCAAAAGAAGTGGTAAGAACGAATAAGCTTTTTGACTGGAGTACTTCATCCGAAGAAAAAATTAAATATTATTCCGGAACAACAATTTATAAAAAAGAGTTTGTCTGGAAAGGGAAAATTAATGAGAAGTTCTGGCTTGATTTAGGTACAATTGCTAATATTGCTGAGGTAACTATAAACGGAATCAATTGCGGAATCATCTGGACTTTTCCATATAAGACAGATATTTCTGAAGCTTTAAAAAAAGGAAAAAACACGATTGAAATTAAAATCACAAATACCTGGGCAAACCGATTAATTGGCGATGAGAAATTGCCAAAAGAACAAAGACCAACCTGGACAACGGCGCCGTTTAGATTGCAAGAAGGAGTATTGTTAAAAGCCGGATTGTTGGGGCCGGTTACGATTGAGAAAGAAAAAAAGTAAAAGAAAAATAGCCACGACCCGAGCGATAGCGAACAGGCGAAGCAATTCACGAATGATTGTGGATAAAGTATTTAAAAATTCGTGAATTCGTGGCGAAAAAAAAAGATTGAAATGAAGAATATTAAAAGCACTCTTGTAATAATAACATTGTTATTAGCAAGTTTCCAAATCAATGCAAAAATCAAATTGCCAGCCTTGTTTTCAGACAATATGATGCTGCAGCAAAAATCAAATTCACCAATGTGGGGCTGGGCGGAAAAAAACGGAAACCTGACTATAAAAACGTCATGGAATTCTAAAATCTATAAAGCAAAAGCTGATGCGCAGGGAAAATGGAAAGTAGATCTACAAACGCCAGTTGCCGGAGGACCATTCTCCATTGAAGTTACGGAAGGAACTGAAAAAATAATGGTGAAAAATGTTTTGATTGGTGAAGTTTGGTTGTGTTCAGGACAATCCAATATGGAAATGCCTTTGAAAGGTTTTCAGGGACAACCCGTAAAAAATGGAAACGAAATCATTGTAAGATCAACCAATAAAAATATTCGTTTAATTACAGTTCCGAGAGCTACGGTTTTAGAACCTTTAAGTGATTTTGAAGGAAAATGGGAAGTAGCTTCTCCAAAATCAACTTCAAATTTCAGTGCGACAGCCTGGTATTTTGGCTCGCTTTTACAAGAAGTTTTAGATGTTCCGGTGGGATTGATTCATGTTTCCTACGGAGGTTCAAGCATGGAAGCGTGGATGAATCAGGAAATGTTGAAAGATTTTGCAAGTGCTAAAATTCCGACTACCAAAGAAGAATTAGCAAAAGATCCAAATCGTGTACCAACGACCTTATTTAACGGAATGCTTTCACCGGTTATTGGTTACGGAATCAAAGGCTGTATTTGGTACCAAGGCGAATCAAATTATGAGAGAGCTGCTGAATATAAAGACTTAATGAAAAAAATGGTAAGCAGCTGGAGAGCGTTATGGAAACAAGGTGATTTCCCTTTTTATTACGCTCAGATTGCACCTTTTAATTATGCATCATTTCATCCGAAAGACTATTTGGAGAAATACAATTCGGCCTATTTGAGAGAAGCACAATTAAAAGCTTCAAAGCAAATTCCGAATTCAGCTATGGCAGTTTTAATGGATATTGGGGAAGAAAACAGCATTCATCCGATGGACAAAGAAAAAGGCGGAAGTCGTCTGACCTATCAGGCTTTGGCCAGAACTTATGGTATTGAAGGTTTCGAATTCGAAAGTCCAAAATACAAATCAATGGAAATAAAAGATAATTCGGTAACTGTTTCTTTTGATGATGTTGCGAACGGAATTACGTCCTACGATAAAGAAGTTACCGGTTTTGAATTGGCCGGAGAAGACAAAATATTTTATCCTGCAAAAACAGTAGTTCGCAGAAAATCTGTGGTTTTAACTTCTGATAAAGTGGCTAAACCAGTAGCAGTTCGTTACCTGTTTAAAGACTTTGCAAAAGCAGAATTATTTAGTGCAGGAGGTTTACCGGTTTCTTCTTTTCGAACAGATGAGTGGTAGTCGATTAAACCTTTTATGATATAGGAAGTCTAACTAATTCATTTAAGTTATTAATTGATTAGTTAAGGATTTTTTTTGGAATAAATCTTGAAGATAGATTTTTCCTGAGCAAAAGAGAGAGTTTTATCATTCCGGCAAAAGTCGGAATGATGAACTAAAAAATAATATAGAAGATTACAAAAAGAGTAAAGATAAAATGGTACTCCATTTTTAAGTAATTTTACGTCCAAACAAATAAGTGTGAAAAATACAATAATTTTATTTTTTCTTTTCACCACGCTTTTCATAAAGGCGCAAACACCTGTGCTCGAAAATTATAATCCTGTTTGGAACACACAAAGTTCTAATTCATCAGAATCTATGCCTTTGGGCGGAGGTGATATTGGTTTGAATGTTTGGGTAGAAAAGGGAGACTTATATTTCTATTTTTCTCGAAGCGGAACTTTTGATGAACATAATACCTTATTGAAATTAGGTCGCTTAAAAGTTACCTTGACACCAAACCCGTTTAAAGATAACGAAGGTTTTCGTCAGGAACTGGTTTTAAAAGATGGCTATATTTCAATTGCTCAAAATAATACTAAGATTAAACTTTGGGTGGATGTTTTTAAACCGGTAATTCATCTTGATTTAGAAAGTAAAACTCCGCTGAAAATGACGGCTTCTTATGAAACCTGGCGTCATTTTAATCGCCCTTCGAAAGGAAAAGCAAACAATGCCAATTCCTATAAATGGGCTCCTCAGGATGAAATTTTTACTTTTAAAGATTCGGTTTCAGTTGAAAATAATGGAATCCAATTTTACCATCGTAATAGAGAAAAAACGGTTTTTGATGTTGCTGTAAAACAACAAAAAATGGAATCGGTAAAAGGGCAGATGCTAAATCCTTTGGCGAATCTAACTTTTGGTGGATTCATGACGGGTACCAATTTAAAATTTGATGGAACTTATTTAGGAAAATATCAGGATACCGATTTTAAAGGCTATTCCATTTCAAGTATAAAAACATCTAAAAAACAGGAACTTCAAATTTATTTATATACGAATCAATCTCCACAACAATCTTCCTGGGAAAAAGGTTTGAAAGATCAAATTTCAGAATATAAAAGTAACTCCAAAAAAGCAGAAAAAAACACCATCAACTGGTGGCATAATTTCTGGAACCGCAGTTTTATTTATTCCCAAAAAAGTAATTCTAAAACGGATTCAGTTTATCAAATTGGAAAAAATTATCAATTGTTCCGATACATGTTGGGATGCAATGCTTACGGAAAGTATCCAACAAAATTCAACGGCGGATTATTCACCGTTGATCCGGTTTTTACAAATCCCGACTTAAATTTCACACCCGATTTCAGAAATTGGGGAGGAGGAACCATGACGGCTCAAAATCAGAGACTGGTTTATTTCCCAATGCTAAAAAGCGGTGATTTTGATATGATGAAATCGCAACTGGATTATTACCTGAGTTTGCAAAAGAATGCTGAGTTAAGAAGTCAAGTATATTGGAATCATAACGGAGCCGCGTTTACGGAACAATTGGAAAACTTTGGTTTACCAAATCCTGCCGAATACGAATGGAAACGTCCCGCAGATTACGATCCGGGAATGGAATATAATGCCTGGCTGGAATATGAGTGGGACACGGTTTTTGAATTCTGCCAAATGATGCTGCAGAAAAAAGAGTTTGCAAAAGAAGACATTCAGAAATACAATTCATTCATTATAAGTTGCCTTCGTTTTTTTGACGAACATTATCAATATTTGGCCAAACAACGTGGAAGAAAGGCTTTAGACGGAAATGGAAAGTTAATTTTATTTCCGGGTTCAGGTGCTGAAACTTATAAGATGGCAAATAATTCTAATAGCACGATTGCCGCTTTACAGGTTGTAACTGAAAAACTTTTAAATCTTTCTTCGGAACAATTATCGAAAGAAAATGTTGATTATTTAAAAGGCTTTCAAACGCGAATTCCACCTTTAAATTTTGGAACAATTGAAAATCATAAAGTATTAGTTCCGGCAAAATCGTGGGAAAGAGTGAATAATTCTGAAGTACCACAATTGTATCCGGTTTATCCATGGGGAATTTACGGAGTTGGAAAACCAGATTTAGAAACGGCTTTGAATACCTGGAAATACGATACCGATGCCATTAAATTCAGAAGCCATATCGGCTGGAAACAAGACAATATTTTTGCCGCAAAATTAGGTTTAACCGAAGAAGCTGCAAAATACAATCTCTTAAAAATGAGTGATTCCGGGCGGCGATTTCCGGCATTTTGGGGACCAGGTTTCGATTGGGTTCCGGATCATAATTGGGGTGGTGCCGGTATGATTGGCATGCAGGAAATGCTGCTACAGGAAGCAAACGGGAAAATTTATCTTTTTCCGGCCTGGCCAAAAGACTGGGATGTTCATTTTAAATTACATGCAACTCAAAATACTATTATAGAAGCAGAGCTTCAAAATGGAATTACAAAAATTATCAAAGTGATTCCTCAGGAAAGAGAAAAAGACATTATAAATCTGTCAGGGATTTCAATAGAAGAAAAGAAAAAATTAAACTAACTAACTATTACCAATTACAATGATAAAGAAATTATTAAGCGCGGCTGTTTTGTCACTGCTTTTGGCAAAAAACGGACAGGCGCAGTCAGTTGGAAAAACAACTGATAAACAAATCGTAAAAGTCGATTTCGATTTTTCGGGAAGAAGATCGGAAGAAGTAAGTGACCCGAATTATAGTTCATGGCCCATTACAGAACAAACAGAAGCAGAGAAATCTTTTAACAATGTAAGCTTCAAATTAAAAGGAAATTTTTCGTCTAAATGGTTTAAACTCGGAATAAGTTCGCCTTTTTACAGTCGATTGACAAGTGACGGTTTAGCGACTGATAAAAACTTAGAACTTACCATTAGCGGATTAAAAGCAGGAAAGCATTCGCTGCTTACTTTCCATAATACTTTTGACAAGATAGAAGGAAAATCATTTGCTCCTGTAAAAATATATGTAAACAATAAATTGGTTGAAACGATAGTTCCTAGTAATAGAGCAACTTCGACAATTGAGACTGCAACAGCTTATATTGAATTTAATGCTCAGGCGGGTAAAAATGTTGTGATTCGCTTTGAGCTAGATTCGAAAGATGCCAATTTAATTCAGCAAATGGTCATCAACGGATTTGAAATTGATACTCCAAATCTCAAAAAACAATCCCATACTCCAAAACCGGAAAATGGAGATGAACATGTAGTTTTGGGAGATAAATTTATAATGAATTGGGAGGCTTCGAAAGAGGCTGTTGCCCATAAATTGTACTTCGGAACAAATTTAAAGGCAGTTACAGATGCTACTGATAAATCTCCGGAATTTAAAGGAAAACAAACAGACACTAAATTTGCTGTGGCAGATTTATACAGTTTTACAACTTATTATTGGCGCGTTGACGAAGTTGATGCAAAAGGAAATGCAACTTTAGGAACGGTTTGGTCATTCAAACCGGCACAATTGGCTTTCCCTGGAGCTGAAGGATATGGACGTTTTGCAATTGGTGGCCGAGGTGGAAAAGTAGTAGAAGTGACCAATTTAAATGATGACGGGCCAGGAAGTTTGCGCGATGCTGTAAATAAAGAAATAGGACCAAGAACAATTGTATTTAATGTTTCAGGAAATATTAAACTGGCTTCGAGATTAGTTGTGAATCAACCTAATATTACTATTGCAGGACAAACTGCTCCTGGCGAAGGAATTACAATCAGCAGAGCACCAATTGGGCTTACAGGAAATGACGGTGTGGTTCGATTTTTAAAAGTTCGAATTGGCGGTGGTACTACGTATGACGGAATGGGATTGACTGGTGCAAATTATAGTATCATTGATCATTGTTCTATTAGCTGGACAATCGATGAATCGTTTAGCTCACGTGGTGCGCATCATATTAGTTTGCAGCGAACTTTAATTTCTGAAGCATTGAATGTAGCAGGACATGATAAATATCCGGCTGGAAAAATGCACGGTTACGCAGCGACTATTGGCGGTGATATTGGAAGTTTTCACCATAACTTATTGGCACATAATGAAGGACGAAACTGGAGTATTGGCGGCGGTTTAAATGGCGATGGCTATTACGGAGGAAAAGTAGATATTAGAAATAATGTGGTTTACAACTGGGGAAATCGTGCCACGGACGGAGGAGCAAGCGAAGTGAATTTTGTAAATAATTATTATAAACCGGGAGCTTCTACTTCAATTTTTGTGGCGCTGAATGCTCAAATTGAAGGTGTGGGGAAAGGAAAACAGCAATATTATTTTGACGGAAATGTAATGCCGGGTTATTTTGATGAAAAAAATCAGGATAAAGGGCGAAAGTTCACATTATCAAATAAGGCGGTTGTAGATTATGATGTGTTTTTGCCAAAACCATTTTTTGAGTCGTACGTAAATACACAATCTGCAAAAGCGGCTTATAAAAATGTACTTTCAGATGTTGGTGCCAATCAGCCGTTTTTTGATAAACATGATGACAGAATTGTTGATGAAACGATGAAGGGAACTTTTACTTTCAAAGGAAGTAAAAGCGGTTTGGGAGGTTTAATTGATAATGAACAAGATGCCGGTGGATGGCCGGATTTTGTTACTGAAACTCGTGCTGCAGATTGGGATACCGATCACGATGGATTGCCAAACTGGTGGGAAACTGCAAAAGGATTGAATGAAAATTCTAAAGCTGGAGATTTTGCCGATGCGAATTTAGATACAGATAAAGATGGTTTCACTCAATTAGATGACTATTTAGACTGGATGGCACAACCGCATTTCTTCATTAATTCAGGAGAAAAGGCATCACTTTCTGCAGCTGATTATTTTAAAGGATACGAGAAAACACCGGTATATACTTTCTCAGATCTTAAAAATGGAAAAGTACTTTTAAAAGGAAAAGACATGCAGTTTACAGCTATCGAAAAAGGATTTGCATCTGTAGTAATCACAGTAAAAGATGCCGATGGAGATTCAATGAGCCGTACCATAAATTTCTTTGTAAAATAAAAAAAGGGTCGCCACGAATTACACGAATTTTCACTAATTACTATTTTGCTATTATTTTAGATTAAAAAAAAATTAGTGATAATTCGTGGCAAAAGAAAATCCGCGATAATTCGTGTTTTGCTTTAGCGATCTGCGCGATCCGCGTTCCATCATCACAATACTATATTCAAAATGAAAAAGAATATCATTATATCAACGTTTTTAATTTCAACCTCATTCTTTGCCCAGAATAAAGGTTTAGTGGCAAATTCAAACAGTCCCTATTCTAAATTGCAAAGTGTAAGTTTAGAAGATGTAAAATGGACAAACGGTTTTTGGAAAGAACAATTTGATGTTGAAACCAAAAACACCTTGCCTTATATGTGGGATTTGTATCATAACGATTCGATTTCGCACGCCTATAAAAATTTTGAAATTGCAGCCGGAGAAAGCAAAGGAACCTTTAAAGGACCTTCTTTCCATGACGGGGATTTTTATAAAATATTTGAAGGAATGGCAGCTACTTATGCTGTTACAAAAGATAAAAAATTAGATACAGAAATGGATAAAGCTATTGTGCTTTTTGCAAAAGTGCAACGCAAAGACGGTTATATTCATACACCGGTTTTAATTGACGAACGCTGGGGAACTTTAGGTCCGGAAGAAGTTAAAAAGCAACTAGGTTTTGAAAAATACAACATGGGCCATTTGATGACCGCTGCCTGTATCCATTACCGCGCTACAGGAAAAACTAATTTTCTGGATATTGCAAAAGGTGTGGCGGATTATTTATATGATTTCTACAAAAAAGCTTCACCAGAATTGGCCCGAAATGCGATTTGCCCTTCTCATTATATGGGAATTGTCGAAATGTATCGCACGACTAAAAATCCGAAATATCTTGAATTGGCAAATAATCTAATTGATATCAGAGGAACAACAAATGATGGAACCGATGATAATCAGGATAGAATTCCGTTTAGACAGCAAACTACCGCAATGGGGCACGCCGTAAGGGCAAACTACCTGTATGCCGGAGTTGCCGATTTATATGCAGAAACCGGAGAAAAGAAATTACTAGACAATCTGGAATCGATTTGGGATGATGTAACGTATCGAAAAATGTACATTACTGGAGCTTGCGGTTCTTTATATGACGGAGTTTCGCCAGACGGAACTTCTTATAATCCAACCGATGTCCAAAAAATCCATCAGGCTTACGGAAGACCTTTTCAATTACCAAATGCTACGGCCCATACCGAAACCTGTGCGAATATTGGAAATGTTTTATGGAACTGGCGAATGCTGCAAATTACAGGAGATGCGAAATATGCTGATATTGTAGAACTTGCACTTTATAATAGTGTTTTATCGGGAATGAGTTTAGAAGGAACGAAATTCTGTTATAACAATCCGTTGAATGTTTCAAACGATTTACCTTTTAAGCAAAGATGGAGTAAAGAGCGTGAAGGTTATATTACATTGTCAAATTGCTGTGCACCGAATGTAACGCGTACAATTGCGGAGGTTAACAATTATGCTTACAGTATATCAAAAGAAGGTTTGTATGTTAATTTATACGGAAGCAATACTTTAAAAACTACCCTTTCTAATGACGAGAAAATTGAAATTGAGCAACAGACCAATTATCCCTGGGATGGAAAAATTACAATAAAAATTTTGAAAGCGCCAAAAGAAGCGCAATCTTTTTTGTTGCGAATTCCGGGATGGAGTCAAGACGCTACAATTTCAATCAATGGCAAAAAATCAGATGCGGAGGTAGCTTCAGGAACTTATTCAAGAGTAAATCAGAAGTGGAAAAAAGGGGATGTTATCGAATTGAGTCTCCCAATGCCGGTTGAATTAATGCAGGCAAATCCGCTGGTAGAAGAAGTTAAAAATCAGGTTGCGGTAAAAAGAGGACCGATTATTTATTGTTTAGAATCGGATGGAATTCCCGCAAATACAAGTGTCAATGATATTATTTTGAATAAAAATTCTCAGTTTACTACAAGCTTTACAGAATCACACGGCAGAAAATTATTGACTATAAACGCAACTTCATCAATAGACAGTAATACCAAGTGGGAAAAAGAGCTTTATAAGCCATTATCTGCTTCAAAAAGTAGAGAATTGGATGTAAAATTAATCCCTTATTTTGCTTGGGGAAACCATGGAAAAGGCGAAATGACGGTTTGGATGTCCCATTAAAATGTAAAACTAAACGATTACAAAATGCTATTAATAAGAATTTACGCTTAAAACTAAATTTCCAAAATTATTTTTTGTGAAAATTAACATTTTGAAATTTTATTGCCATTTACAAATCCTGTAGGTTTTTTAGTCAGATTAATAATGTTTAATTAAATAATTAATTTCAAAATTATGTATTTAACTTGTTCAAATTCAATTGTAAGCTATATTCTATATTGTAAAATAAATAGCTTATAATTCAATTCTCTGACTATTTTTTAATTTTTTACTGGAAAAGGTTTGAATATTTAATAATGTTCAAACCTTTTTCTTGTTTTTTTCTTCACGTACATTTTTTCTTTCGTATTTTTATCAATATTGTTTTTTTTAATACTTTTTTTTCAGATAATGGCATTGAAACAGGATAGAGCAGGACACTTGTATTACGCAATCGTTATATTTTTGGTTTCAAATAAAATAAATGTATTTTTAACATTTAAATAATAGATGTTAAGGCAATCATCATCTAAATATGTTTTTTTATTTAAAACTGACTAAATCTAATAACCTAACCAAAACAAAAACATTTATGAAACAAGCACTTTTAAAGAGATGTAGTTTTCTTTTGTTTGCACTAATGAGTATAGTGAGTTATGCTCAAACTTCAAGCACTGTAACCGTAACAGGAACAGTTACTGATCATTTCGGCGGTCTTATACCAGGTGTAAACGTAACAGAAAAATCTACGAAGAATACAGTTACGACTGATTATAACGGAAAGTATTCCATTAAAGTAAAGGCCGGAGGAACTTTAGTTTTTTCTTTCGTTGGAATGCGAAAATCAGAAATTGCACTAAATGGACGTACTATTGTTAATACAAGTTTAGCAGAAGATTCTAATCAACTGGAAAACATTGTAGTTGTAGGTTACGGTACACAAAGGAAAAAAGAACTTACCGGTGCGATTGCAACTATTAAGCCTGACGACTTAATGGATTTACCGGTTGCTAATTTATCTGACGCACTAAAAGGACTGGTTCCGGGACTAGCTGTTTCTGGAGGTTCTGGGCGTCCGGGGGATGCTTCAAGTATTCAGATTCGTCAGTCTTTTGGTTTTTCTAAAGACGGAAATTCAACGATACCTTTAGTGATTATTGATGATATGATTCAGGTCGATCCAACCAATGGTAAACCAACATTAGAACAATTCAACAGATTAGATCCTTCTGAAATCGAAAGTATTACAGTTTTAAAAGATGCTTCTGCAGCAATTTATGGAGCCCGTGCTTCACAAGGTGCGATAGTTGTAAAAACTAAACGAGGGAAAGCAGGAAAAGCAAAGTTTTCTTATAATAGTCAATTTGCTGTCAATGATGCTGTTAGTCATAGTAAAGTAATGAATGCATATGAGTTTGGAGTTTTTAGCAATCGATTTCTAACAAACCAAACGCCAAATATTGATCCAATTAAATTGTATTCTGCAGCTGAATTGGAGCAAATGAAAGGTCTAAAAAATGATTGGCTAAAAGAAGCTTGGAAACCTGCTATTCAACAAAAACACTCTTTTAACGTAAGTGGAGGTAGTGAAGATATTACTTATTTTGCCGGAGCAACTTACTTTACTCAAGATGCGAATTTAGGAAATCAAAAATATGATAAATGGAATTATCGTACAGGGATTAATGCTAAAATCGCCAAAAATTTAGAATTATCTGCTGCAATTTCTGGAACTTCGACAACTATTGATAAAACTTTTAGTAAAGCATCTGCAAATATTAGTGATGGTAGTTTTGCATCTGCTGCTGGTGGAGAACAGGCTGATTACGGATTCTTGCTTCATATGCCCCAACATGTGCCATGGGAAACTACCATTGGCGGGAAAGAATATTATGTATCACCTTTTCCGAATTCAAATAAAAATTTAGGAAGTGCCAATGCAAATAACACAATTGCAGGATGGAATTATTTTGCCAATTTAAATAATGGTTCACACCAAATTAGTGATGATAACTCGACTAACGTAAACGCTTCGTTAAATTATAAAGTAGCAGCTGTAAAAGGACTTTCGGCAAAAGTTACCTATTCGAGAACTCAAAGTTCAAATTACACAGAGCAAATTCAATTACCTTATGATTTGGTAAGAATTAGAAATTATGAAACACAGGACAATCATCTTTTGAGTGCCGCTGATCCAAGTTTCTACAATCTTAATACAAATCCTCAAGGTGATTATATTTTAGAAACTAACGTAAGAAACTCAAGAGTTTACTATAACAATAGTGACAGTAAAAGTACTCAGGGTGACTTTATGATCAATTATGACAGAACTTTTGGAGATCATCAAATTGGTGCAATGGTAGGTGGTGAGGCATCCGAGATCTATAATACAACTACTCGTTTGGCTTTCGAAAACACATCTAAAGATTATTTAGGAAGTGCTGCCACAGCAGGAACTTTAAATCAATCAAATAGTCTTGCCTCTAAAGTAGAAGGAGGAACACTTTCTTATTTTGGACGTATAAATTACAGTTATAAATCAAAATATTTAGCGCAATTTCTTTTTCGTAGTGATGCTTCCACAAAGTTTGCGCCGGAACATTACTGGGGATCTTTCCCATCGCTTCAGTTGGGTTGGGTAATATCTAAAGAAGAATGGTTTTCAAGAAATTTAACGTGGGTTGATTTCTTTAAAGTTCGTTACTCTATTGGTAAAACAGGAAAAGATAACCTTCAGCCGTGGAAATGGGTTCAGTTTTATGATGTTATTGTTGATAAAGGTTTCCAATTTGGAAATAATGGTGGAACAAATGCTTCAGGTTTAACACCTAGAGTAAACCCAAACAGAGATGCAACATGGGATACAACAATTAAAAATAACCTTGGTTTTGATATCAATGTGTTAAGCAACAGATTGAACTTCACAGCAGATTTCTATTATGACAAAACTACTGATATGTTAACAGATATGAGTAGTGCTGCAGGAGTACCAATTTCTATAGGAGGAGCTTTTGCAGAACAAAACTATGCTGCAGTTGATGCCTGGGGATCAGAGTTTAGCTTAAACTGGAGCGATAAGATAAGTAGTGATGTTAGTTATGACATCGGTGTTAACTTTAGCTACGCAAATAATGAAGTAAAAAAATACCCAACTCAGGCAGTTGTAGCTCCGTCTAATAACGCAGTTAGAGAAGGACAATCAATAGGATTTAATCCTGTTTGGGGATTTGCAACCTGGAAAGGCACATCTACAGGTGACGGTATTTTACGTACAGATGAAGATGTTGCCAATTATTGGAATTACCTTACTGAGCGTGCAACAGCCGCAGGTACTGTACCAAGATATTTCGATATTAATACTGCTTCCGGAATTGCAAAAGGTTCTCTAGCTTACCAGGACGTTGCCGGGCAGCTTAATCCTGATGGCAGTTTAGGAACACCAGATGGTCAGATCATGAAAGAGAATGATTATGTGAAATTAGCGAATAGCAGCAGAAATTACGGATTTACAACTAATTTGGGTTTTAAAGCTAAAGGTTTTTATTTTAGAACTCAAATTTCTACATCATGGGGAGGTGCTACTTTTGTAGATCTAGTTCAACAAGGAACCTCAAGTGCGGCAAGTATGTGGTCTCATGAAACGTTCTGGAATGATATGTACGGAGCTGATAATCCGAATGGGAAATATCCTAACCTTGCACAATGGTCGAATATTTCAAGCCCTTCTGATTTCTGGCAAGTGAATACTTTCCGTTGTTTTGTTCGAAATTTAAGTATTGGATACGACATTCCTAAAAAAGTTTTTGCAGATACTAAAATAGCAAGCATAACATTAGGATTAACAGGTAATAATCTTTGGGATTTATACAACCCATATCCGGATCATTATCGCAATATGTATGACAATTCTTCTGTGGGTTACCCAACACTTAGAACATGGTCGTTTAATTTCAACATATCATTCTAATTAAATTCGATGACAATTATGAAAACAAGATTTAATATATATATTACGTTAGCACTTACGATAGTCTTAGGTGCTTCATGCAGCGATGATTTTCTTGAAGATAAAAAAAACTACGGCTCTTATGATGATACTTTTTACCAAAGTCAGGAGCGTACGCAAGCTTACGTAGATAATCAGTATTATGAATTTTTTAGTTCTTATAAATCACCGGTAGCGACACTGGTTGGATTATATACAGATACAAATTCAAGGCTTACCGAAGAGCTTGGAGGTACACAAGATTACATTAATCCAAACAAAACCTTAGTTAATGCTGCGGATGCCAATGGTTATTATGGAGCTAAAATTGGAACAGGGATATCAAATCAACCCTATAACAGAATTAGGGAATGTAATAATTTACTGGAAGATATCGATGTAAAAGGAGCTGTTCTTGACAAAACATTTCGTGATCAGGCAAAAGGACAAATGTATTATTTACGTGCTTTACAATATTTTGATTTAATGCGTACCTATGGAGGAGTTCCGCTTGTAACTACCGTTCAGGCGGCAGCTGCAGACAATCCTGAAATTCAGCTTCCAAGAGCGAAAGTTTCGGAAGTAGTAGATCAAATAGTAAAAGATTTTGATATGGCAGCAAGTTTACTGCCTGGAAAATGGGAAGCTGCAGGTTCAAATTACGGACGTGTTACTAAAGGAGCAGCTTTAGCGCAAAAAGCCCGTGTGTTATTAACCTATGCAAGCCCGCTATTCAATAAAAACTGGGATGGTTCTAATGATCGTTGGGAGGCCGCTTTAAAAGCAGGATTGGCTGCCGAAGCGCAATTAACAACAGACGGTTACGGATTAGTAGGAAGCAATGCAAAACAATGGGAGCAAATGTTTCTGGTAGACAATGCTTTCACTCCAGAAGCAATAACAGTACAATTTTGTGGTCCTGGTAATACGGCTCAAACCAATAATAACTCTTGGGAAAAAGCGATTCGTTTACAAGGTCAGGGCGGATCAGGCGGAGGAACGCCTGCCCCAAAAGAAATGATAGATTTGTTCCCGCTTGCAGATGGCAGAAGACCTACAGCAGCTAACGGATATAATGATTTTACCTTCTTCGTGAATCGTGATCCTAGATTTTACAGAACATTTGCTTTCTCAGGAGTTAAGTGGGCATACAAAGAAAATGCTAATGCGGCTCTTTGGACATATCGTTGGATAGACGGTGCAAGTAAAATTGGTTATGCTGATGGAAACAGTTCAGCTTCAAGTACTGCATTTGTTAGAAAAATGACAAACCTAACTGCTACTAATGCAACCAATTATCAATATTCAGGAACTGATATTTTCGAATATCGTTATGCTGAACTATTATTGAATATTGCTGAATGTTATGCAGCTTTAGGACAAACAGGTAATACTACAGCCTATTTAGGAAGAATTAGAAACCGTGTCGGAATTCCTTCTGCAAACAATTACGGAATAGGAATATTAACTGATAAATATGCTGCGATCGAAGCTGTATTATACGAACGTCGAGTAGAGCTGGCATACGAAGGGAAAAGGTATTGGGATGTACAAAGATGGATGCTTTATGATAATGAAGTACTTCCTGGTACTACTGGTGGTACATTGAGTAAATTAGGATTAGCACCTATAAATGGGACACAACGTACAGGAAACTTTTTACAGTATAAAAACACAGCTGCATCGGAAAAAACAGATCCAATATCAACAACTGCACGTGCAGCAGTAGTAGCAGATCCTGACTCAAGTAATTTCGAGGCACAACTGACTGCGTTAGCTACTTTCTATAACAATAATTTTATCCGAACACCTTTAGTTACAGCATTGGATAATTTTAATGGAGCTCCGGTTAAAATTAAATTTAATCCAAATTATTATCTAAGCGGACTTAATAATACAGCTCTGACTCAAAATATTTGGTTATTGCAAACCATTGGTTGGAATGATGCTAATGGGGGTTCAGGAACTTTTAATTACCAAGAATAAAAAATATTAAAACATAAAAAACAATTTCACCTGTATTTCTAAAAAAAATACAGGTGATTTGTTTAAAAAGAATTACCATAATTAAAATTAGTATGAAAAATTTCACTTTATCGACTCTTTTCCTGTTGTTTTTAGGAAGTTTCCAATGTTTTGCCCAGTATCCAAAGTTAAGTGCCGAAGTTCAGGCGCAGGAAAAAGCAATTAAAGAAGAAGCATCGAAACTTTCTGACGAAGCATGGGAAAAAGCACTTGTAATTATTGAAGAAGAAGCCAAACACGGCAAACCATATATTCCGTGGGCATCAAGGCCAAACGATTTACCGCAAGCAGAGATTCCTGCTTTTCCTGGCGCAGAAGGAGGAGGAATGTTTACTTATGGCGGTCGCGGCGGAAATATTTACACCGTTACAAGTCTTGAAGACAGAGGCCCGGGAACTTTAAGGGAAGCATGTGAAAAAGGAGGAGCCAGAATAATAGTTTTTAATGTTGCAGGAATTATCAGAATTAAAAGTCCGTTAATTATTCGTGCACCTTATATTACGATTGCGGGTCAAACCGCTCCCGGAGACGGAATTTGTATAGCAGGAGAATCGGTTTGGATTGATACTCATGACGTAATTATCAGACACATGCGTTTCCGCAGAGGAGAAACTTTCGTTGGTCGTCGTGATGATGCTATTGGAGGAAATCCGGTTGGAAATATAATGATCGATCACGTATCTGCAACTTGGGGATTAGACGAAAACATGTCTATGTACAGACATATGTACAGCCCGGGTGCAGGTTATCCGGATGAAAAGAAACCTACGGTAAACATCACAATTCAAAACAGTTTATTTGGTGAAGCTTTAGATACTTACAATCATGCTTTTGGAAGTACTTTAGGCGGAGAAAATTGTGCTTTTGTTAGAAACATGTGGGCAAATAATGCCGGAAGAAACCCTTCAATTGGATGGAATGGTATTTTCAATTTTGCAAACAATGTGGTTTTCAACTGGTACAACAGATCTACAGATGGCGGTGATTATACAGCCAACTATAATATCATCAATAACTTCTACAAACCAGGACCGGTAACTGATTTAACTCAGCCAATTAGCTACCGAATCTTAAAACCGGAATCAGGAAGAAGTAAATTGTCTTACATGGTTTTTGGTAGAGCGTACGTAAACGGAAACATTGTAAACAACAACGAAAAGGTTACAAAGGACAACTGGGACGGCGGTATTCAGATCGAAAATAAAAAAGGCGAATTAATGAATTATGACGAAGCCAAAACGTATTTTGATAAAATGAAAAGTGACAGACCTTTCCCAATGCCTTGGTTTCATCCGTTTATGAAAGCAGATGAGGCGTATGAGTTTGTTCTGAAAAATGTTGGAGCAACTTTACCAATTAGAGATAAAGTAGACGAAAGAATTGTAAGAACAGTAAAAACAGGAGTTCCTGAATATGCAAAAGGACTAGAGAAAAAAGAATTCTACCAATTCGAACACAGACGTTTACCAATGGACTCTTATAAAAAAGGAATTATTACTGATATTTCTCAAGTAGGAGGATATCCTGAATACAAAGGAAAACCTTATGTTGATACAGACAAAGATGGTATTCCTGATAAGTGGGAGAAAAAACATGGCCTAAATCCAAATGATGCAAATGATGCAAAATTAGATTCAGATAATGACGGATACGCTAATATCGAAGAATATCTTAATGGTACAGATCCAAATCAAAAAATAGACTGGAAAGATCTAAAAAATAACAATGAGACGTTAACGAAGTCTTTGCAGGATTAATTGTAAAGGAAATCAAAAATATCTGCCAAAACCTGCAAAATCTATGTAAAAAAAATGACTCACAGATTTTGCAAATCAGGTAGATTTTATAAAAAAAAAGCATTCTAATTTATAATTTTATTAAAATGAAAGCAATTAAAAAAATAAGTTTTCTATTGATGTTATTGGTGTTTTTTACCAGTATTGCACAGCAGCATTTAGACCCGGAGTATATTAAAGTTACAAACGAAAGAGCGACTAAAATTGTAGACAAACTAGAATTGAAAAATCCTGAAAAAGAAAAATCAGTTGCCGATATAATCGCACAGCAATTTAGAGATTTAACTGCTATTCAGGATCCAAGAGATGCTGAAATCAAAAAAATAAAAGAAGATGCGGGCGTAGCCAAAGAAAAGCAAAACGAGAAAATTGATAAAGTAAAAGCTAAAGCTGATACAGCTATTGAGAAACTGCATAAAGCATATTTAAAAAAATTAGGAACACAATTATCCGAAGATAAAATTACTGAAGTTAAAGACGGAATGACCTACGGTGTGCTTCCGATCACAGTTGCAGGTTATAATGATATGTTGCCAAATTTAACAGCAGAACAAAAAGATTATATCTACAAAGCTTTAGTAGAAGCCAGAGAACATGCAATGGATGGAGGTTCGTCTAAAGAAAAACATGGCTGGTTTGGAAAATACAAAGGAAGAATCAATAACTATTTATCAAAACAAGGTTACGATTTAAACAAAGAAAGTGCTGACTGGCACAAACGTGTTGAAGAAAGAGAGAAAGCCAAATCGGGTAAATAATTTATTAGTCCGTAGTAATTAGTCTTTAGTGATTAGCTTTCAAAAACTATTACTATACTAAGGACTAATTGCCAGGTACTAAGAACTTAAATAAAGATCTCATGCAAAACATTTCCTCAAATAGAATTCTAAAAAGAACTGTAATGCTTATGTCATTTTGTTCTTTCTTCTCTGCAGCCTATGCACAATATCCGGAAATTCCAAAACCGCTTCAGGATAAAACCGACGCGATTTTAGCGGATGAAGAAAAAAGATTAGCCGAAATATGGAATGCCAATTCTGGTACAATTCAGGCGGAAGCCAAATTAGGTCGTCCGTATTTGCCTTGGGCTTCTTATCCTAAAGATTTTGTTCATGCCGATATTCCTGCTTTTCCGGGAGCTGAAGGAGGAGGAGCTTTTACGCCAGGTGGAAGAGCTGGCAAAATATTTGTTGTTACCAGTTTGGAAGATAGCGGAAAAGGAACTTTCAGAGAAGCTTGTGAAGCTGTTGGAGCAAGAACAATCGTATTCAACGTTTCGGGAATTATCAAATTAAAAAAACGTATCAGCATGCGTGCGCCTTACGTAACCATTGCCGGACAAACTGCTCCGGGTGACGGAATTTGTATTGCCGGAGAAACCTTGGAAATCGATACACACGACGTAATCATCAGACATATGCGTTTCCGCAGAGGCGAAACAGATGTTACCCGCAGAGATGACGCGCTTGGCGGAAACCCTATTGGAAATATTATTGTAGATCACTGCTCAGTAAGTTGGGGATTGGATGAAAACATATCCTTATACAGACATCAGTTTCAGGCAAACGATAAATCAAAACTGGAAAAATTGCCTGCCTGTAACATTACAATTCAAAACACTATTTCTTCTGAAGGCCTGGATACGTACAATCATGCATTCGGAAGTACAATTGGTGGTTTAAATAGCACATTTATGCGTAACTTATGGGCTGATAATATTTCAAGAAATGCATCAATCGGAATGTATGGTGATTTTAATTTTGTGAATAATGTGATTTTCAACTGGTGGAATCGTTCTTTGGATGGAGGCGATTATCGTTCGATGTTCAACATCATCAATAATTATTTTAAACCGGGACCCATAACACCAACAGATCAGCCAATTCGTTACAGAATCCTAAAACCGGAATCAGGTTATATGGAACCTAAAACATACGGAAGAGCTTATGTTGACGGAAATTATATAGTGGGTTCTCCGGAAGTTACAGCAGATAACTGGAATGGTGGTATACAATTGGAAGATCAGTCAGAAGCTGAAACTAAAAATTATTTAGAATTAATTAAACAGCCAAAACCATTCTCAATGCCGAATATCACCATTATGAAGGCAGAAGAAGCATATGAATTTGTTTTGAAAAATGTTGGAGCGACTTTACCAAAAAGAGATGCTGTGGATGAAAGAGTAATCAAACAAGTTCGCACAGGAAAAATTGAAGTAAAAGACGGTTTAGAAAATGCAATTGGGAAGGAATTTATCAAAAGAAGATTACCGGCTGACTCGTATAAAAAAGGAATTATTACCAATCCAAATCAGGTTGGAGGATATCCGGAGTACAAAGGAAAAGCCTATAAAGATTCTGATAATGATGGAATTCCGGATGCATGGGAAAAGAAATTTGGTTTGAATCCAAACGATCCATCAGATGCAAACAAAGATTCAAACGGTGATGGTTATACCAATCTTGAAAAATATTTTAACGGGATCGATCCGACTAAAAAAGTAGACTGGACAAAATTTGAAAATAATACGGATACGTTATCTAAAGTATTATTGCAGTAAATTTAGAAGATAGAATGTAGAGAATAGAACATAGAGCATAGAGAATAGAATAAAGAGCAAAGAGTAAAGATTCTCAAAAAATGAGTACTAGTTTCAAAATAATCTGAAATCTAAACTCAGAAATCTAAAATAAAATTAAGGTGAATTTTACCCAACTAAAAAATATAATCTCCCTTCAAAAAGATAAAATAATTTTGTCCGCTTTCGCGATGCTTTTCGGCATTAACATCGGAACAGCACAAAATACTTTCCCCGACATCGTAAAAACAAAAGAAGGAAAACTTTCTTTTACTGCTGATGCTAAGGGAAATCAAATTCCTGATTTTTCGTATGCGGGATATATGGCTTCTGAAAAAGCAATTCCGAATGTGGAGAATAAAATTTTTGTTCCGAAACAAGAAGAAGATGCAACCCAAAGAATTCAGGCAGCGATTGATTATGTGAGTAACTTAAAACCAAACAAATCAGGTTTTCGTGGTGCTGTTCTTTTAGATAAAGGAACGTTTAAAATCAGCGGAACATTATTCATTAAAAAATCTGGGGTAGTTTTACGCGGAAGCGGAAACAATGAAAACGGAACCATTCTTTTAGGAACCGGATTAAAACGTGAAGCCGTAATTAGAATTTTAGGTGTTGACGATAAAAAGCTTGGAGAAACTTTTGAATTCAATACCACTTACACACCACTTGGAACAACAAAAATCCAAATAAAAAATACTAGTAAATTAAAACCAGCTGACGAAATCATCATCAGCAAACCTTTAACCGATTATTGGATTAAAGAGTTAAAAATGGATGATTTTGGAGCAGAAACCGGTTGGATAGGCTGGAAAAAAAATGACTGGGATATTAGCTGGAACAGAATTGTAACTAAAATCAATGGCAATGAAGTGACATTAAATGCACCGTTGACCATGGGTTTAGATGAGACGTACGGACCAGCAAAAGCAACAGTGTATACCTGGGCAGGAAGAATTGAGCAAATCGGAATCGAAAATATGCTGCTAAAATCAAGTTACGATCAATCAAAACCAAAAGACGAAGAACACAGATGGTTAGGAATTAGCATCGAAAACACGAAAAATGCCTGGGTGAAACAAGTGAATTTCAAGCATTTTTCTGGTGGTGCGGTAGCGTTATTAAAATCGGCTCAACAAATTACCGTTGAAGATTGTATTGCAACCGAACCTGTTTCTGAAATTGGTGGTTATAGACGTCATACTTTTTATACCGAAGGGCAACAAACCTTGTTTCAACGCTGTTATTCAGAATACGGTTACCACGATTTTGCTGTAGGCGGATTTGGAACTACGGGACCAAATGCGTTTGTACAATGCGAATCGTATTTGCCTTTCAATAATAGTGGAGCCATTGGCAGCTGGGCAACCGGGGTATTATTTGATGTTACTTATATAGACGGACACGCTTTAAGTTACAACAACAGAGAGCAAAATGGCAGAGGCGCAGGTTGGACTGCTGCTAATAGCGTAATCTGGGAAACTTCGGCATCTAAAATAGAATTGTATAATCCGCCAACAGCGCAAAACTGGGCTTTTGGAGTTTGGGGTGGCATCATGGCTGGCAACGGCCATTGGAAAGAAGTAAACGGACATATCAATCCGAGAAGCTTATTTTATGCACAGTTAGAAAGCAGACTGGAAAAACTTCCTGTAAATCCTCATATTTACGATCTAGGTTCAGAACCTTCATCAAGTCCAGAGGTTGCAGTAGCACAAGAATTAACTAAAAATTCTGTGGCTCCAAAAGAAAGTTTAACAGAATGGATTGCCGAAGTTTCAAAAGCAAATCCAATTGATACAAATGCTTCAGGTCTTAAAAATGCCAATGATCTAAAAATAAACTCGACACAAAATAATAGTTCCAATACTAAAGTTGTAACACAAAACGGCTGGTTGACTTATGATGGTAAAGTAATTGCCGGAAACAGATTAAGTGTGCCATGGTGGAGAGGAAGTCTAAGAGATAGTGATATTTCTAAATCAGTACCAGATGTTACGCGATTTGTTCCCGGAAGAACAGGAACTGGATTTACAGACAATATCAACGACGTTTCAGATTATTTAAGTGCCAATAATATGGTTGCTTTAGAACATAATTACGGATTGTGGTACGAACGAAGAATGGACGATCACGAAAGAGTACGTCGTTTTGATGCTGATGTTTGGCCGCCGTTTTATGAGCAGCCATTTGCCAGAAGCGGTCAGGATTTAGCCTGGGATCAATTGAGTAAATACGATTTGACAAAATTTAATGATTGGTATTGGGAACGTTTATCGCTTTTTGCTGATTTGGCAGAAACCAAAGGACAATTATTAGTTAATCAGCAATACTTTCAACATAATATTATAGAGGCTGGTGCGCATTGGTCAAGTTCTCCATGGCGTTCAGCAAACAATATAAACAGTACAGGTTTTCCAGAACCTCCACCGTATGCTGGGGACAAACGTATTTTCATGGCAGAGCAGTTTTATGATGTTAACAATCCGGCGAGAAGAAAATTGCATCAAGGTTTCATAAGAAAATCTCTTGAAAACTTTCAGGACAACAGCAACGTAATTCAGTTGACAAGTGCCGAATATACAGGACCGCTTCACTTTATGCAATTTTGGCTGGATGAAGTTCAAAAATGGAAAGACGAAACCGGTAAAAAAGGAATTATTGGTTTAAGTGCTACAAAAGATGTTCAGGATGCTATTTTGAATGATGCCCAAAGAGCCAAAACAGTAGATGCGATTGACATTCGTTACTGGTATTACAAAGAAGACGGATCGGCGTATGCGCCTCAGGGTGGTTTAAATTTAGCACCAAGACAACACGCCAGAAAAATAAAAACCGGAAAAGAAACAGACGATCAGGTATATCGCGCTGTTCGTGAATACCGCGAAAAATATCCTGAGAAAGTAATTTTATATTCAACTGACGGATCATCAAGATTTGGATGGCCCGCCTTAATGGGAGGAGCTTCATTGCCTAACATTCCAAAAATCGCACTTCCGGAATTTTATTCGGCTTTAAGCCAAATGAAATTAGTTGCCGGAAATACGTTTTCAGACAACATCTGGAAATTAGAAAATAAAGGAAACAGCTATCTTTTTTACATCAAAAATGAAAAAGAAGTTTCAATTGATCTTTCAGCTTACAAAGGAGATTTCGAAGTGTACGCAATAAACGCTTCAACTGGAACTTTCATTAAAAAAGCAAACATCAAAGGCGGAAAAAATGTTACAATTCCGGCTTCTGAAATCAAAGAAAAAGTATTATTTGTAATTAAAAAGTAACTAGAAAAGTTTGCCACCAATTACACAAATTTTCACGAATTAATTAAAAATTAGAATCTGCTCAATCTGTAGATCTGAGAGAAACAATGATCTCAAACAGAATAAAAATTCGAGAAAATTAATGCAATTCGCGGCAAACCAAAAAAATATAATTAAAATAAACCAAATGAATCTGAAAATTAAATATCTATACGCCCTGGGTCTAAGCTTAATGTTAGCTGCACAAAGCGGATATTCTCAATCTGCAGGAAAAGGTGCTTTGCCAAAAATTAAAGTTTCAAAAAATCAGCATTATTTTGTAACCGACGACGAAAAACCATTTTTCTGGTTAGGCGATACCGGTTGGCTTACATTCGGGAAATTAGACAGAGCAGGAGTAGATAAATATTTTAAAGATCGAAAATCAAAAGGTTTTAATGTGGTTCAGGTAATGGTTTTGCACAATCTGAATGCGGTGAATGTTTATGGAAGCGCCGCTTTGATTAATGAAGATATTTCTAAACCTTTCATTACAGCCGGGAATAATGTCAATAACAAAAAAGAATACGACTATTGGGACCACGTAGATTATACTTTAGAAGTGGCTCGCAAAAACGGAATCTATTTAGCTATGGTCCCAGTTTGGGGAACCAACGTTTCAAAAGGAAATAAAGTAAGCAAGGAACAAGCAATTGAATATGCAACGTTTTTGGCTAACCGTTATAAAAATAAAACCAACGTAATCTGGTTAAACGGTGGAGACACCCATGGAAATGAATTTAAAGATATCTGGAACGCGATCGGAAGTACATTAAAAACAAATAATCCTGATAAATTAGTGACTTTTCACCCTTTCGGAAGAACCGATTCTTCAGATGATTATCATACAGCAACCTGGTTAGATTTCAATATGTTTCAGTCAGGTCACAGAAGATACGATCAGGATTCAGTGAAAACGAATTTCAAAGAAGACAATTACAAATTCGTCCTAAGAGATTTCGAATTAAAACCAGCAAAGCCAACTCTTGACGGAGAACCATCTTACGAAGGAATTCCGCATGGTTTACACGATACTTTACAACCAAAATGGACAGCAAGTGATGTACGCCGTTATGGATATTGGTCGGTTCTCTCAGGTGCTGCAGGTTACACTTACGGGCATAATGCGGTAATGCAAATGTTCAGAAAAGGCGATAAACCAGCTTACGGAAATAAAGAGTTATGGACATCGGCAATTAATGCGGAAGGTGCAAAACAAATGGTTTACATTAAAAAATTGATGGAAGAAGTTCCGTTTTTAGAAGGAGTTCCGGATGTTTCTTTAGTTGTTAATCAAGGAGAAAAATACGATTATATTCCAGCAATAAGAGGAGAAAAATACGCTTTACTATACACCTACAACGGAAGAATAATAGAAGTAAAACCAGGAAAAATTTCCGGTGATAAATTTGAAGCGACTTGGTACAATCCAAGAAATGGAAAGAAAACAAAAATTGGGATATTTGATAATAAAGGAACTCAAAATTTTCAACCCGCAGGAAAAAAAGAAGACGGTAATGACTGGGTTTTGATTTTGAGATCGAAGTAAGTTATTAGTGAAAAGTAAAAAGTGAAATGTTAGTGTACTAACCACAATCTTGTCATTCTGACAAAGGAACGATCACACTAGTAATTCGACAACGATTGGCGACAATGTAGTAACCACAAAAATGACCAAAAACAAACACTATGAAAAATATATTATTTATTCTTTGCTTCATCACAGGATTCAACACCGCTTTCGCAAACGATGGCTGGTTGAACATCCTAAATGAAGGCGGAAATAACAAAGGAATAAAATGTACCGAAGCCATTCAGAATGCAATTGAAAAAGCTTCAAAAAATGGTGGAGGAACTATATTTTTCCCTGCCGGGGAATATTTAACAGGCGCTTTAAAACTAAAAAGCAACATCACGATTCATTTGGATTCGGGGGCACTTTTGAAATTTTCAGACAATTTTGATGATTATCTGCCTTATGTTGAAATGCGTTATGAAGGATTGGTGATGAAATCTTTTTCACCATTATTCTATGCCAAAGATGCCGAAAATATCACTATCAAAGGAAGAGGTGTAATCGACGGACAAGGAAAAGCATGGTGGAATGAAGTATATCGAATTGAAACCGCCAAAGGCCCAATTCCTGAAACCAAATACCAAAAAATGTGGACTGAGCAGAACAAAGGAATTGTCTATGAACCTTACTATAAAAGAACGATTGACAAACACTTTTTCCGTCCTTCTTTCTTTCAGGCGTATGGTTGTAAAAACATTTTGATTGAAGGTGTAACGTTTCAAAATTCACCTTTCTGGACGATCAATCCGGAGTTTTGTGATAATGTAACCGTTACCGGAATTTCAATTTTTAATCCACATTCACCAAATACAGACGGGATTAATCCTTCTTCCTGTACAAACGTTCATATTTCGAATTGCCACATTAGCGTTGGAGACGATTGTATTACCATTAAATCGGGTAGAGATGCAGACGGACGTAAATACGGAAAAGCAACTGAAAACGTAACCATTACGAATTGCACGATGTTAAGCGGTCACGGAGGTGTTGTTATCGGAAGCGAAATGTCAGGCGGAATCAAGAAAATCACCATTTCAAATTGTGTTTTTGACGGAACCGATCGTGGAATCCGTATTAAATCGGCACGTGGTCGCGGCGGAGTTGTAGAAGATATTCGTGTGGATAATATTGTGATGAAAAACATCAAAGAAGAAGCCATTATTTTGGACTTGTTCTATGATAAAGACAATCCAGCAGAACCGGTTACAGAACGTACGCCAACTTTCAGAAACATTCACATCAGTAATGTTACGGGTGGAAATGTAAACAAAGCAGGATTCGTTCGTGGAATTTCTGAAATGCCAATTCAGAACATTTCTTTCTCGAATATTAATATGGATGGAAAAGAAGGTTTTACTGTAATTACAGCAACCGATATTGAATTTCACGATGTAAAAGTAAACGCATCAGTTGGTTCTTCTTTCAAAATATCAGATGCTAAAAATCTTATTTTAGACAATGTGGGTTCATCAACGCCAATAAAAGGAGTTCCGATAATCAAAATTGAGAATGCATCGAATATTATGATCAATAATAATTTTCCATTCAATGCAACAGATGTTTTCATCGAAGCCGATGGAAAAGAAACAAAAAATATTTTCCTGAAAAACAATGTATTTAATAATGTAAATACGGTTGTAAAAAAAGGAGCCGCTTTAGATAAAAAAGCAATCGTAGAATAAGAAGTTCGTCTTCCTGCAAGGTTTTCAAAACCTTGCAGGTTTAATTATGAGTATAGAAATACCTACAAGGTTTTGGAAACCTTGCAGGAGAACAAAAACAAAAATGAAGAAAATATTCATCATAATAATCCTGTTCCTTTCTACGATAAGCTACTCGCAGAAAAAGAAAGAAATTTATCTTTTTACGTCGTTTCGGGAACCGGCGACAGAAGGTTTGTATTTGGCCTACAGCGAAGACGGTTACAACTGGAAAGGTCTTGAAGGATCATTTTTAAAACCGGAAATCGGAGCCAGTAAAATTATGCGTGATCCCTCGATTACAAAAGGCGCTGACGGAACCTATCATTTGGTTTGGACAACAGATTGGAAAGGCGGAAACGGTTTTGGATACGCCAGTTCTAAAGATTTAATTCATTGGTCAAAACAAGAATATATTCCGGTCATGAAAAACGAACCGGAAGTGGTAAACGTTTGGGCTCCGGAAATTTTTTATGATGATGTCAAAAAAGAATACATCATTATTTGGGCATCGACAATTCCGTTTCGATTTGAAAAAGGAATAGAAGAAGAAAAAAACAATCATCGTATGTATTATGTAACAACGAAGGATTTTAAAACGTTCTCGGATACGAAATTATATTACGAGCCTAGCTTTAGTGTGATCGATTGTGTGATCGTGAAAAAAAGCAAAAAAGATTATGTTTTGGTTTTGAAAGACAATACCAGACCGATGCGAAATATAAAAGTAGCTTTCGGAAAATCACCTTTAGGCCCTTTCGGAAAAAGTTCTGAACCTTTTACAGCACATTTATCAGAAGGACCAACGGTTGTAAAAGTCGGCAAAGAATGGCTGATCTATTATGATAATTACGGTGAGAAAAACTATAAAGCTTCAAGCACAACAGATTTTGTTCATTTTGAAGAGGTGTCTTCAAAAATAAGCCTTCCGGAAGGACACAAACACGGAACGATTACGACAATTTCTGATGAAGTGCTAAAAAGATTAATTGAGAAGAAATAATTTTCAACAAGAGACCTAACAGGTTTTTAAAACCTGTTAGGTCTGATCATGATCAAAAAGAAAATACAATGATTACTTTCCAAAACGTAAAAACCAACATCCTAACTACAGCTGCAATTCTATTGACTTGTACAGTTGTAAATGCTCAAAACGACACTGTGCGCTACGTTGGTAAAACACTATCCAATGTCGATTATCATCACGGGCAATTAAGTCCGGCGGTGGGCGTTCATGCAACGCAGATTATGCGCGCCAGCAGAGAACATCCTGAAAAAGCTGATGGTTTTGGGTGGACATATAACCATCAACCGATGATGGCGTATTGGAACAATACTTTCTATCTGCATTATTTAAGCGACCCATCCGGAGAACATATTCCACCAGGGCAGACTTTTATGATGACTTCAAAAGATGGAGCAACCTGGACAAAACCTCAGATTCTTTTCCCAATTTACCACGTTCCTGACGGATTTAAAAAAGAAGGTATTGAAGGCGTGGCTAAAAACTTAGACGCGGTAATGCACCAAAGAATGGGATTCTTTGTTTCATCAGATAACCGATTGCTTGCGGTGGGTTATTACGGAGTGGCATTAGACAAAAAAGACGATCCGAATGACGGAAAAGGAATTGGTCGTGTAGTAAGAGAAATTTACAAAGACGGAAGTTACGGTCCGGTTTATTTTGTTCGTTATAATAAAAACGGAAATCCATTGCCAACAACATTTCCATTTTATACCAAAAGCAAAGACAAGAAATTTATCAAAGCTTGTGATGAAATGATGTCCAAACCTTTATTAATGCAGCAATGGGTGGAAGAAGCGGACAGAGATGACGCTTTGATTCCGTTGAAAAAACAATATAAGGCCTTCAATTATTACCATTTACCAAATGGAAACGTAGTAGGTTTATGGAAATTTGCCCTGACTTCGATCAGTAAAGACGACGGAAAAACATGGCAGTATACGCCAACAAGAGCACCAGGTTTTGTAAACAGCAATGCTAAAATCTGGGGACAAAAAACATCTGATAATCGTTATGCAACCGTTTATAATCCGTCGGAATATCGTTGGCCATTGGCAATTTCAACCAGTGATGAGGGCTTGAATTACAAAGATTTATTATTGGTTCACGGCGAAATTACACCAATGCGTTACGGTGGAAACTACAAATCTGCCGGACCACAATACGTTCGCGGAATTCCCGAAACAGACGGAACTCCGCCTGACGGAAAACTTTGGGTAAGCTATAGCGTAAACAAAGAAGATATTTGGGTAGCATCAATTCCGGTTCCCGTAACCAGCGAAGTGAAAGAAAACGTGAATGATGTTTTTAATAATTTGCCAAACGGCGATGAATTGAAATTATGGAATACCTACGATTTATCATGGGCTTCTACGAAAATAGAAAAGAAAGCCGATGGCATAAAATGGCTAACCTTAAGAGATCAGGATTATTTTGATTACTCGCGTGCAGAGCGTGTAATTCCGTTTGCACAAAAAATGGAAGCAACTTTTACAGTTAAACCAGAACAAAACAATCACGGTTTATTGCAGATTGAATTCCAAAACAAACAAGGTTTACCAGCTATTCGTTTGGTATTTGATTCTGATGGAGAACTAAAAGTGAAACACGGCGCGCGTCATGGTGGAATTACAAAATACGAAGCCGGAAAAGAATATACAATAACGGTTAAATTAGATGTTACTTCCCGTTCGTATACGGTAAAAGTAAATGACGGTAAAGAAACCAATAAAATATTCTATGCTCCGGTTGATGGTATTTCACGTATTATGTTCCGCACGGGAGATCAGCGTTACACACCAAATGCTGATACTGAACCAGATACACCGGATTTTACTGATTTGCCAGAAACTGGAAAATTAATCCCGGAAGCGGTATTTAATATTAAATCATTGGTTACGAAAAAGAATTAATTTTAAAAGAAATAGTCGCGAATTGCACGAATTTCAACGAATTATTTTTGATAATTGCAAAGCTAAAAAATTAGTGTAATTCGTGGCAAAATAAACATAAATGAAGCTTCTTAAAAACATATTATTCCTCTTTTGTCTCTTAATAACTTTCATTTCAAATGGACAAATTGCTGCTGAGCATTTGACTTGTGAAATGACAGAAAATCCATTGGCTGTTATTCAAAATCAACCAAGATTAAGCTGGCAATTGGTTTCAAAAGAATATAGTTCATCACAAATAGGATATCAGATTTTGGTGGCTTCCTCTGAAGAAAAACTGAAAAATGACGAAGCTGATATCTGGAATAGCCTAAGAGTAAATTCCAGTAAAAATTTGCACATTCCATATGGCGGAAGTCCTCTAAAACCCGAAACCAAATATTTCTGGAAAGTTAAAGTATGGAATCAAAAAGGCAAAATTTCTAAATGGAGTAAAACTGCTTATTTCAGAATTGCTCCAGAAGAATCAGACTTAAATCCAACCTGGATTGGGGCGATTACAAAAGCCAATAGTCATTTGCCGGAAGGCAGAAATTTTCACTCGGCAACTTATAAAAGAGAGAAAAAAGATGCGATAATTAATGCTTCAGATTCGCTTTCCCGCAGAAGTATTATGCTTCGAAAATCATTTAATGTTGCGAAAGAAATTAAGGAAGCGGTCGTTTATATTTCCGGATTAGGTCATTATGAATTAACACTTAACGGAAAGAAAATCGGCAATAGCGAATTTGCTCCTTTATGGACAGATTACGACAAAACGGTAAATTACAACACTTACGAATTATCGGCAGAAGAATTGCAAAACGGCGAAAATGTAATTGGTGTTCTTTTAGGAAACGGAATGTACAACACGCTGGCAGAAAGATATACCAAGTTTTTTGTGAGTTTTGGTCCACCGACTTTATTCTTCAAAATGAAAGTGACTTATAAAGACGGTTCTGAAGAAATCATAAAATCAGATCAAAGCTGGAAATACAGTAAAAGTCCGATTACGTACAACAGTATTTTTGGAGGTGAAGATTACAACGCCAACTTAGAACAAAAAGGATGGAATTTGAAAGGATTTAAGGATTCAAATTGGAAACCAATTGTCGTTCAGGAAGCACCAAAAGGAGTTTTAAGAGCACAAACGCCGCCACCAATTACGATTCAGAAACGCTACGACATAAAAGATGTAAAAGAGTTAAAACCTAACTTTTATGTTTTTAATATGGGACAAAATCTATCCGGATTTCCAACCATAAAAGTAAAAGGGAAAAAAGGGCAAACCGTTCGTGTTTGGGTTGGTGAAGGATTAAATGAGGATGGAACAATTGGTCAGGGAAGATCTGGGAAACCTTATTATTATGACTATACTTTAAAAGGAGATGGCGTTGAAGAATGGCAGCCGAAATTCAGTTATTACGGTTTTCAATATGTTCAAATTGAGAACATCAATTACAAAGAAACCAAAGATAAAACCTTGCCAACGCTTGTCGATTTAAAATCGAATTTTATTTACAATTCGGCAGGAGAAGCAGGAACTTTTGAATCTTCAAATGTGATTTTCAATAAAGCACATGAACTGATTAATAACTCCATAAAAAGTAATTTTCAGAGTGTTTTTACCGATTGTCCGCAACGTGAAAAATTGGGTTGGTTAGAAGAAATTCACTTAAACGGGCCAGGGTTAATGTTCAACTATAATCTCGAAAGTTATATTCCGGCCACAATGCAAAACATCGCAGACGGACAAAGAGAGGATGGTTTAATTCCGACCATAGTTCCTGAATATGTAGTTTTTGGTGGTGATTTTACCGATTCACCGGAATGGGGCGTAACTGGCGTAATTCTGCCCTGGATGTACTATGAATATTATGGCGATGCTTCTTTATTGGAGAAATATTATCCGGTAATGAAAAAGTACGTGGACTATTTAGGGACAAAAGCGAAAGATTATATTGTCTCACATGGTTTGGGCGATTGGTACGATTACGGAACGCATGCTGCCGGATATTCTAAAAACAGTCCGATTGCACTTTCTGCAACTTCGCATTATTTTTATGGAGCGAGTTTGGTGGCGAAAGCAGCAAAGTTGTTGAACAAAACAGAAGATATTCAGAAATATGAAACGCTAACTTCTGATATAAAAACGGCTTTCAACAAGGAATTCTTTAATCAGGAAACAAAACAATATGGCACAAGCAGTCAGTTTAGTAATGCTGTTCCCGTTTATATGGATATTGTAGAACCACAATATAAAGCGGCCGTAATGCAAAATTTACTGGCAGATATAAAAGCCAAAGGCGACAGATTAACAACAGGTGATGTTGGAAATCGCTATTTATTTCAGGCCTTGGCACAAAATGGCGAGAACGAAATGATGTATAAAATGAACAATCATTACGATGCACCGGGTTATGGTTTTC
>Ga0247806_10000247_pt1 | contig 37439 bp, 33 predicted proteins | sample UWRJL059202B1_FD_179935 | JGI IMG/M metagenome (GOLD analysis project Ga0247806, IMG submission 179935) | Plant litter microbial communities from Arlington Agricultural Research Station in Wisconsin, United States - UWRJ-L059-202B-1 | ecosystem: Environmental > Terrestrial > Plant litter >... | reverse complement strand
CACGCTCGTTCCCATGGTGGTCGAGCAATCCAACCGTGGCGAGCGCGCGTTCGACATCTACTCGCGCCTGCTGCGTGAGCGCATCATTTTCGTGACTGGCGTGGTCGAGGACAACATGGCGTCCGTGATCGTGGCGCAGTTGCTGTTTCTCGAATCAGAGAACCCCAAGAAAGAGATCGCGCTTTACATCAACTCCCCAGGCGGCGTTGTGACATCGGGTCTGTCGATCTACGACACCATGCAGTTTATCCGTCCTGCGGTCGCTACCATGGTGATGGGACAGGCCGCATCGATGGGTTCGCTGCTGCTGACCGCGGGCGAGCCAGGCATGCGCACCTCGCTGCCAAACTCGCGGATCATGGTCCACCAGCCCTCCGGCGGGTTCCAGGGTCAGGTGACCGACATCCTGATTCATGCCAAGGAAGTCGAGGGTTTGAAGCGCCGTCTTAATCAGATCTATGAGAAGCACACCGGTCGCAGCTACGAGGAAGTCGAGCGCGCGCTGGAGCGTGACAACTTCCTGTCGCCGGAAGAAGCCAAGACCTTTGGCATCATCGACAGCGTGCTCGAGAAGCGCGCTATCCCGGATGTTCAGGCCTGATTGACCTGCCGGAACCACATTAGTGCTGCGCCGTGGACTGTGATCCACACGCAATTGCGCGAGGCCGGAACGACCTTTAGGATCGTTCCGGCTTAGACTTTGTTTATGCCTTCAGCGTTACCGTCTGTGATAACGCTGAATTTTGGGGGCGCTCTGCCTCCGGGAGTGACAGGATGTCCAAAGAGACAACGAACGGCGAAACCTCCAAGAACACGCTTTATTGCTCGTTCTGCGGGAAATCCCAGCATGAGGTTCGCAAGCTGATCGCCGGTCCGACCGTGTTCATCTGTGATGAATGCGTCGAGCTGTGCATGGACATCATCCGCGAAGAGAACAAGACCTCGATGGTCAAGTCCTCCGATGGCGTGCCGACCCCTGCCGATATCTGCAAGGTGCTCGACGATTACGTTATCGGGCAGTACCGCGCCAAACGCGTGCTCTCCGTGGCCGTCCACAACCACTACAAGCGCCTCCACCACTCGTCCAAGAACCAGGATATCGAGCTTTCCAAGTCGAACATCCTGCTGATCGGGCCAACCGGCTCGGGCAAGACTTTGCTGGCCCAGACCCTGGCGCGTATTCTTGATGTGCCGTTCACCATGGCCGATGCCACGACGCTGACCGAAGCCGGCTATGTCGGCGAGGACGTGGAAAACATCATCCTCAAGCTGCTGCAGTCAGCCGACTACAATGTCGAAAAGGCGCAGCGCGGCATCGTCTATATCGACGAAGTCGACAAGATTTCCCGCAAGTCCGACAATCCGTCGATCACCCGCGACGTTTCGGGCGAAGGCGTGCAGCAGGCCCTGCTGAAGATCATGGAAGGCACTGTCGCCTCCGTGCCGCCCCAGGGTGGTCGCAAGCATCCGCAGCAGGAATTCCTGCAGGTGGATACGACCAACATCCTGTTCATCTGCGGTGGTGCATTTGCCGGGCTCGAAAAGATCATTTCGGCGCGCGGTGAAGGCTCAGGCATCGGCTTCTCGGCCGTGGTCAAGGATCCCAACGATCGTCGCGTCGGACAGGTGCTGGCCGATGTTGCGCCGGAAGATCTGGTGCGGTTCGGGCTGATCCCCGAGTTTATCGGCCGTCTGCCGGTATTGGCGACGCTCGAAGACCTCGATATCGCCGCGCTGATCGAAATCCTGACGGCGCCGAAGAACGCTCTGGTGCGCCAGTACCAGCGCCTGTTCCAGATGGAAGAGGTCGAACTGACCTTCCACGAGGACGCGCTCAAGGCGATTGCCGAAAAGGCTATCGAGCGCAAGACCGGCGCGCGCGGCCTTCGCTCGATCATGGAAGCGATCCTGCTCGACACCATGTACGACCTGCCATCGCTTGAAGGCGTCGAAGAAGTGATGATTTCGGAAGAGGTCGTCCGGGGCAAGGATGTGCGTCCGCTCTACATCTACTCCGATCGCAAGAAAGACGATGCACCCGCTTCGGCGTGAGTTCGTCGCAAGTTAACTGAAACCGCCGGGCCCTGTGCCCGGCGTTTTTGTTTGTCGTGAGGTTCTGTCGAGGACCGTCAACACCCACCGCCCGTCACCCTCGGGCTTGACCCGAGGGCGTTCCACTTGTTGCGCCTACGGTAAGTGTAGAGCCCTCGGGTCAGGCCCGAGGGTGACGACTGAGAACTTGGATGGCTAAGCCACTTCCGGTATTGGCCCGACATACACCGACTTGGGCCGGATCAGTCTTCCGGTCGTCACCTGCTCACGCGCGTGGGCAAGCCAGCCGGCCATACGGCCCATGGCAAAGACGCAGGTGAAGGCGTTTGGAGGAAAGCCGAGGGCTTCGAGCAGCAGCGCTGTGTAAAATTCCACATTGGTATTCAGGGGGCGATCGGGCTTTTTGCGCTTGAGCAGGTCGAGCGCTGCGGCCTCGACGGCTTCAGCAAGGGCCAGGCGGGCCGGATCGATCGCGCGGGAGTTCGCGAGCAGGCGCACTGCGGTTTTCAGAGCATCGGCGCGCGGGTCGCGGACGCGGTAAATGCGGTGGCCGAAGCCCATCAAGCGATCGCCGCGGTCGAGGGCGTCGGACAGCCAGGCGGTGGCGTTGGCCGGCTCGCCGATGGCATCGAGCATATCGATGACCGGGCCGGGCGCGCCGCCGTGCAGTGGACCCTTGAGCGCACTGAGCGCAGCAAGGCTCGCCGAGGTCAGCCCGGCGCCGGTCGACGCGACGACGCGGGCGGCAAAGGTCGACGCATTCAGGCCGTGGTCGGCGACGGTAACGAGATAGCGATCCAAGGCTGCGGTTTGCTGATCGCTCAATGTGGTGCCGCTGGTCATGCGCAAGATATCGGCGGCATGGCCGAGGGCAGGGGACGGCGCGATCGGCGTCTGCCCGGATTTCAGGCGCAACACGGCGGCGGTGAACACCGCGGGTGCCGCGACCAGCCGCAGCGCGGTGGGCAAGTCGTCGCCGTCGGTCAGGCGCGCCAACAGAGCCCGCATTGCTTCGATGGGCGGTAGTGCCAGCAGCGTCGCGTCTGTTGCGTCGAGCAGCGCGAAGACCTCGGCGCGCGCCGCGCCGAGCTGACCCGTCACATCGCCTTCAACCGGGAAGAACCCCTCGAATAGCCGCGTCAACACATCTTCGAAACGACTCGTCGCTACAAGATCGTCGAGCCATGCACCGCGCAACAGCAGGCGGCCGCGCGCGCCATCCACGTCCGACAACACGGTCTCAGCCGCCACGACATCTTCTAGACCATTGATCATATCGATTTCCTTTTTCGCAGGTTGCTCAGCGAGATATACCGATATACATTGACGTCAATCTTGACGTGAAAGATCAATGTATCATGGTGGATTGGCTGTCGGCGGCGGACGCATTGGCATTGTTGGGGACGCGACCGCAGACGCTGTACGCCAACGTCAGCCGTGGCCGGATCAAGGCCAAGCCCGACCCGTCGGATTCGCGGAAGAGCCTGTACAATGGCGATGATGTCCGCCGGCTGGCCGAGCGCGGAGCCGGGCGGCGCAAGCCGGAGGCCGTCGCCGCCGAGGCGATCCGCTGGGGCGAACCGGTGATGCAGACCAGCCTGTCGACGGTCGCAGACGGCGCTCTGCTGTATCGCGGTGAGAACGCGGCGGGCATGGCGGTGTGGGGGACGCTGGAGGATGTCGCGGCGCTGCTGTGGCAGCTCGATGCCATCAAACTTCCCAAGGTCAAGTCTGGAGCCGCAGTGGGTCTGGCGCAGGCCTTTGCCGTGCTGGCGCAGCGCGCCGCTGTCGATCCGCCGAGCATCGGGCGCTCGCCGCAAGTGCTAAGGCGCGAGGCCGTGCTGGTGCTGGCGGATGTCGCTACGGCGCTGGCCGGTGCGGGCGCGGCGGGCGAGCCGCTCCACGTCCGGCTGGCGCGGCGCTGGGAGCGTCCGCAGGCTGCCGATATCCTGCGCCGGGCGCTGGTGCTGCTGGCGGATCACGAGCTCAATGCCTCGACCTTCGCCGCGCGTGTAACGGCTTCGACCGGTGCGTCCCTCGCGGCTGCAACACTGTCAGGTCTGGCGACGCTGACCGGCCCTCTGCACGGCAGTGCCGCCGGCGCGGTGCTGACGCTGGCCGACGAGACCGCGCGCACGGGCGCCGAGGCGGCGGTGATGGCGCGGCTGGGAGCGGGCGTACCGGCCTTCGGGCATCCGCTGTATCCGGATGGTGACGTCCGCGCGCGTCATCTGCTGGACCACATGACGGTGCCGCTGGTGTTCCGCGATCTGGCGACAGCGGGCGAAGATGTCACCGGCGAACGACCCAATGTGGATTTCGCCCTCGCGGCGCTGACCGTGGCGCATGATCTGCCGCGCGAGGCACCGTTGGTGATCTTCGCGCTGGCCCGCAGTGTTGGCTGGCTGGCGCATGCGCTGGAGCAGGTCAGCGCCGGCGAATTGATCCGGCCCCGGGCGCGCTATGTCGGCGCCTAGAGCTGGACGGCGATGGCTGCCTTGTCGATGACCGACCACACCGCCTGAATGCGGCCAGCGGCGAATTCATAGAAGACGTTCTCGGTAAACTGGACGCGCCTGCCGTTGACCGGCAGGCCAAACAATTCTCCGACTGGCGTGCAGTCGAACTTGAGCCGGGCGGCGACGTGCGGTGGTTCGGTAACCAGCAGGTCGATGGTGAACACCAGGTCGGGAATGGCGCGGAAATCGGCTTCGAGCATGGCGCGGTAGCCGCCGACGCCGACGGTTTCGCCGTTGTAGCGCACGTCGTCACGCAGAAATTGCCCAAGATTGTCCCAGTCCTGTGCATTGAGGCAGGCGATATAGCCGCGATAGGCCTGCGACAGGTCGGCGCTCATTCGGCGTCCTCGCCGGTAACGAATTCCATCGGCCCTGCCTCTTCGCCCATGATGGTGCGGCCGAACAGGCTGGCCACGAGATCGACCAGCAAGGTCGCGCTCATGCCGCCGTGGTCGAGGAAGGGGTTCAGTTCCACCACGTCGAGCGAGCCGACGACGCCGCTGTCGTGCAGCATTTCCATGATCAGATGGGCTTCGCGGTAGCTGAGGCCCCCCGGCACCAGCGTGCCGCCGCCGGGCGCTATACTTGGGTCCATGGCGTCGACGTCGAGGCTGATGTGCAAATGCCCACCGGCCTGTTTCACCTTGGCGATGACATTGCGCAGGGTGGCGACGACGCCCAGCTCGTCGATTTTGCGCATGTCGATGACCTCGACGCCGCGCGCCTGCAGCAGGCGGCGTTCGTCGCGGTCGATCGAGCGGGCGCCGATGACGGTGACGTTGCGCGGATCGATATGGGCCAGCCAGGGGCCGCGATAGGTTTCGTCGAACTCGGCCTCGTTGCACAGCAGGGCCAGCGGCATGCCGTGCAGATTGCCCGAGGGGGAGGTGGAGGGCGTATTGAAATCGGAATGGGCGTCGATCCACAGCACAAACACCGGCTTGCCCGTCGTTGCGCAATGGCGCGCGACAGCCGAGACTGTCCCCATGGCGATGGAATGATCGCCGCCGATGAAGATCGGGAAATTGCCGGCCTTGAGGATATCGAGCCCCTGGTCGCTGGCGCGGGCTGCCAGATCGAGCACGTCGGCGCGGCGTTCCTCGGGCAGGCGCCAGCTGGCCGGGCTGGTGCCGAGCGCTGGCTGCGGCCGGCGCAGATCGCCATGGTCGACGACTTCCCTATCGAGGTCGAGCAGGGCTTCGGTCAGCCCCGCCACGCGCAGTGCCTCGGGGCCCATGCCGGCACCGCGGATCGAGGCTCCAGCGGCAGTAGCGATGCCCAATAGGTCGATGCGCTGGTTCTTGGCGGTCATGGTGCGGTCCTTGTGATCGAGAGGCATGTTGCCGATATGAGGGCTAAGGGCAAGCCGGCAGTCGAATGCCGCATTCACCCTGCAGCCAAGGCACAGCGATGTTTCCGGACATCACGCATATCTTGTGTGCGAGCAGCCATAAACTGTCACATTTGTGCAAAGGTTGACTTGTGCGGGGCATAGGCGGACCTATTTATTAATCGGAATCAGCCCAGCCTCTTGTGTTGGAGCTGTCTACTAAGGGCGCGCATCCTGTTCTTCCTTCCGCGTGCCCCGGAAAGGATACAAAAATGACGGACGTCAATCCCACGGGCGGCGATGAAAGCCGGGATCGCGTTTACCCAGTGTTGCCACTGCGCGATATCGTCGTTTTTCCAGGCATGATCGTGCCGCTGTTTGTCGGCCGCGAAAAATCGGTCAAGGCGCTTGAAGAGGTCATGCGCGACGACAAGCACATTCTCGTCGTGACGCAGAAGAATGCGCAGGACGATGATCCCGCGCCGGACCAGATTTACGACACAGGCACCATTGCGACCGTGCTGCAGTTGCTCAAGCTCCCCGATGGCACGGTAAAAGTGCTGGTCGAGGGTCTGCATCGCGCCACCATCGATCGCTACCTGCAGACCGTCGATTATTTCGAGGCCGAAGCTTCGCTGCTGCCCGAGCCTGTCGAAGACGCGACCGAAGTCGAGGCGCTGGCCCGTTCGGCCACCACCGAGTTCGAGAGCTATGTGAAGCTCAACAAGAAGATTTCTGCGGAAGTCGTCGCGGCAGTCGGACAGATCGAGAACCACTCCAAGCTTGCCGATACCATCGCCAGCCATCTGGTGATCAAGATCAACGAGAAGGAAGACCTGCTGTCGACACTGTCGGTGGCTGAGCGCTTCCAGAAGATCCTTGGCCTGATGGAAGGCGAAATCGGCGTCCTGCAGGTGGAAAAGCGCATCCGCAGCCGCGTCAAGCGTCAGATGGAGAAGACCCAGCGCGAGTATTATCTCAACGAGCAGATGAAGGCGATCCAGAAGGAGCTGGGTGACGGCGAAGAGGGCTCCAACGAGATCGCCGAGATCGAAGAGCGCATCGCCAGCACAAAACTGTCCAAGGAAGCCAAGGCCAAGGCCGAGGCCGAGCTGAAAAAGCTCAAGACCATGAGCCCGATGTCGGCTGAAGCCACGGTGGTGCGCAATTATCTCGACACGCTGCTCGGCTTGCCTTGGGGCAAGAAGAGCAAGGTCAAGCGTGACCTGGTCCTGGCCGAAAAGGTTCTGGACGAGGATCACTATGGCCTCGAGAAGGTCAAGGAGCGCATCCTCGAGTATCTGGCCGTGCAGGGCCGGACCGGTTCGCTCAAGGGGCCGATTCTGTGCCTCGTCGGCCCTCCAGGCGTCGGCAAGACCTCGCTCGGCAAGTCGATCGCCAAGGCGACCGGCCGTGAGTTCGTGCGCATGGCCTTGGGCGGGGTTCGGGACGAAGCCGAAATCCGCGGTCACCGCCGCACCTATATCGGCTCCATGCCCGGCAAGGTGATCCAGTCGCTCAAGAAAGTGGGTAAATCCAACCCGCTGTTCCTGCTCGACGAGATCGACAAAATGGGCCAGGACTTCCGTGGCGATCCGTCCTCGGCGCTGCTCGAAGTGCTCGATCCGGAACAGAACCACACCTTCGCCGATCACTATCTCGAGGTCGATTATGACCTGAGCGACGTGATGTTCGTGACGACGTCGAACACGCTGAACATTCCCGGGCCGCTGATGGACCGCATGGAGATCATTCGCCTCTCGGGTTACACCGAGCAGGAGAAGCACGCGATCGCCAAGCAGCATCTGATCCCGGAGACGCTCAAGGAAAACGGGCTGGCCCATGGCGAGTTCGAGCTTTCCGACGAGATGCTGACCGCTTTGATCCAGCGCTACACCCGTGAAGCGGGCGTGCGTAACCTCAAGCGCGAAATCTCCAAGCTGATGCGCAAGGCTGTGGCCGAGATCGTCAAGACCAAGGTCAAAAGCGTTACCATCGACGAGGAGAAGCTGACCAAGTATCTCGGCGCCGACATCTACAAGCACGGCGAAATCGAAGCCGATGCGCAGGTGGGCTTGGTGACTGGCCTTGCCTGGACATCGGTCGGTGGCGAACTGCTGACGATCGAAGGCGTGATGACGCCGGGCAAGGGTCGCATGACCGTGACCGGCAACATCAAGGAAGTGATGAAGGAATCGCTGACGGCGGCGACTGCATACGTCCGCTCGCGTTCGATCGATTTCGGCATCAAGCCGCCGATGTTCGACACGCGCGATATCCACGTGCATCTGCCCGAAGGCGCAACGCCCAAGGACGGCCCATCGGCGGGTATCGGGCTGGCAACAGCCATCGTTTCGGTGATGACCGGCATTGCGGTTCGCAATGATGTCGCCATGACTGGCGAGATCACGCTGCGGGGCAGGGTCCTGCCGATCGGTGGTCTGAAGGAAAAGCTGCTGGCCGCCTTGCGCAGTGGCATCAAGACCGTGCTGATCCCCGAGGAAAACGTCCGCGATCTCGCCGAGATCCCGGACATCGTCAAGGAAGGCATGGAGATCATCCCCGTGTCGCGCATGGATCAGGTGATCCAGCATGCGCTGGTTCGTAAGCCCGAGCCGATCGAGTGGAACTTCGACGACGCAGCAGCTGCTGCCGCCGCCGTCAAGGCGGAGCCTCCAACTGATGATGCGACGACCGGTCTGCCGCACTAGGCGTCAGCACATAAATTGAAGATGGCGGTCCGCAAGGGCCGCCATTTTTGTTTGCGGTGCATCCTAGGGGGTCGCCGTCGATCTAATGCGATAGCCAGCGACAATGGCAGTGCGCCGGCCTATGACATTGCAACCGAATTGACGGGCCGCACTTGCGTCCCGCGCGGTCCCCGGAATCCAGCATGAACAAGAACTTTGCCTTTGCCGTCGGCGCCCTGGCGTTCGCAGGCCTGACGCTGCCTGCCCTGGCGCAGGATGAAGTCAGCGACGCTGTCGATCAGGCGCTGTGGTGCGGCGCGGCCTACACCGCCGCCTCGCAAACCGAAGGCATGAGCGACGACGATATCGCCTCCGCCGACGCTGCAGCGACGGCAGCATTCACCGTCGCGGTGGCCGCCATGGAAGACGATGAGATCGAAGCCAGCGAGCATAACCGCCTGGTCGATTATTACGTCGAAATGGCCATGGACGACCTCAGCAATCCCGATGCCGAACTGCGCTACTCGGACGCCGAATGCACGGCGCTCATCGCGCAGTAGCCGCTCCGGTGTGTCTGGCGCCGATTCTTGCCCGGCTGGTCTTCAGCGGCGTTGGATGACCCGATCGCCATGCCGCTGCCGTTGGGCATGAAGCGCAGCGTAGCGGCCAAACCTGCCGTCAGCCGGGTTATTTGAGCGCCAAAAGTCAGCAAAACCGGTCAAAATGCGCTTTCCGGCCTTGCCGGGGTCAATTTTCCGGTCCATTAACGGAATTGCACCGTCCGGCCTCGCCAAAAGCCCGGAAATCCTTGCGTTTCTCGTAGAATCGACCAAGGGTTGCCGCGTTTTGAGGTTCGCCAGCGAGGGCGGACAAATCCACTGTGAGGAAATGTCATGAACAAGAACGATCTGGTTGGCGTCGTCGCCGACAAGGCAACGATCACCAAGGCACAGGCTGCCGAAGCAGTCGACGCAGTGTTTGAAGCAATCACCGGTTCGCTGAAAGCCGGCGAAGAAGTCCGTCTGGTTGGCTTTGGCACGTTTGCCGTGTCCGCACGCAAGGCTTCGACCGGCCGCAACCCAGCCACCGGCGCCGAAATCCAGATTCCAGCCTCGAACCAGGCAAAGTTCAAGCCAGGCAAGGGCCTCAAAGACGCCATCAACGAATAGACTTACGCAAATTCTACTCTGCCGGCCATCTGCCGCGCTTTTCTGCGCTTCCGGTGCTCACGTACTTTACGTACGCTCCGCTCCGGTTCTCGAACACCACGGCAGCTGACACGCCATAGCGAATTTTCGAACAGTCTATCGATGAGCACTGGCTCAGCCTGAGCTGACTAATTTTCGGTCTTCTACTGCAGATTCAAGCGGCCCCGCGTGCTTTGCGCCGGGGCCGTTTCATTTGATGGTTGACGATGGCGGGCAGGGGCCCTATCAGGGCGCCATTCGCAGGGTGATCCACCCCGCGGGCGATTAGCTCAGTTGGTAGAGCGCCTCGTTTACACCGAGGATGTCGGCGGTTCGAGTCCGTCATCGCCCACCATATCTCCACATGCACCATTCCCCATCCTCAGATTCGACTTTAAGCGATTGTCCGTATGGACTGTCGCAACAGGTGTTTTCCACAGGCAAAGCCGCCGTTGGAAAAATGTCATGAGAATGATCACGAGGGCGCTTGACTTGGCAGGGGGTGCCCGGTACATCGACCACACGTTGCGCAGACGAGTTGAGTTTGCCGCTGCGGGAGTAGCTCAGTTGGTTAGAGCGCCGGCCTGTCACGCCGGAGGTCGCGGGTTCGAGTCCCGTCTCTCGCGCCATCCCTTTCCAGGGACGCGCGTTTCTCCCAGAATTTTTCATCGCATGAAGTGTTCAGCGTAGCAGCCAACTGCCTGCGCTGTTTGTCGATTTCCGTTACACCGCGCCAACGTTGTATGACTGTAATACACGTCATTGAACTGTCGCATCGCTGTTTTGGAATCGTCATAACGCGCCGTTAGGGAAGCCCCCATCCAATCCTCAGGGGCCACTCATGCGCAAATCATCCGCTATTTCACGCACAATTCTGGGTCTGCTGACCGCGGCTGTCCTTGCTTCCGCATCGGGCCTCGCCATGGCGCAGGATCGTCCCGATCTGGTGGTCGGCGTCGCCGATCTGCCCCCAACGCTCGAGCCGGCCAAAGAGCTGTCCAACGTCGGCACCCGCGTCAACTACAGCATTTTCGACACCCTGCTGCGCCGCGACTTCCTGTCGAACGAAGGCGGCGGTGGCGCCGAGCTGGTGCCGGGCCTCGCGACCAGCTGGAAGCGCATCGACGCGCTGACGCTTGAAGTGAAACTCCGCGAAGGCGTCAAGTTCCACAATGGCGCGCCGCTGACCGCCGAAGACGTCGCCTTCACCTTCTCGCCCGAGCGCCTGACCGGCGAAAACGCGCTGCTGCCTGAAGGGCCTGCGTATTTTTCGGTGCTGAAAGAAGTCAAGATCATCGATCCGACGACGCTGCACTTCATCACCAAGGCACCCGATCCGCTGCTCGAGCAGCGCCTGGCCTCCTGGGCGTCGTGGATTATCAACAAGGAAGACTGGCAGGCCAAGGCCGCGACCGATGGCGGCGTGCCGATGTTTCCAGTTGGCACTGGCCCCTACAAGCTCGACACCTACAAAGCCGACGAGTCCATCCGACTCGTCGCCAATGACGATTATTACGACGGCGAGCCAACCGCCGCCTCGGTGACGTTCCGCGAAGTTCCCGAGCCGTCGACCCGCATCGCCGGCCTCGTCTCGGGCGAATTCGACATCATCACCAATGTTGCGCCGGACCAGATCGACCAGATCAACAGCTATGATGGCATCGAAACCCGCTCGGTCGTGCTCGCGAACGCCCACGTGCTGGTCTACAACACCACCGACGCCGTGCTCGACGACGTGCGCATCCGCCAGGCGATGAACCTTGGCATCGATCGCAACCTGCTCAACGAAGCGCTGTGGGGCGGCAAGGCCGTCGTTCCGAACGGGCACCAGTTCGAAGAATACGGCGACATGTACAACCCCGATTTCGTCGGGCTGGAGTACGATCCGGAACGCGCCAAGGCCTTGCTGGCTGAAGCGGGCTACAATGGCGAGCTGATCCGCTACACCACCCAGCCGAACTATTATCTGAATTCCCTGCCGGCCGCACAGGTCATCGTCGAGATGTGGAAAGAGATCGGCCTCAACGTCGAGCTCAACGTCATCGAAAACTACACCGGCGTCGACAATTCCACCATCCAGGTGCGCACCTGGTCCAACTCCACCCGCTACCCCGATCCCGTCGGTGGCCTGTGGAACACCTGGGGTCCGTTCGGCTCGCCGCAGCGCGCGCTGAAGTCCTGGGTCGGCACGGAAAACCTCGAGCGCTTCAACGAACTGGGCCGCACCCTTGAAAGCACGGTCGAGTTGGCCGTCCGCCAGAAGTCGGCCTGGGAAATGCTGGAAATCTGGAAGACCGATGCACCGGGCACGGTGCTGTACCAGCCACTGGAAACCTATGGCGTCGCCAAGGATGTCAAATGGCAGCCCTACACCTTCTATTACATGGATTTGCGGCCCTATAATCTGAGCTTTGAAGCCAAGTAATGCCTTCACAAGCGACAATCGGGAGGGGTGGCAGCCAGGCCACCCTTCCAGTTTCAGCCCGGGCCAAGAGCGGCGTGCCGCTCGCCCCGGTGCTGGACATCACCGACCTCGTCATCAGCACCAGCCGGGCCGATCTGGTCCAGGGCGTGACGCTGTCTGTCTCGCCGGGTGAAACGCTTTGCCTTGTCGGCGAAAGCGGCTGTGGCAAAAGCCTCACCTGCATGTCGGCGCTCGGGCTGCTCGACGACGGACTGCAGGCTCGCGGCTCGGTCAAGCTGTTCGGCACCGAAACCATGGGGGCGCCCGAGCGGGTGCTCAATGGGCTGCGCGGCAGCGACGTGACGATGATTTTCCAGAATCCCATGGCGGCGCTCAACCCGATCAAACGGGTCGGTGCGCAGATTCGGGAAGCCTTGTACCAGCACACCCCGCTGCGCGGCCGCGATGCGGACCAGCGCGTCGAGCATTTGCTTGATCAGGTCGGTATCCCCAATGTCAAACGCCACAAGAATTTTTATCCGCACCAATTGTCCGGCGGCATGTGCCAGCGCGTCATGATCGCCATTGCGCTGGCCTGTCGCCCGCGGCTGCTGATTGCCGACGAGCCGACCACGGCGCTCGACGTGACGATCCAGTCCCAGATCCTGCGCCTGCTGCGCGATTTGCAGACCGAGCTCGATCTGGCCATTGTCTTCGTCACCCATGATCTGGGTGTCGTGGCGGAAATCGCCGATCGTGTGGCGGTGATGTATGCTGGCCGGATCGTCGAAACCGGCTCGGTCGATGCCCTGTTCGACAATCCCGGCCACCCCTATACCCGCGCCCTGATGAACAGCCGCATCGGTTTTGGCCGCACACCAGGCACGCCGCTGGCCGCCATTGGCGGCACCGTCCCGGCGCCCGACGCCAGGCCGCAGGGTTGCAACTTCGCGCCGCGCTGTCCCATGGCGCAGGACATCTGCCAGACGCCACCGCCTCCAGTGCATACCCATGGCACCATCGCGGCCTGCCACTTCGCCGAGCAGGTCAGCACCGGGGGGCTGCAATGATCGAGGCTGGTGAGACGGGCTTGCGGGTCACCAATCTGGTGCAGTCCTATTCGATGGGTGGCGGCCTATTCGGCAAAGCCGAGAGTTTCAACGCTGTCGATCAGGTCAGTTTTCATCTGCAAGAGGGTGAAACACTGGGCATCGTCGGCGAAAGCGGCAGTGGCAAGTCGACGCTTGGCCGCATGGCTGCCGGCATCGAAGCACCCCGCAGCGGGCAGGTCAGCTTTTGGGGCCAGGCTTATGCGCCGATCGGCTCGGCGCTGTGGCGCCAGCAGCGGCGGCATGTGCAGGTCGTGTTCCAGAACCCGGCAGCCGTGGTCGACCCGCGCTGGAGCATTCATGCCCAGGTCCGCGAGGCTTTGACCGCGCACGAAAAGCTGTCCCGTTCGGAAGCCGACGATCGCTCCCAGGATATGCTGACCATGGTCGGCCTCGGTACCATGGGCAGCCGGATGCCGCACCAATTGTCCGGTGGGCAATTGCAGCGCGCGGTCATCGCCCGGGCTTTGGTGCTGCGGCCGCGCCTCGTGATCTGCGACGAAGCCGTCAGCGCGCTCGACGTTTCGGTGCAGGCCCAGATCATCAATCTGCTGCTGGAATTGCGCGAGACGCTCAAGCTGTCGCTGTTGTTCATTTCCCATGATTTGTCCGTGGTGCGTCACATCAGCCATCGCGTCGGGGTCATGCACAAGGGGCGCCTGCTCGAAATCGGCGATGCCAGTGCCCTGTTTGACGCACCTCGCCACGAATATTCCCGTCAATTGCTCGCGGCGATTCCCGCCGACACCCCGCGCCAGCGGCGCGAACGCGATCTGCGCAATTTTGCTGCAGTCGATGCCTCCGCCGCCAACGCCCATCTGGAAAGCTCAAAATGAAAATCATCGCGCATCGCGGCGACAGCGCCAACCATCCCGAGAACACCCAGGCAAGCTGGGAATCGGCCTATGCGGCGGGCGCCGACGCGGTCGAAGTGGACATTCGTTTTTCCAGCGACGGTGTCGGTGTCTGCGCCCATGATGCCAATCTGCAGCGGCTGTTCGGTCGCAGCGAGCGCCCACAGGATTTAAGCTTTGCCGAGTTGCAGACGCTGCGCAACGGCGAGGGCGCGCGCATCCTGCCGCTGGCCGAGGTGCTGCAATATCCGTCCGATGGCAGAACCGTGCTGCTCGACCTCAAGGACGAGACGCCGCGCGGCCTCGACCTGCTGTGGCAGTCGATCGAGGAAAATGTTCCGCCCGACGCGCGTCATCTGGTTATTGCCGGCTGTCACTCGCTCGAAGCCGTCCGCTTTCTCGCCGAGCGAGGTGGTGTGGTCATCCTTGGCTTCATCCAGCAGTCCGATGCCGGGCCGGATTTCGTCGCCGCCGGCGCCAGCATCATCCGCCTTTGGGAATGCGATGTCGTTGCCGAACGCGTTGCGCCGCTCAAGGATTTGGGCGTCGCCATCTGGGTTACCGCAGGTGAGGGCACCACGGGCCGACTGGTTGGCGATGCCTCGCCGGAGGGTTTGCTAAAATTGCAGGCCGCAGGCGTCGACGGCGTGCTCGTCAACGATGTCACCGCGGCCTTTGCAGCCCTGGAGGCCAACGCATGACCAAGGGTTCGACACTTCTCGTCTGCTTTGATGGTCTGCGCCGCGACCGGGCGACCCCCGAGCTGATGCCCAATCTGGCGCGCTTCATGGCCAAGGGCAGCAATTTCATCAACTCGCGCTCGATCTTCCCCAGCGAAACGCGGGTGGCCGTCACCTCCACCATGACCGGCTCGCCGCCCGGCGATCACGGCCTCGTGGCCAATCAGTTTATCCACCCGGTCCGGCCGGGCGAGCTGTTCAAGACTGCCGATTGGGACCATCTCGAAGTCGCTGCGCAAGCCGGGCAATTGCTCGACCGGCAGACCATGGGCCAGCGCCTTGACGCAGCCGGCCTCAAGATGGCGGTCGTCAGCACGGCGTCCAAGGGCGCTTCGCGCATGATGAACTCCAGCGCCCATGCGTTGGGACAACCGGTGTTTTCGGTGCATGGCGTGCCTGTATCGAGTCCCGAAGTGCACGATCTGGTCGTTGCGCAGCTGGGCGAGATACCCGCAGCGGGCGCGCCCAATTCTGCCAGAATCACCCATGCGACCTCGGCGCTGCTCGATGTGATCTATCCAAACTACGCGCCCGATTTCTGCGTCTTCTGGATGAGCGACCCGGACATCAGCTCGCACGCGTTCGGGGTGATCGCGCCGCAGACCGCACAGTCCCAAAAAGTCTGCGACGACAATTTTGCGCGGATCATTGATTGGTGGCGAGCCGGCAATGGACCCGAAAACATCATCGTCATGTCCGATCACGGGCAGATCACCGGCACGCGGCAGCTGGAGAGGTTCGATCTCGTGCCCGCCGAGTTCGGCAAAGCCTCGATCGGCGCGTTCAGCGGCATCTATCTCGATGATCGGTCGGATGCGGGCAAAGCCAAGGTCGTCGACTGGCTGGCCGGGCAGGGGTTCTGCGGCCTGATCTTCGCCAGTGCCAGCGATGGCAGTGCTATCGAGGGCGCGCTGCCCTGGTCCGCTGTGCGCAATGATCATCCGCGCAATGCCGACGTCGGCTTTACCCTCCGCGCGACCGATTCGTCGGTGCAGCATGGCCCGGCCCTCGATCAGTGCATTTTCGCCGCCCACATACCGGTCGGCGGCGGCATGCATGGCGGCCTCAACAAGGGCGAGCTGTCGACGGTTCTTGCGGCGCAAGGTCCCGCCTACCGCGCGGGCTACACATCGGAAACACCCTGCTGGCTGCCGGACATTGCCCCGACCATTTTGACCACCATGGGTCTTGGTCTTGAAGGCACGTCAGGGCGGCCGCTCGTCGAAGCGCTGGCTGGCGACACACCGGGATTCGGCGTTGCACCCGACGTTCAAATCCGGGTTCTGAGCGCCAGCCACAAGGGCCATGAACAACACCTGCGCCAGTGGGTCATCGAGGGCCAGACCATCGTCGACTGCGGCTGGACCTCGGGCACCGGAGCCTGGGTGGCATGAGCATCCGGTTTTTCCTGACCAAGCTGGCGCGGGGTCTTCTCACCCTGCTGCTCGCCGTGACCTTCGTGTTCATCGTCCTGCGCGCCTCGGGCGACCCGGCCCAGATCATGCTGTCGGACGACGCTTCGCCCGACGCGGTCGCCGCCTTCCGCGATCGCTGGGGCCTCGACCGCACCATCGTCGAACAATATCTGGCCTATCTGGGCGCGGTCGTGCAGGGCGATTTCGGCACCTCGTTCCGCGACGGTCGTCCCGCGCTCCAGGTCATCGCCGAACGCATTCCCGTGACACTCCAGCTTGGCCTGTCGGCGCTGCTCATCACCTTGGCGCTGGGCCTGCCGGCGGGCGTCATCGCCGCACTCAAGCGTGGCAGCTGGATCGACCGGGCCACCATGTCGCTGACGATCCTGGGCTACAGCATTCCCAATTTCTTCCTTGGCATCATCCTGATTCTCGTGTTCTCGATGACGCTGCGCTGGCTGCCCAGTTCGGGCACCGGCAGTGTCTGGCACCTGCTGATGCCGGCGATCACCCTGGGCACCGCGGCTGCGGCCACGGTTGCCAGGTTCACCCGCTCGTCGGTGCTCGATGTGCTGCACCAGCCGTTCATGCGGACGGCCAAGGCCAAGGGCATTCCCTATGACAAGCGCGTCACCCGCCATGCCATGCCCAATGCCGCCATCCCGGTGGTGACCATCGTGGGCATGCGCATCGGCTCGCTGATCGGCGGCGCGGTGACCATCGAGACGGTGTTCGCCTGGCCGGGCGTCGGCATGCTGCTGGTCAATTCGGTCAACCAGCGCGATCTGGCCGTGGTGCAGGGCATCGTGCTGCTGATCGCCCTCACCATGGTGACGATTAATCTGATCGTCGATCTGACCTATGGCTGGCTCGATCCGCGCATCGAACTGCACAACCGGCGGAGTGCCACGGCATGAGCACCTTCGATACCGCGCCAAACGCCCTGCCGCTGCGGCGTCACCGCTGGCTCACCCGCATCTGGAAAATCCGTCCGCCCCTGATCATCGGCATCTGCATCGCCTGGCTGGTGCTGATCGTGCTCGCAGCGCTGTTCGCCGAATTCATCGCGCCCTACGGCTTTGCCGAGCAGAGCCTGCTCAAGCGGCTGAAGCCTCCGGCCTTCCTCGGCGGCCTGCCCGAATATTGGCTTGGCACCGACAACCTGGGCCGCGATGTGCTGAGCCGCGTCATCTATGCGATGCGCACCAGCATTCTTATTGCCGTCATGGGGACGATCATTGGCGCCACCGTCGGCACCATCCTCGGCATCGTCGCGGCGCATTTTCGCGGCTGGGTCGACGACATCATCATGGTGATGGTTGATTTCCAGGCGTCGATCCCCTTCCTGATCGTGGCGCTGGCCGTGCTGGCGTTCTTCGGCAACAATTTTATCCTGCTGGTCGTGCTGATCGGCCTGTTCGGCTGGGACGCCTATGCCCGGCTGGCGCGCGGCATGGTGCTGTCGGCCAACGGGCAGGGCTATGCCCTCGCCATCAGAACCCTTGGCGTGCATCCCGCCAAGGTCTATCTGCGCCACGTCGTGCCCAATATGATGGGCATCATCATGGTCCAGGTCACCCTCAACTTCCCCGAAATCATCCTGCTCGAAACCTCGCTGTCCTTCCTTGGCCTCGGCGTGCAACCGCCCGGCACCAGCCTGGGGCTGCTGCTCGGCGAGGGCCGCAATTATCTTGCCACCTCATGGTGGATCGGCGTTCCGGCGGGCATCGTCATCTTTCTGACCACCTTGGCGATCAGCCTCCTGGGTGACTGGGTGCGGGACAAGCTGGACCCCAATTTGCGGGACCGTATCGCTTGACGCCAACTCTCATCGCCAAACACCTCGCCTCCCTCGACGACATCGACTTCTCGGCCGTGCTGTCGGATCTGGATGGCGTGGTCTATCGCGGGGCCGACGGCATGCCCTATTGTTTTGTCACCAACAACGCCGAAAAAGCCCCCGCCGAATTCGCTGCCAAGATCGAGAATCTGGGTATCGCCTGCACGCCGGATCAGGTCGTCACCTCCGCCGAGGTGGCGCTGGCCTATGCCACGGGCAAATATCCCAGGGGCAGCCGGGTCTATGCCGTTGGGTCGCCGTCGTTGAAGGCGCGCCTCGAAGACACCGGCTTCGTCCTCGCTGAAACCGACACCAGCTTCGTCTTGGTCGCGCTCGACCGGCAGTTCAACTACGCGATGATGACGGCGGCACTACGCAATGTGCTGGGCGGCGCCGAACTGATCGGCACCAATCCCGATCTGATCCGTCCCGCCGAAAACGGCTTCGAGCCCGGCACGGGCGCAATCCTTCAGTCCATCGCGCTGTCCGCTGGCGTGACCCCCAGGATCATGGGCAAGCCATCGCCGGACATCCTGCGCATCGCCCTGGCCCGGCTGGGTACGACGCCCGATCAGGCCATCATGCTCGGTGACCAGATCGAGACCGATATCATGGCGGCCCACAATGCCGGCATCCGCAGCGTGCTGGTGCAAACCGGCGTTCCGGCAAAATCGACTGGCGCAGTTCGCCCCGACTACATTATGCAGGCCCTGCAATAGCGCGCCTTGGATCTCGGGTTTGCGCCTGGCAGATGTTTTCGTAGAATCGAGGAGTAAATCCGCATGACCAAACACTTCCCCGCGCAATCGCGAACCGCGATTATTGTCGCCCTGGCTCTTGGCCTGTCGGCTCCAGCGGTCGCTCTGGCGCAAGACACCGCGGCCGGCTTTCCGCCAGCCACACTGGTGTTGACCGATGCCGATGGCACCGAGAGCCAGTACGAGGCGAGCGAGGTCTCGTTCTACGTCTCCACTACCGAAGGGTATGACGGCACGGCCGCGACAACCGATCTTTCCATGTCGATCGGTGCCATCACGCCGGTCGACGCGGCTTTGCTTGAGTGGGCTTCACAGGCCTCGCCGGACGAAAAGCAAATCCGCACCATGAGCATTGTCGCCCAGACGAGCGAGGGCAAGCGCGCCGCGACCATGCGCTATGACGTGACCGGCGCATATGTCAGCTCGATGTCGATGAGTATTTCCAGCTATTCCGCGCCGAGCCTGTCACTGTCCATGTCCGCCGACACAATCGCGCTTGACGGCATTGCCCTAAAATAAAGCGAGCAGGGTGCGCCCTGCTTCATTTCGCTGTGATGGTGCTGATCTCGCCGCAAACCACGCCCATATAAGGGGGGCAATTCTTCAGAGGTCAGCTCCATGCCCTATTCTCGCGTCCAGACTATCGCGGCTACCAAACCATGGCGCGCCGCCTTCGCCTCGCTCCTGTTGCTCCCGGCTTTCGCCTTCGGCCTGTTCAACCAACCCGCTGCGGCCCAGGAAGCCCCGGTCGTCATCCCGGCGCCCGTGTCAGATCTGGCTGAAACCGGCACCACGGCGACCGCAGTCTTTGCCGGCGGTTGCTTCTGGGGCGTGCAGGGCGTGTTCCAGCGCGTCGACGGCGTGACCATGGCTGTATCCGGCTATGCCGGCGGGTCCGCCGAGACTGCGACTTACGAGATGTCCAGTACCGGCACCACGGGCCATGCCGAGACTGTCGAGGTCACCTACGATCCTTCAGTCATCAGCTATGGCGAACTGCTGCAGATCTATTTCTCTGTCGCGCACAACCCGACCCAGCTGAACTATCAGGGTCCTGACCATGGCACGCAGTATCGCTCGACCATCTTTGCGGTCAACGACGACCAGGCCAAAATCGCCCGGGACTATATCGCCCAGCTTGACGCCGCCCAGGTGTATGATGCGCCGATCGTCACCACCATCGAGCCGCTCAAGGGGTTTTATGCCGCCGAGCAGTACCATCAGGATTTCCTGACGCTCAATCCAACCTGGCCCTATATCGCCATGCACGACCTGCCAAAGGTCGAAGCGCTCAAGACCATTTTCCCCGAGCACTATCGCGCCGATCCGGTTCTGGTCGGCACGCTCTGACTTGATAAGAACATTGCCCAGGATAAGGCAGCGCTTCGGCGCTGCTTTTTTTTTGGGGATCAGCCGACGGTTCCGCAAGTCCGGTGCAGCAATTCCCCATGGCGGAACCTTCCGCGCCAGAGATTCGCCCTGAGTGTGGCGATTCTCGAATCGAGCTTGACGGTTTGACGCAGGCATGCCCATTTCACGCCATTATCTCGCCATGATCGTTCACGGTTGCAAACTATTTGTCTCGAAACGGGCCAAATGCGCGGCAAGGATGCAACACTCGCTCCCCACGTGCGCCCGGTTGCCCAATTTGGCGCAACATAAGCTTGAAAGCCGCGTTCAGGTGATGCATCTAAACGATCGACTACGGTTAACTCTATGGGAGTGCAAGATATGTTTGTACGTTCGCTTTCTCTCGGTGTGGCAGCTGCCGCGCTTCTCGTCGGTGGTGCTCAGGCTGCCGATCTGATCATCCCAACGACCCCACAGCCAATCTATGAAGCTGCTGGCTTCTCGTGGGATGGTCTTTATGCTGGTGTGAACCTCGGCGGCCAGTTTGCTGACGACGACAGCCAGTTCCTCCTCGGCGGTGCCGTTGGCGTAAACTTCATGGTTGCTGACCCAATCCTGGTCGGTCTTGAAGTTCAGGGCAACTACCTGTTCGAAAACGACGACTTCGACGACGCTGGCCAGTTCCTGGCTCTCGCTCGCGTTGGTGCCGTTGTGACCGACTCGGTCCTGGTCTACGCAGCTGGCGGCGCTGGCGTTCAGTTCAACGACAACGACGACGAAAGCATCTATGCTCTCGGCGGCGGCGTTGAATTCGCAGCAACCGACGCAATCTCGGTCCGTGCTGAAGTTCTCGGCCTCGGCACCTTCGACGACAACGGCGATGACAACTTCTTTGAAGCCGCTCAGGCAACCGTCGGCGTGTTCTACCACTTCTAAGATTTGCAATCGGGCAGGGCGGTTCTCCGCCCTCCCACTGTCTTGCAAACCCAATTCGGCGAACCGGTCCTCCCGGTTCGCCGTTTTGGTTTTTGGCGTTTGAAACGCGACAATTTGTCAAATGCCCAAGCCGTGATGGCGCTGCGCGTCCCAGTCTCTGGCGCGGCAGGCCGATCGCCTGATATAAACGATCAAGCTTTCTCCCGCGCTATCGACGACCATTTTGGTCAGGGGCAAGTTTTACTCATATCACCAGCTCTTTCGCGGAAGTTCTGGAGCGCTCGTCGGCGCATATATGATTATATTGCTCATATTTTCTTTTCCTTGAAACGCGATAGCCAAAGGTCTAAGCCCAAACCATCAACTGTCACGTTGGTTCGCAGGCCCAAATTGCTCGTGCAACTCTCGTGTACCGGTCGCCCGACCGGATCAGAAAACAGGCTGCCGCATGACTGATTTGCTCAGCGACTATTTGCCAGTCGTCCTCTTTATCGGCCTCGCCGCGATCATCGGCCTGGCCCTTTTGGTTGCACCATTCATCGTTGCCGTGAAGCGCCCGGACCCTGAAAAGGTCTCGGCATTCGAGGCTGGCTTTGACGCGTTCGACGATGCGCGCATGAAGTTCGACGTGCGGTTCTACCTCGTGTCGATTCTGTTCATTATTTTCGATCTTGAAGTCGCTTTCCTCTTCCCCTGGGCCGTGGCCTTCCGCGAAGTGGGCTGGTTCGGCTTCTGGTCTGTGATGATTTTCCTCGGTGTTCTGACCGTTGGGTTCATCTACGAATGGCGTAAGGGAGCTCTCGAATGGGATTGAGCGAACAGAACGGCACTATGGTCGCGCCGCGGCCTACCGGCCTCATCGACCCGCGTACCAACAAGACTGCCGGCGCTGCCGATCCGTTTTTCACCGACGTGACCGACGAGTTGTCCGACAAGGGCTTCTTGCTGTCGACCGCCGATCAGCTGATCACCTGGGCGCGGACCGGCTCGCTGATGTGGATGCAGACGGGCCTGGCTTGCTGCGCCGTCGAAATGATGCAGATGTCGATGCCGCGCTACGACATCGAGCGTTTCGGGACCGCACCGCGCGCCTCACCGCGCCAGTCGGACGTGCTCATCGTCGCCGGGACGTTGACCAACAAGATGGCGCCGGCTTTGCGCAAGGTCTACGACCAGATGCCCGAGCCGCGCTACGTCATCTCGATGGGCAGCTGTGCCAATGGCGGCGGCTATTATCACTATTCCTACTCCGTCGTGCGGGGCTGTGACCGCGTGCTCCCGGTCGATATTTATGTGCCGGGCTGCCCTCCGACCGCCGAGGCGCTGCTTTACGGCATCCTGTTGCTGCAAAAGAAAATTCGCCGCACCGGCACGATCGAACGATAGGGCGCCACTATGGATGAGACAATCCAGATGGATGAGACGATCCAGCTCGATCCAACCGAAGCGTTGGGGCTGCACATTGGCGGCGCACTTGGCGATGCTGTCATCGGCAGCGAAATCGCTTTTGGCGAGCTGACGCTGACGGTTGAGCGCGATTCTATTGTCGATGTGGCGCGTTTTCTGCGCGATGACCCAAAGTGTCGCTTCATATGCCTGATCGACGTCTGTGGCGTCGACTTCCCGGATCGCGACGAGCGCTTCGAAGTGGTCTATCACTTCATGAGCCCGCATTTGAATCACCGCGTCCGCGTCAAGCTCTCCTGCGACGACGAGACGCCTGTGCCATCGATTACCGAGGTGTACGCTGGCGCCAACTGGTTCGAGCGCGAAGCTTACGATCTCTATGGCATGCTGTTTTCAGGCCATCCCGATCTGCGTCGCATCCTGACCGACTACGGCTTTGACGGTCATCCGCTGCGCAAGGATTTTCCGCTGACGGGCTTTGTCGAGGTTCGCTACGACGAAGAGCGCAAGCGGGTGGTCTATGAGCCGGTCAAGCTGGCGCAGGAATTCCGGTCGTTCGACTATTTGTCACCATGGGAAGGTACTGACTATGTGCTGCCCGGGGACGAGAAGGCCAAGCAATGAGCGTAGCTGAAACCGAAGTCCGCAATTTTACCATCAACTTTGGCCCGGTGCACCCATCGGCCCACGGTGTGCTGCGTTTAATTCTCGAACTCGACGGTGAAATCGTCGAGCGCGTCGATCCCCACATCGGCCTGTTGCACCGCGGCACGGAAAAGCTGATCGAGGCCAAGACCTATCTGCAGGCCCTGCCGTATTTCGACCGGCTCGATTATGTCGCGCCGATGAATCAGGAGCACGGCTTTTCCCTCGCGGTCGAAAAGCTGCTCGATATCAAGGTGCCACGTCGCGGTCAGCTGATCCGCGTGCTGTATTCGGAAATCGGGCGCCTGCTGTCGCATCTGATGAACGTGACCACCCAGGCCATGGATATCGGCGCACTCACGCCGCCATTGTGGGGCTTCGAGCAGCGCGAAAAGCTGATGGTGTTCTATGAGCGCGCCTCCGGCTCGCGCATGCACGCGGCCTATATCCGGCCAGGTGGCGTCCACCAGGACCTGCCACAGGATTTGATCGACGATATCGGCATCTTCTGCACGACCTTTCCCAAGGCACTGGAAGACATCAATCGCCTGCTGACCGATAACCGTATCTTCAAGCAGCGCAACGTCGACATCGGGGTGGTTAACCTCGATGATGCCTGGAATATGGGCTTTTCAGGCGTGCTGGTGCGCGCTTCGGGCGCCGCCTGGGATTTGCGCAAGAGCCAGCCGTACGAATGCTATGACGAGATGGAATTCGACATTCCAATCGGCAAGAACGGCGATTGCTATGATCGTTATCTGGTGCGCATGGAAGAAATGCGCCAGTCGACCCGCATCATGCAGCAGTGCGTCGACAAGCTGAACGCAGCCGACGGGAAGGGGCCTGTGTCTTCGCTCGACGGCAAGGTCGTGCCGCCCAAGCGGGGCGAGATGAAGCAGTCAATGGAAGCGCTGATCCATCACTTCAAGCTCTATACCGAGGGCTACAAGGTTCCCGCCGGCGAAGTTTACGTGGCCGTCGAGGCGCCCAAGGGCGAGTTCGGCGTCTATCTCGTCAGCGATGGCACCAACAAGCCGTACCGCTGCAAGATCCGCGCGCCGGGTTTTGCCCATCTGTCGGCCATGGACCAGCTCTGTCGCGGTCATATGCTTGCCGACGTCGCCGCCATTCTTGGCTCGCTCGATATCGTTTTCGGAGAGGTTGATCGCTGATGGTTGCGCGTCGCCTTGCAGATGAGTCGGTTCAGCCGACCCAGTTCGCCTTCAACAATGACAATGCAAAATGGGCCGAGTGGAAAATCGGGCTGTATCCGGCTGGCCGCCAGCAGTCGGCGGTCATCCCGCTGCTGATGCGGGCGCAGGATCAGGACGGCTGGGTCAGCCGCGCCACGATCGAAACCATCGCCAACATGCTGGGCATGGCCTATATCCGCGTGCTGGAAGTGGCGACGTTCTACACCCAGTTCCAGCTGCAGCCGGTCGGTAGCCGGGCCCACATCCAGGTCTGCGGCACCACCCCGTGCATGCTGCGCGGCGCCGAGGCGCTGATCGACCTGTGCAAGTCCAAGATCCACCACGATGCCCATCATCTCAACGATGACGGCACCATGAGCTGGGAGGAGGTCGAGTGCCTAGGCGCCTGCGTTAACGCACCCATGGTCGCGATTTTCCACGACACCTACGAAGACCTCAGCCCCGAACGTTTCGAAGAGATCATCGACGCCTTCCAGGCCGGTAATGGCGCCTCGATCAAGCCCGGTCCACAGACCGAGCGGCAATACGGCGCCGCCGCGTCGGGTCCCACGACCCTGCTCGAAACCCCGACCGCAACGCGTGAGAAATTCATTCCGCCCGCACCGCCCGAGGGCGCGGCACCTCCTGCGGCTGCCGGCGCCCCTGCGGCGGCTCCTGCCACTGCTGCCAAGCCTGCGGCTCCCGCTGCCGGTGCAGCGCCACAGGCGCCCACCAGTGCTGCCAAGCCCAAGGACGTGACCGAAGAATCGGCACCCGCTCTCAAGGGCACGCCAGCCGAAGCCAAGGTCTCCGAGGCCAAGGCCGAAGGCGAGCGCAAGGCTGCCGGCGCAGGCGCCAAAGCGGATGGCACACCCAATAATGCCATGCGCGAAGGCGCCACCGGCGCCGAGACCGATGCCTCCAAGATCGACGGCGGCAAGGCTCCCGGCAAGGCAACCGACACCGCTCCAGCCGATGGCGCTTCACCAGCGGGAACCGCCGAAGCTGTTTCCGTCGTCGCGCCCAAGGCGAACCCGAACGAAGTCAATCCAGTCGCCGAAATCGGTGGCACGCAGCCCTTGTTCACCGCCCCCGAAGGCCCGTCCGACAATCTGCGGATGATCACCGGCGTCGGTCCCGTGCTCGAGCAACGCTTGAACGCGCTGGGCATCACCCGCTGGAGCCAGATCGCTGCCCTCACCGCCGAGGACATTGCCAAGCTCGAGGATGCACTGAATTTCAAGGGCCGCGTGGCCCGCGACAACTGGCTGGCTCAGGCCGAAGTCCTCGCCCGTGGCGGGGAAGCAGAATACACCCGCGTCTTCGGCAAGAAGTCGCGATAGGAGTGTCAAAGCGTGCTCGCTGATAAAGACCGCATTTTCACCAATCTCTACGGTCGTCATGACTGGACCCTGGCCGGGGCGCGCGAACGCGGCGCCTGGGTCGGGACCAAGGAATTCATCGATTCCGGTCGCGACTGGATCACCAACGAGGTCAAGGCTTCGGGTCTGCGCGGTCGTGGCGGGGCAGGGTTTCCCACGGCGCTCAAATGGACCTTCATGCCCAAGGTCAACGACGGCCGGCCGCACTATCTGTTGGTCAACGCCGACGAATCCGAGCCCGGCACCTGCAAGGACCGCGAAATCCTGCGCCACGATCCGCATCATCTGGTCGAAGGCTGCCTGCTTGCGGCCCGTGCCATGGATGCCCATCTGGCGTTCATTTATGTGCGCGGCGAATTTATCCGCGAGCGCCAGCACCTCGAACGCGCCGTCGAAGAGGCCTATGAAGCCAAGCTGATCGGCAAGGACAACATCCACGGCTGGGACCTCGATATCATCGTCCACCACGGTGCCGGCGCCTACATCTGCGGCGAAGAGACCGCATTGATGGAATCGCTCGAAGGCAAGAAGGGCCAGCCCCGGCTGAAGCCACCGTTCCCGGCAGGCATGGGCGTCTACGGCAATCCCACGACCGTGAACAACGTCGAATCCATAGCCGTCGTGCCCGAAATCCTGCGCCGTTCGGGCGCCTGGTTCGCCTCGATCGGCCGCCCCAACAACACCGGCACCAAGCTGATGTGCGTGTCCGGCCACGTCAACAATCCGGCCACTTTCGAAGAAGCCATGGGCGAAAGCTTCAAGGACATCATCGAAAAGCATTGCGGCGGCATTCGTGGCGGCTGGGATAATCTTTTGGCCGTCATCCCCGGCGGCGCCTCGGTTCCCTGCGTACCCGGCGCCAAGATCCAGAACGCCATCGTCGATTTCGACGGACTGCGCGAAGCAGGATCGTCGATGGGCACGGCTGCGATCATCGTGATGGACAAGTCGACCGACATCATCAAGGCCATCTGGCGCCTTTCGGCTTTCTACAAGCATGAGAGCTGCGGCCAGTGCACGCCATGCCGCGAAGGCACCGGTTGGATGATGCGCGTCATGGAGCGCATGGTCGAAGGCCGCGCGCAGAAGCGCGAAATCGACATGTTGTTCGAGGTCACCAAGCAGATCGAAGGCCACACCATTTGTGCGCTCGGCGACGCTGCTGCGTGGCCGATCCAGGGCCTGATCCGCAACTTCCGTCATGTTATCGAAGACCGGATCGATCAGTATACATATTCGTCCACCTCCGATGGCGCCGTGCCCTCGATTGCGGCGGAGTAAGCGAAATGGCAAATATCAAGGTTGACGGCCGGCTCGTCGAAGTCCCCGATTACTACACGCTGATGCAGGCGGCCGAGGCCGCTGGCGCTGAAATTCCGCGCTTCTGCTATCACGAGCGCCTGTCGGTCGCCGGCAACTGCCGCATGTGCCTCGTCGAGGTCAAGGGTGGTCCGCCCAAGCCGCAGGCTAGCTGCGCCATGGCGGTCAAGGACTTGCGTCCGGGCCCCAATGGCGAGCCACCTGAAATGTTCACCAACACGCCGATGGTCAAGAAGGCCCGCGAAGGCGTGATGGAATTCCTACTGATCAACCATCCGCTTGATTGCCCGATTTGCGATCAGGGCGGCGAGTGCGATTTGCAGGACCAGGCCATGGCCTATGGCGTGGACAAGAACCGCTTTGCCGAAAACAAGCGCGCCGTCGAGGACAAGTATATTGGCCCGCTGGTCAAGACCTCGATGAACCGCTGCATTCACTGCACGCGCTGCGTCCGTTTCACCACCGAAGTCGCCGGCATTGCCGAGATGGGCCTGCTCGGTCGCGGCGAAGACGCCGAGATCACCACCTATCTCGAAAAGGCGCTGAGCAGCGAGTTGCAGGGCAATGTCATCGATCTGTGCCCGGTTGGCGCGCTGACGTCCAAGCCTTACGCCTTCAATGCTCGCCCCTGGGAATTGACCAAGACCGAATCCATCGACGTGATGGACGCGGTCGGCTCCAACATCCGCGTCGACAGCCGTGGCCGCGAAGTCATGCGCATCCTGCCGCGCATCAACGAAGCCATCAACGAAGAGTGGATTTCGGACAAGACGCGCTTCATCTGGGATGGTCTCAAGAGCCAGCGCCTCGATCGCCCCTATGTTCGCCGTAACGGCAAGCTTGGCGCAGCCAGCTGGGACGATGCGTTCCAGACCATTGCGAAAGCCGTCAAAACTCCCGGCGCGCGCATCGGCGCGATTGCCGGCGATCTGGCCGGTGTCGAGGAAATGTTCGCGCTCAAGGCTTTGCTGGCGTCGCTTGGCTCGACCAGTATCGATGCGCGCCCGGCCGGCTCGGCTTTGTCGACCGCCAACGGCCGCGCGTCCTATCTGTTCAACCCGACCATTGCCGGGATCGAGCAGGCTGACGCCATCCTGCTGATCGGCACCAACCCCCGCAAGGAAGCCGCTCTTATTAACGCCCGCATCCGCAAGGTGTGGCGCGCGACGGGCCTGCCCATCGGGTTGATCGGCGAGAATGCCGATTTGACCTATGCCGTGCAGCATCTTGGTGCCGGGACCGACACCCTGGCCGATCTGGCTGCGGGTCACGGAAGCTTTGCCGAACTTTGGGCCAAGGCCAAGAAGCCTCTGGTCATCGTCGGCGAAGGCGCTGCGACTGCCGATGTGCTGGCCACTGCCGCCAAGCTTGCCACCGGTAATGCCGAAGTTGCCGAAGGCTGGAATGGCTTTGCCGTGCTCCATAACGCCGCTGCGCGCGTCGGCGCGCTCGATATCGGGTTCGTGCCGGCACGCGGCGCTGCTGATACCGCGGCGATGTTGTCAGGCGGCGTCGACGTGTTGTTCCTGCTCGGTGCCGACGAATTTGATTTCGCCCAACTCGGCGAAACGCTTGTCGTCTACATCGGCACGCATGGCGACAATGCTGCGCACCGCGCGGATGTCATCCTGCCGGCTGCGACCTACACCGAAAAGAGCGCGACCTATGTCAATACCGAGGGTCGTGTTCAGGTCACCAACCGCGCCGTGTTCCCACCGGGCGATGCCAAGGAAGACTGGGCCATCATTCGCGCCTTGTCAGCCGTCGCTGGTGTTGCCCTGCCGTTCAATTCGCTGAACCAGTTGCGGGCGGCCATGTACGTCGAATATCCGCACTTGGCACGCATCGATGCGATCGCTGCCGGCGATGTTGCTGATGTCGCTGAACTGGCCAAGGGCCGGGTCAGCGGCGACAAAGCGAGTTTCGTCTCGCCGGTTTCCGAATTCTATCTCAGCAATCCGATTGCGCGCGCCTCCGCTGTCATGGGCGAATGTGCCGCTACGGCCGCTGGCTTGCGCCAGGCAGCGGAGTAGGGGGCATCATGGACTTTATCAATTCTGCGCTGGATTATCTGCTCGGTATCCCGATCATCGGCTTGGGTGTGCAGGTCGGTTTCATCTGGAAGGCGCTGCTGCTGCTCGTCGCCCTGCTGATCTTCACTGCGTTTATCCTGCTGGCTGACCGCAAGATCTGGGCCGCCGTGCAAATTCGTCGTGGCCCCAACGTCGTGGGTCCGTTCGGACTGCTGCAGAGCTTTGCCGATCTGCTCAAGTTTGCGCTCAAGGAAGCCGTCATTCCGGCCGGGTCGGACAAGATCCTGTTCCTGTTCGCGCCGCTGCTGACGGCGACACTGGCCTTGGCAGGCTGGGCGGTGATCCCGATCAACGACGGTTGGGCCATGGCCAACCTCAATATCGGTATTCTTTACGTGCTGGGCATCTCCTCGCTCGGTGTCTATGGCGTCATCATCGGCGGTTGGGCCTCGAACTCGAAATATCCCTTCCTGGGCTCGCTCCGTTCCGCGGCCCAGATGGTGTCCTACGAAGTCTCCATCGGTCTCGTCATCATCACCGTGCTGCTCTGCGTGGGTTCGCTGAACCTCAATGACATCGTCATTGCCCAGCGCGACATGGGCCTCGCCCATATGATCGGCTTGCCGCAGTTGACGTTCCTCAACTGGTTCTGGCTGCCGCTGTTTCCAATGTTCGTGGTGTTCTATGTTTCGGCACTCGCCGAAACCAACCGACCTCCGTTCGATCTGGCCGAAGGCGAATCCGAGCTCGTCGCCGGCTTCATGACGGAATATTCGTCGACCCCATACATGCTGTTCATGCTGGGTGAGTACATCTCGATCCTCTTGATGTGCGCGATGACGACGATCCTGTTCCTCGGGGGCTGGACATCGCCGATCGATTTGCCGCCATTCACCTGGATTCCCGGGGTAATCTGGTTTGTCCTGAAGCTCAGCATGGTGTTCTTCATGTTCGCCATGGCCAAGGCCATCGTGCCGCGGTACCGCTATGACCAATTGATGCGCATTGGCTGGAAGGTCTTCCTGCCGCTGTCGCTGATCTGTGTCGTGATTGTTGCATTTGTTCTTCAGCTTACCGGCTGGGGCTGGCACGGAGGGATTGCCTGATGCGGGCTGCCCAATTCGTCAATACGCTGCTGCTGCGGGAGTTCGTGTCATCGTTCTTCCTTGCGATGCGCTACTTTTTCTCGCCCAAGCCGACGATCAACTATCCCTTTGAAAAGGGCCATGTGTCGCCGCGATTCCGGGGCGAGCATGTGCTGCGTCGCTACCCGAACGGCGAAGAGCGTTGCATTGCCTGCAAGCTGTGCGAAGCCATTTGCCCGGCCCAGGCGATCACCATCGAGGCTGGCCCGCGCCAGAACGATGGGACGCGCCGCACCATTCGCTATGACATCGACATGGTGAAGTGCATTTACTGTGGCTTCTGCCAGGAAGCCTGCCCGGTCGATGCGATCGTCGAAGGTCCGAACTTCGAATTTGCGACCGAGACACGCGAAGAGCTGTACTTTTCCAAGGAAAAGCTGCTTGCCAACGGCGACCGGTGGGAGCGTGAGATCGCTGCCAATCTGTCGGCCGACGCCCCGTATCGCTAAGAGGGAAGAGCATGACCCTTCCACTGTTCTTCTTCTACATGTTCTCGGCCGTCGCCATTGCTTCGGCCGTCATGGTTGTCGCGGCGCGTAACCCCATTCACGCCGTGCTGTTTCTTATCCTGGTGTTCTTCAACGCAGCCGGCCTTTTCATGCTGGCCGGCGCCGAGTTCCTCGCGCTGATCCTGATCGTGGTGTACGTGGGCGCAGTCGCGGTGCTGTTCCTGTTCGTCGTCATGATGCTGGATGTGGATTTCGCTTCGCTGCGGACCGGCATGCTGCAATATGCGCCGATCGGCGTGGTTGTCGGCGTGGTGTTGCTGCTCGAGCTGCTGTTGGTGGCCGGAAGCTTCGTGGTGTCCCCCGAAGTTGCGGGCACATCGGTGCTGCCGATGAATATTGGGGTGGACAACACCAAGGCGCTGGGGCTGCTGCTTTACACGCGCTATGTTTTCCTGTTCCAGGGCGCAGCAGCGGTGCTGCTGGTCGCCATGATCGGTGCCATCGTCTTGACGCTGCGCCACAAGCCAAACGTCAAGCGCCAGGATCCGGTGCGGCAGGTTGCGCGCAAGGCTTCCGAAACGCTCGAAGTCGTCAAAGTCAAAAGCGGCCACGGGCTGTAGGAGGCAAATATGGGCTTGGGTATCGGGGTCGGTCATTACCTGACCGTATCGGCAATCCTGCTGACGCTCGGCGTGTTCGGGATTTTTCTCAACCGCAAGAACATCATCGTCATCCTGATGTCGGTGGAATTGATCCTTCTGGCAGTCAATCTGAACTTCGTGGCCTTCTCGGCGCAGCTCAACGATTATCAGGGCCAGGTCTTCGCCCTGCTGGTGCTGACAGTTGCTGCTGCCGAAGCGGCCATCGGGCTCGCAATCCTGGTTATTTTCTACCGCAACCGCGGCACGATCGCGGTTGAGGACGTCAACATGATGAAGGGCTAAGAAGCTCCGCTATGATCCAAGCGATTGTTTTCCTGCCCCTGATTGGCGCGCTTGTCGCCGGCTTGCTCGGGCGTACCATCGGCCATCGGCCAAGTGAACTTATCACCACGGGACTGCTGATCGTATCAGCGGTGCTGAGCTGGGTCGTCTTTTTGCCGGTTGCCTTTGGCGGCGGGCTGATGGGCGCCGAGGCGGGTGCGGGCGAGGCCGTGGCCATCAAGGTCGAGATCATGCGCTGGATCCAGGTCGGCGACATGGACCTGCGCTGGACGCTGCGGGTCGATACGCTGACCGCCATCATGCTGGTCGTCGTCAACACCGTGTCGAGCCTCGTGCACGTCTACTCCATCGGCTACATGGCCGAGGATCCGCACCGCAATCGCTTCTTCGCCTATCTGTCGCTATTCACCTTCGCCATGCTGATGCTGGTGACCGCCGATAATTTCCTCCAGATGTTCTTCGGCTGGGAAGGCGTCGGGCTTGCCTCGTACCTCCTGATCGGCTTCTGGTATACGCGTCCTTCCGCCACGGCTGCGGCAATGAAGGCCTTCGTCGTCAACCGTGTCGGCGACTTCGGCTTCGCGCTCGGCATTTTTGGCAGCTTCATGCTGCTCGGGACCATCGACTTCGACAAGGCCTTCAGCCGCCTTCCGGAATTCACCAATTACACCATGCATTTCCTCGGCTGGGATCTGCATGCCATGACCGTCATTTGCCTGCTGTTGTTCATGGGCGCCATGGGCAAGTCGGCGCAGTTCCTGCTCCACACCTGGCTACCCGACGCCATGGAAGGCCCAACCCCGGTTTCGGCGCTGATCCATGCGGCAACCATGGTGACCGCCGGCGTCTTCATGGTGGCGCGCCTGTCGCCGATGTTCGAGACGTCGCCGACGGCGCTGACCTTCGTCATCATCATCGGCGCCATCACGGCGTTCTTTGCCGCCACCGTCGGCCTCGTGCAAAACGACATCAAGCGCGTCATCGCCTATTCCACCTGCTCGCAGCTCGGCTACATGTTCGTGGCGCTGGGGACGGGGGCCTATTCGGCCGGCGTGTTCCACCTGTTTACGCACGCCTTCTTCAAGGCGCTGCTGTTCCTGGGCGCCGGCGCGGTCATCCACGCGATGCACCACGAGCAAGACATGCGCAACATGGGTGGTCTCGCCAAGAAGATCCCGATCACCTACGCCATGATGCTGATCGGCACGCTGGCCCTCACCGGCGTCGGCATTCCAGGCACCACATTCCTCGGTTTTGCCGGCTTCTTCTCCAAGGACTCCATCATCGAGGCGGCCTACGCCTATGGCGGCAACGTCGGCATCTTCGCCTTCTGGTCGCTGGTCATCGCGGCGCTGTTCACCAGCTTCTACTCGTGGCGCCTGATCCACCTGACCTTCCACGGCTCGCCCCGCGATGCGCAGCACGCTGAAACGGCTCACCCCGATCCGGCCCATGCCGCCGCTGAAACCCACCATGAGCCGATCGACGACAGCAATGCCGACGATCGTGCCCACGCTCATGACGCTCACGTCCATGGCCATCACGGCTCGGCCTACGACAACGCCCACGAGTCGCCCAATGTCATGCTGGTGCCGCTCTATGTGCTGGCGCTCGGCGCAGTCCTCGCCGGTGCCGTGTTCTATGGCATGTTCTTTGAAGACCTCGAGCATATCGAGCACTTCTTCGCCGGCTCGATCTTCATCGACCACGAGATCATCGAGGCGGCCCACCATGTGCCGCTGTGGGTCAAGTGGAGCGCCACCATCTCCATGCTGATCGGCTTCGCGTCCGCCTGGTACATGTATATCCGGCGCCCCGAAGTGCCCGGCAATATCGCCGCGCAGAACCCAGGCCTCTACAAGTTCCTGCTCAACAAATGGTACTTCGACGAGCTCTACAACACGATCTTCGTCAAGCCGGCCCTGTGGATTGGGCGTGCCTTCTGGCACGGCTTCGATGACTGGCTGATCAATGACAAGCTGACCGAAGGTCTCGGCCGTCGCGTGCAGAATGTCACCTCCTGGGTCGTCAAGCTCCAGTCCGGCTATCTCTATCATTATGCCTTCGCCATGCTGATCGGCATTGCGGCACTGCTGACCTGGGCCATCGCGGCCGGGGGACTTATTCGATGAACTTCGACAACACTATCCTGACGATACTGACCTGGCTGCCGATCCTCGGGGCTGCGGTCATCCTCCTGTTGCCCAAGACCTCGCTCGATGCCATCCGCTGGACGGCGCTGGCGACGACGCTGGTCACCCTGGCGCTGTCGCTCTGGATGTGGTCAGCGTTCGACCCCTCCAGCGCCGATTTCCAGTTCGTGGTGAACAAGCCCTGGATTGGCGATACCATCGGCTATCGCGTCGGTGTCGACGGCATTTCGGTGCTGTTCGTGGTCCTCTCCGCGCTGCTGATGCCGTTCTGCGTGCTGACCAGCTGGGAATCGATCGCAACGCGCGTCAAGGAATACATGGTTGTGTTCCTGCTCCTCGAAACCCTGATGATCGGCGTCTTCACGACGCTCGATCTGGCGATGTTCTATGTGTTCTTCGAGGGCACGCTGCTCCCGATGTTCCTGATCATCGGCATCTGGGGTGGATCGGCGCGTATCCAGGCGAGCTACAAGTTCTTCTTTTATACCTTCATCGGCTCGGTGCTGATGCTGCTGGCCATCATGGCCATGTACTGGAATGGCGGCACCACCGACATTTCCAAGCTCCTGACCCATGAGTTCCCAGCCTCCTGGCAGCCATGGCTGTGGTGGGCGTTCTTTGCCTCGCTCGCTGTCAAAATGCCGATGTGGCCATTCCATCGCTGGCTTCCCGAAGCCCACGTGCAGGCGCCGACCGCCGGCTCGGTGATCCTTGCGGCCATCCTGCTCAAATTGGGCGGCTATGGTTTCCTGCGCTTCAGCCTGCCGATGTTCCCCGATGCGTCGCTGCAGTTCGCCAACATCATCTTTTTCCTGTCGGTCGCCGCCATCATCGTCACCTCGCTCGTGGCGCTGGTCCAAACCGACATCAAGAAGCTGATCGCCTATTCGTCCGTCGCCCATATGGGTTTCGTGACCATGGGTATTTTTGCCGGCAATGCCCTGGGCATTCAGGGCGCCATCTTCCAGATGATCTCGCACGGCATCGTCTCCGGTGCGCTGTTCCTCGCCGTCGGCGTGGTCTACGACCGCATGCACACCCGCGATATCGCGGCCTATGGTGGCCTCGTCGAGCGCATGCCGCGCTACGCCTTCGCCTTCATGGTCTTCACCATGGCCAACGTCGGCCTGCCGGGCACCTCCGGCTTCGTCGGCGAGTTCCTGACCATGATGGGCGTGTTCCAGGTCAATACCTGGGTCGGTTTCGGCGCGGCCTTCGGCGTCATCCTGTCGGCCTGCTACGCACTGTGGCTCTATCGCCGGGTGATCTTCGGTGCGCTGACCAAGGAGAGCCTCAAGGGCATTCTGGACCTCAATTTGCGCGAGAAGGTTATTCTCTATCCGCTGATCGTTTTAACCATCGTGTTCGGCTTCTATCCGTCCCCGATCCTCGATACGACGGCTGCGGCAGTCGATAAGCTTGTCGCCCAATACCAGGCTTCGGTCGGCATCGACCCAACCGCCCTGAACCCGCAATTGGGCGCTGTTGCGCCGACGCCTGAAGCCGAAGGTGCTGCCGCAGAGGCAGCGGCTCCGGTTGCTTCCCACTAGGAGACTGTCGTGAACTCAGACGTTACAGATTTCGCGAGCCTGGCTCCTGCGTATCCCGAGATGCTGCTGGCCGTCGGCACCATCGTGCTGCTGCTGATCGGCGTGTTCATCAACAAGGAACGCTCCCTGCTGGTGTCCTATGGCGCCGTCCTGCTGCTGCTGGTCGTCGGCGCGCTGATCCTGTTCGCGCCGTCCGAAGGCGTGCTGTTCAACGGCGTCTACATCGCCGACAGCTTCGCGCGTTACATGAAGGTGCTGGTGCTCGGCGCTGCGGCCTTTACCCTGCTGTTGGCGCTGCCGCATGCCGAGGAAAACGGCACGCACAAGTTCGAGTATGCGATCCTGGCGCTGCTGGCGACGCTTGGCATGATGGCCATGGTGTCGGCCAATGATCTGATGACGCTCTATGTCGGCCTCGAGCTGCAGGCACTGGCGCTTTACGTCATGGCCGCCATCAAGCGTGACGATCCTCGCGCCACGGAAGCGGGCCTTAAGTACTTCGTCCTCGGTGCGCTCAGCTCCGGCCTGCTGCTCTATGGCGCCTCGCTGATCTATGGCTTCACCGGCCATACCAATATGCAGGAAATCGTCATTGCCATCGCCTCCGAAGGGCGCTCGATCGGTCTGATTTTCGGCGTGGTCTTCCTGCTCGCCGGCATTGCCTTCAAGATTTCTGCCGTGCCGTTCCACATGTGGACGCCTGACGTTTACGAAGGCGCGCCGACGCCGGTCACGGCCTTCTTCGCGGCTGCGCCAAAAGTTGCCGCCATGTCGCTGATGGTCCGCCTGGTCATGGATACCTTCCAGGGTATTTCCAGCGACTGGCAGCAGATCGTCATCTTCCTGTCGATCGCCTCCATGGTTCTCGCCGCCTTCGCCGCCATTGGGCAAAAGTCCATCAAGCGTCTGATCGCCTATTCCTCGATCGGCCACGTCGGCTTTGCTCTGGTCGGCTTGTCGGCTGGCACGCAGGTCGGCGTCGAAGGCGTCGCGATCTATATGGCCATTTACGTCACCATGACGGTTGGGCTGTTCGCCTGCATCCTGTCGTTGCGAACCGACGCGGGCTATGTCGAAACTGTCGACGATCTGGCCGGTGCTGCGCAGAAGCGTCCGTTCGTCGCGGCCATCATGGCCATCCTGATGTTCTCGCTGATCGGCATGCCGCCGCTCGCCGGCTTCTTTGCCAAGTGGCACGCTTTCCTGGCGGCCATCGACGCGCAGCTCTATGTGCTCGCCGTCATCGGCGTGCTGGCCTCGGCCGTCAGTGCTTTCTACTATCTGCGCGTCGTCAAGGTGATGTATTTTGACGAGCCGATCCGGGAGTTCCAGGCTGTCCCGAACGAGCTCAACATCATCATGGCGATCAGCGGCTTCCTCGTGGTGACCTATTATTTCACCGTCGGTGGCCCGCTCGCCAGCTTTGCGCAGACCGCCGCGGGAAGCCTGTTCTAGGTGGCAAATTTCGCTCTTGGCGCCAAGGCACGTGCAGCCGGCTACCGGCTGCAGGGTTTTGACTCGATTGGTTCGACCAATACCGAAGCCCTCGAAGCTGCCAGCGCCGGCGATGCTGGCGGCATCTGGTTTGCCGCCTTGCAACAGACCGCGGGTCGCGGACGCCGGGGGCGCGAATGGGTCAATCCGCACGGTAATCTTGCTGCCTCGCTGCTGATCGTTCCCGACGTTGATCCGGCTCTGGCCGCAACGCTAGGGTTTGTGGCCGGGGTCGCGCTGAACTCAGCGCTGTCGATCCTGTTGCCGAGGGGCTTCGTCAAGATCGGTATCGATGGCGCCGATGAATTGGGCAGTAGCGGTCGCATCGCGCTCAAATGGCCCAATGACGTGCTGGCGGATGGTGCCAAGCTGGCGGGCATTTTGCTCGAAGCCACCAAACTGCCCGATGGACGGCACGCCGTGGTCATCGGCATTGGCGTCAATGTCGTCGCGGCGCCCGACGGCTTGCCTTATCCCGCCACGAGCCTTGCCAGGCTTGGCGCCGCTCTCGACGCCGAGGCGGTGTTCGAAGCCCTGAGC
>Ga0247806_10000246_pt1 | contig 37538 bp, 33 predicted proteins | sample UWRJL059202B1_FD_179935 | JGI IMG/M metagenome (GOLD analysis project Ga0247806, IMG submission 179935) | Plant litter microbial communities from Arlington Agricultural Research Station in Wisconsin, United States - UWRJ-L059-202B-1 | ecosystem: Environmental > Terrestrial > Plant litter >... | reverse complement strand
ATGTGTTCAGGCATGCCGTGCCCTTGAGCTGGATCATTGGCTGGATCCTGGCGATGTACGGCCTGACGGCTATCCGGCTGCTGCTCTCGCGAACTTACTTTAGCCAATCCCCACGGATCGACCACCGCCAGGCGCAACAGTGGGCCTGGCGGGCATCGGCGCTGTCGTGGATGTCGAGCCTGCTCTGGGGCGTGCTCGGCTGGGTCGGCTTTGCCGCCGGCGATCCACAGTTGCTGGCGTTTACCTGCGTGGTGCTGACCGGCCTGGTGTGTGGAGCGGTGCCGTCACTGTCGGCATTCCCGCCGGCCTACGCCGGTTCGCTGGTGGCCATGCTGCTGCCCGTCACCCTGCAGTGCCTGCTGCATTCGGGGGAAACCTACACCATCTACCTGTTCTTTCTCGCCTGCCTGGCCGGGGTCAATCTGTATTACAGCCGGGTCACCTACCGCACGCTGTGCGAGACCATCCGCTTGCGCCTGGAAAACGTCGAACTGGTTGGCCGCCTGGAGCAGGAGCGTGATCGCGCGCAGGCTGCCGATCAAGCCAAATCGCGTTTCCTGGCGGCTGCCAGTCATGACTTGCGCCAACCTATCCATGCCCTGGGCCTGTTTGTCGCGGGCCTGGCGGCGCTGGCTGAGCGCGGCGCTGTGCGGGCCGACAAGGCGCGTGAGGTAGCGGCTCGCCTGGGCGCGGTGATCGGTAATCTCGGTAGCCTGCTCAACGGCTTGCTGGACATCTCGCGGCTGGACGCTGGCGTGGTGGTGGTGAAGCGCGAAGCAGTATCGCTGGAACGCTTGTTCATCGACCTGGGCGACGAATTCGAGGCCATCGCCCGCACCCGCCAGTTGCACTGGCGAATCCACCCCAACCACCATTGGGTCGACACCGACCCGGTGTTGCTCAAGCGCATCCTCGATAACCTGCTGTCCAACGCTTTTCGCTACACCGATGGCGGCGGCGTCCTGCTGGGCTGTCGGCGGCGGGGCGGGCAGTTGGAGATCCAGGTCTTCGATACCGGGCCGGGCATTGCAGCGGAGTATCGCGGGCAGATTTTCGAAGAGTTCGTCCAGTTGCATAACCCCGAGCGCGACCGCAGCCAAGGGCTCGGCCTGGGCCTGGCGATCGTGCGTCATACCGCGCGCCTGCTGGGGCATGCAACACGCCTGGTCTCGGTGCCAGGGCGTGGTTCGATGTTCTCGATCCGGGTCCCGCTTGCGGCGCCGGCGAGCAGGCCAGCCATCGCGCCGCAGCTGCAACGCTCGGACAATGCCCTGGGCATTCTGATCATCGATGATGAACCCAGCGTGCTGGAGGCCCTGCGCGATTTGCTGGAAGTCTGGGGCCACAGGGTCTACGCGGGCGCCTCGGTGGCGCAGGCCTGTGAGCAGCATGGCGCAGCGAGCGAGACAGGGCGGGCGGCGGTTGACCTGATCCTCAGTGACTACCGCCTGAACGGCATGAGCGGCCTGGAGGCGATCCGCCGCGCCCGGCAGTACCTCGATCAAGCCGTGCCGGCGATCATCATTACCGGCGACACTTCACAGGCGTGCCAGCAAGAGACCGCCGCGAGCCATTTCCGGGTCTTGCAAAAACCCCTCGACGCGGCGGTCTTGCGTGACAGCCTCAAGGCCTGCCTGGATGCTCGAATGGCCCGCTGAACTGCGCCGCCTCAGGCGCGGCCGTGGGTCATGCTGCGCACCGGACCTGCCCGTTGCTCGATCTGCTCCTTGAGGTCATGGCGCAGGCCCAGCAGGAATGCCAGTTCGGCCACCACGAACAGCGGCCCGACGATCAACCCGCTGACATCATCGACAAACGCCGGTTTGCGTCCTTCGTAGTAATGCCCGACAAACTGGATCACCCAACCCAGCACAAACAGCCCGATGCCGCTGCCCAGCCACACCCCGGTGCTTTGCACCGCGACGACCTGGCCCAGCCACACGGACAGGCCGAGCAGCACCGTCATGAGCACGCCCAGGCGCACTTCCAGGCGCAGGTAGAACCACGCCGAGGCCAGGGCCACGAGCACTGCCGGCGACAGCCAGAGCCCGGCCACCGACCAGGACGGCCGTGACAGCAGCACCGCGACGGCCACCACAATCAACGGAATCCCGATAAAGTGGCTGGCGATATTGCGCGGGTCACGGTGGTAAGCGGCGTATTGACTGAGGTGGTCAACCAGGCTTTTCATTGTTATTCCTCCTGTAGGGATGTTGATCATGCCCTGAGGCCCGTCGTTGCTCTGTCAGCCAGACGACAATCACTGTGGAGTCTTCATGCAAATACCGGCCTGGCGTGCATGCCTGATGCAGGGGCAGTGGTTCAGCCACCTGCCATCCTGTCTTCAGGATAGCTTGCTGTCCCTGGCGCGCGTGCGGCACTTGTCCGCGGGGCAGCGCCTGTTCGGTCGCGGCGATGCACCCTGTGGCCTGTACGCCGTACTGGAGGGCGCGGTGCGGGTGGGGGCGGTGAGCGAGCAGGGCAAGGAGGCCTTGTTGAGCCTGATCGAAGCGCCGCACTGGTTCGGTGAAATCTGCCTGTTCGACGGCCAGCCACGCACCCATGATGCCTACGCGGTGGGGCCCTGCACCTTGTTGCAGCTGCCACAGGCCGCATTGCTGGCCTATCTCGATCAGCAACCACAGCACTGGCGGCAACTGGCGCTGCTGATGAGCCACAAACTGCGCCTGACCTTCATCAACCTTGAACAATTGACCCTGCTGGCGGCCCCGGCCCGGGTGGCACACCGGCTGCTGATGATCGCCGATGGCTATGGCGAGATCGAGCCGGCGCGGCGAGTCCTGCAACTGCCTCAGGAGCAACTGGCGTTGCTACTGTCACTGTCGCGCCAGACCACCAACCAGATCCTGCGGGACCTGGAAAGCCAAGGCATTCTCAGCCTGGGTTACGGTGCAATCGAGATCCTCGATGCCCCGCGGCTGCGCGCGCTGGTGCAGCCGTGACGTGCTCGGTTGATCCGAAATAAGCGTTAGTGATGGGCTTTGGCCGCCAAGGCGCCTAGCCTGTAGCGACGAATATTCGAGGTGTGCCATGCGATTGCTGTTAGTGGAAGACGAGCCGGAAATCGCCAAGGCGCTGGCCCAGGGCCTGAGCGAAGCCAGCTACACGGTGGATGTGGCCGACAATGGCATGGCCGGTCGGCGTTTCATCGAGACCGTTGAATATGACCTGATCATTCTCGACGTGATGCTGCCGGGCCTGAACGGCTGGCAACTGTTGCAACAGATCCGCCAGCTCGGTGCGACACCGATACTGTTCCTGACCACCAAGGACGGGATCGAGGACCGTTTGCGTGGCCTGGAACTGCATGAAGATGACTACCTGCTCAAGCCGTTCACCCACAGCGCGCTGGTGGCGCGGGTACGCAAGTTGTTGCGCCGCGATCGCGGGCGCTAAGCCACCGGTCAGTGGCAGGCGCATTCTGTTCAGGGATTAGGCTAAGCTCTGGCTCATTAATGCATTAAATACGATGCATACGTATGTTTTTAGTAAAAATGCACTGTATAGGATGCAGGTGAGGCCCATGGAAAACCTTGGCGAACTGATCAGATCGCTGCGCAAAGAACGCAAACTGACGCAGCAGGCACTGGCGATCCAGTACGGGATGAGCCGTGCCACTATCTCGGGCATCGAGAACAACTCCTTGTCGGAAATCGGTATCCGCAAGGTCGAAGCCATCCTTAATGGCTTTGGCTACGAGCTCACGGCGGTACCTAGACAATCCCGGCGTGCGACATTGGACAGCCTGAAAAAGGTTAACTTCCATGAGTGACGCGCTGGATAAGCAACGTTTGCATGTCAGTGTGTCCGGTTCTCCGGTAGGGACCCTGGGTCGCGGTCAGTCGCGCGATGATTCAGTGTTCAGTTATGCCGATGACGCGCAAGAAACCCACGCCGTCTCGTTGACCATGCCCGTTCGCCTGGAGAGCTATGCCTGGGCGCGTGGGTTGCCGCCGGTGTTTGAAATGAACCTGCCGGAAGGCGCGCTGCGTGAGGAACTGGTGCGTCGATTCAGCAAGGCGATTCGCGGCTTTGATGACTTCGCGCTGTTGGCGATCACTGGCCCTTACCAGTTGGGACGCCTGGGACTTTGCGAGATGGGCAGTGCCACTCCCCCACTCCCAGACACCCGCCTCGCAGACCTGCTGGTGCATGATGGCGCCCAAGGCCTGTTTGAAGACCTGTTGCACACTTATGGCCAGTACTCGGGGGTCTCCGGGGTGCAGCCCAAAGTGCTGTTGCGCGACAGTGCTGCCCCCATAGACCGGCTGACCCATCGAGGGGCCACCCATCTGGTCAAGACCTTTCGCCCGGAGGAATACCCGGAGCTGGCGGCAAACGAGTACTTCTGCATGCGCGCAGCGCTGCATTCGGGGCTTGAGGTGCCTGGATTCGAACTGAGTGAGCGCGGGAAATTCCTGGTCGTCGAGCGTTTTGATCTGAATGACCAAGGCTACCTGGGCTTCGAAGATTTCTGTGTACTCAACGCTTGGCCTTCCAGGGCCAAGTACGATGGCTCGTATGAAGGGGCTGCCAAGCAGATCAAGGCGTTCGTTTCTCCGCACTTGTTGGGCCAGGCCCTGGAGTCGTTCTTCAAGATTGTCGCGTTGTCGGCGGGCCTGAAAAATGGCGATGCACACCTGAAGAACTTTGGTGTGTTGTATCCCGACTGCAGTGCTGCGGCGCCCATCAGCTTCGCCCCGGCCTATGACATCGTCACCACCTCGGTCTATATCAAGACCGATAGCATGGCGTTGCTGTTGGGTGGCTCAAAAGCATGGCCCAAATACAAAATGCTGATGCGCTTTGGGCGCTCGGCCTGCAACCTGACCGAGGGCCGTTGCCATGAACTGTTGCAGCAAGTGGTTCATGGCATGGAGTCGGCGATGGTCGAGATGAGGGATTACATCCGCAGCAATCGGGGTTTTGCCGAGATAGGCAAGGCCATGCTCGAGCAATGGCAGGCCGGCACTGAGCGCAGCCTGGTGAAGGGCTGATCAGCGCAACCCATCGCGAAACTGCCCCGGTGTCATCCCGGTCCAGCGCTTGAATGCGCGGCTGAAGCTGCTGGTGTCGGCGAATCCCAACAGATAACTGATTTCGCTCAACGAGCACTGCGGGTCGCGCAGGTGCAGCAGGGCCAGGTTCTCGCGGCTTTCGTTGAGCAGGGTGTCGAAGCGACAGCCCTCGTCCGCCAGGTGCCGTTGCAGGCTGCGCAGGCTCAGGTGCAGGGCCTGGGCGATGCGTTCGGCGCTGGGTTCGCCTTCGGGCAGTTGCTCCTCGATGGCGTCGCGAACCTTGCGCTCCCAGGTCAGTGGCTTGAGTTGCGCCAGGGTGCGCTTGAGCACGGTCTCGTTGTGCTCGGCCAGTTCCGGGTTGGCGTCGTCCAGGTGACTGTCGAAATCCTCCAGGGAAAACTCCAGGCGATCCTCTTCGGCGGCGAAGTACACCGGTGCGCGGAATACCTTGTGCCAGGGATGGGGGTCGGCCGGCTCCGCGCGCCGCAAGTACACTGCCAGTGGCGCGTATTCGCGGCCCAGGCGGTTGCGGCAGGTGCGCACATAGATCGCGGCGAAGGCATCGAGGGCTTCGGGAGCCGGCGCCGGGCTGTCGGCGGGGACTTTGAGGGTGAAGCAGTAGCGGTCCTCAGCCCGGCTCAAGTGCAGTTCGAGGGCATCACTGACGACCTGGTGATAACGCACGATGCGCTCGAACACTTCGCGCAGGCTGCCACTCGCCACCAGCGCATAGCCCAGTGCGTGAAAAGTGGTCGGGCTGACGAACCGCGAGACCCGTAGGCCGATCGCCGGGTCACCACTGGCCTGGACGGCCAGTTCCCACAGGCGCGTGGTGGCCGAGAGTGGATACCGCGCGTTGGGGTCGTCCATCAATTGTGGGTCGAGCCCGGCTTGCCGGCACAGCACATCGCTGTCGAAGCCCAGGGCATCGAGTTGTTTGCGCAGGGCGCGGGTCCAGCTGGCGAGTGAGGTGGGTTCAATCATGATGATTGGCGCTTCCGGTCAACAGGTTGGCGTTCACAGCTAGCGCCCAACGCGACCGCACAGGGCAGGATGCGAACATCAATAACCAGAGGATGGAAGCATGCACGGTACTTCTGCAAGTCCCGAACGCCTGAATGCACAACAACGATCGGCGCATATTCGTGAAGTGGTGCTCGCCAAGGGCGTCGAGCTGCGCCAGCGCTACCCGCTCCTGCTGCATCAGGATGCGCTTGGCGCCGGCATCCTGGCCTTTGCCCTGGCCGGGATGGTCGGTTCGGCGGCGCTGTACATCAGCGGGCACATGGCCTGGTGGGTGTGCCTGCTGCTCAACGCTTTTTTTGCCTCGCTGACCCATGAGCTGGAGCACGACCTGATCCACAGCATGTACTTTCGCAAGCAGCGGCTGCCGCACAACCTGATGATGGGACTGGTCTGGCTGGCGCGCCCGAGCACCATCAACCCGTGGATCCGCCGCCACCTGCACCTCAATCACCACAAGGTATCCGGCACCGAGAGCGACATGGAAGAGCGCGCCATCACCAACGGTGAGCCATGGGGCATCGCTCGGTTGCTGATGGTCGGCGATAACCTGATGTCGGCCTTTATCCGCATGCTGCGGGCCAAGACCTGGGCGCACAAGCTGAGCATTGTCCAGCGCAGCCTCAAGGTCTATGCGCCGCTGGCACTGCTGCATTGGGGCGCCTGGTACGTGTTCCTCTGCTTTCACGGGATCAACGGTATCGCCTGGCTGATGGGCACTGCGGTGGAGTGGTCAGCGAGCACATTGGCGGTGATGCAGGTGATCGATATCGCCGTGGTGGTGATCATTGGTCCCAACGTGCTGCGCACCTTCTGCCTGCACTTCGTCAGTTCGAACATGCACTATTACGGCGATATCGAGGCCGGTAACGTGATCCAGCAGACCCAGGTGCTCAACCCGTGGTGGATGTGGCCGATGCAAGCGTTCTGCTGCAACTTCGGCAGCAGCCACGGCATTCACCATTTTGTGGTCAAGGAGCCGTTCTACATCCGCCAGTTGACTGTGCCGGTGGCACATAAGGTGATGCGTGAGATGGGGGTGCGGTTCAATGATTTCGGGACCTTCGGCCGCGCCAACCGGTTTACCCGCAAGGAGCAGGTGGCGGGGGAAGAAGTGCGTACCGTGCGGGCTTGATGGGTTGTCTGTAATGGCTCCATCGCGGGCAAGCCCGCTCCCACAAATGGAGGGGGTGTATGCAAAAAAGCTAGCCCCAACAACCATTGTGGGAGCGGGCTCGCCCGCGATGGCGGTGTGTCAGGCCACTTCAGTCCGGCTGGAACGGTGAAGCGCTGAGGATCACCCCGGTCTCCTCCACATACCTCTGCCAATGCCCGATCAGCGCGCTGAGCTTGTCGGGCTGGCTCGCTGCCAGGTCGTGGATTTCCCCCGGGTCGCTGCCCAGGTCATACAGCTGCCAGGTTGCCGGCCCGACGGGCCCGGGGATGTACACCGCCTTCCATTGTCCCTGGCGAATCGCCCGCCGACCGAACAGTTCCCAGCCAGTCACCGTGTGCTCGTCGTGGACCTGGGTGGTCTCGCCAGACAGGAACCCCAGCCACGATTTACCGCGCAACTCGGCCACCTGCTTGCCGCGCCAGACTTTACCCGGATGGCGTACGCCGGCCAGGTCGAGAATGGTCGGGGTGATATCCATCACCGTGGAAAATCCATGGCTGATCCGCCCCTTGAGCGCAAGCGCCGGGTAGTGCACCAGCGCCGGCACGCGGATCCCGCCTTCGGTGGTGAAGGCCTTGAACAGGCGTGATGGCGCGGTGGCAGTCTGCGCCCAGTTCGGCCCATACCAGACGTAGGAGTTGGCGCGGCCAATGTTGTCCAGGCTGTTGTCGTAATGCTGGTTGAGGTAGGTCAGCAGCTCCGGGCCGAACTTGGGAAACGCTTCGAGCAACGCGCCTTCGGCTCCGTTGTCGGACATGAACAGGATAAAGGTGTTGTCCAGCTGACCCTGGTTGCGCAGGTAGTCGACCACCCGGCCGATGTTCCAGTCCATGCGTTCGACCATCGCCGCGTAGACCTCCATGGCTCGCGCGGACACCTGCCGCTGTTCGTCGCTCAGGGCTTCCCATTGGGCGCTGAGCGCGAGCACTGGATGCGGTTCGACATCGGCGTCGATCAGGCCCAGGGCCTTGAGCTTTTCCAGGCGTTCCTGGCGCAGCACTTCGGGGCCGGCGTCATAGCGGCCACGGTATTTCTCCACCACCTCGGCCGGTGCCTGCAACGGCCAGTGTGGCGCGGAAAACGGCAGGTAGGCGAAGAACGGCCGGCTCTGGTCACGCTCCTTGAGGTACTGCAGCAACTTGTCGCCGAAGGCATCGGAAGAATAGAAATCCTTGGGCAACTGGTCGATGAATCGATCGTCTTCGATGTACAGCGCTGGCGTCGATTTCAACAGGCCGGGGGTCTGCTCATCGTAGGTCGGTTCAAAACCGTAGTGGTTGGCCGCCCCTGGCAGCAACGAGAACGAACGCTCGAAACCACGGGCATGGGGCGCCAGTTCGGTGGTCAGGCCCAGGTGCCATTTGCCGCTCATCAGCGTCTGGTAGCCAGCCTCGCGCAGCAGTTCGGGCAAGGCCACCACACGGTCGTTGAGGTAGCCTTCGTAGCCCGGCTTGCCGATCAACTCGGGCGTCAGCGCTTCGGCCATGGTGCCGATACCGGCGATGTGGTGGTCGGTGCCGGTGAGCAGCATCGAGCGGGTCGGCGAGCAGGTTGGTGCGGTATGAAAATCGGTCAGGCGCAAGCCGTTGTTCGCCAGGGCGTCGAGGTTCGGCGTGGCGATTTCACCGCCGAAGGCGCCGAGGTCGGAGAACCCCAGGTCGTCGGCCAGGATTACCAGGAAATTGGGACGTTGCGGCATCAGGGACTCCTCGTTAGCAAGCAATGAACGTCAGCGGCAGGTTGCGGATCTGCTCGGGGACGGGCGGTTGGTAGTGGTCGTCGCTGGTCAATTCGTGCAGCAACTCTTCGCGCAGTTGATGGAAGTCGAAACTGCTGCGCTGGCGCGGGTGGGGCAGGCTGATGTTGACCACCTGCTTGATGCGCCCGGGGCGCGGCTCCATGACCACCACCCGGTCGGCGAGGAAGATCGCTTCCTCGACATCGTGGGTGACCAGCACCGTGGTGATCCTGGCCCGGCGGCGGATCGCCAGAAGCTCATCCTGCATCTGCTGGCGGGTCAGTGCGTCAAGGGCGCCAAAGGGTTCGTCGAGCAGCAGGATCCGTGGGCTGGCCACCAGCCCGCGAGCGATCGCCACCCGTTGCGCCATGCCGCCCGAGAGCTGGTGCGGGTAGGCGCGGGTGAAGTCGCTGAGCCCGACCAGGGTTATGAAATCAGTGATCCGCCGTTGCCGTTGCGCCGCGCTCAACGGTTCGTTGACCAAGCCCAGGCCGATGTTTTCCTCGACCGTCAGCCAGGGAAACAGGCGGTGTTCCTGGAACACGATGCCGCGCTCGCCGCCGATCCCGGTCACGGCCTTGCCGTCGACGCTGATGTGCCCGCGAAATTGCGTGTCCAGTCCCACCAGCAAGCGCAGCAGGGTGGACTTGCCGCAGCCGCTGGAGCCGACAATCGCGACAAACTCGCCCTCGGCGATGTCCAGGTTGAATTCGCGGATCGCTTCCAGTTCGACGCCATCGACGTCGAAGGTCTTGCCCACGTGGTTGAAGCTGACAATCGGAGCGGTCATGCGTGCCTCCAGCGCGTAGCGCGGGTTTCAAGGAGTTGGCCAAGCAGGTTGAGCAGGGCGCCGGTCAGGCCGACCAGGAGCATGCCGGCCATGATCAGGTCCATGCGCAGCAGTTGCTGGGCGCCGATCATCTGGCTGCCGATGCCGCCGTTGGACGGCATGAAGTACTCAGCGCCGATGGTCCCGAGCCAGGCATAGATCAGGCTCAGGCGCAGCCCGGCGAAGATCCCCGGGGCGGCCCCCGGCAGGATCAGTCGCCGCAAACGCTGGCGCAGGTTCAGGCGCAACACCCGCGCCGCTTCATCGAGGTGCGGCGAGAGATTGGCAACGCTGCGCTGGGTGGCGATGAACAATGGAAAGAACGCGGCGAGGGCAACGAACACATACTTGGCCGCTTCCCCCAGGCCGAACCAGGCGGTGAGCAGCGGCACCCAGGCGAAAATGGCGATCTGCCGGATGGCGGCCAGGCTCGGCCCGAGCAAGCGCTCACTGAACGATGACAAGCCGAGCAACAGGCCCAGTGCAAAGCCCAGGCCCCCGCCCAGCAGCAATCCGCCGAGGGTCCGGCTCAGGCTCAGGGCCATGCCCCCCAGCAGCGTGCCATCGCCCAGGCCGCCCACGGCGGTGAGCAGCACGGTACAGGGGCTGACCAGGATATTGGCATCGACCCACGCCTGATCCGTCGCCACCTGCCACACCACCAGCAAGGCCAGCGGCAGCAGCCAGGGTTGCAGGCGTTGCCAGCCCTGGTAGCGCGGGCCCCGGGTAATCTGTGCGGTGGGTGGATGTGGCCAGTGCACCAGCTTGCGGTCCAGCAGGCCGATGCCGCGATCCATGGCCACGCCAATCACGCCGATCACCACGATGCACACGAACACGATGTCGAGCATGAACAGTTGGCGCGCCCAGACCATCAGGTAACCGATGCCTTCGCTCGAAGCCAGCAACTCGACCGCCAGCAAGGAGGTCCAGCCGGCCGCCAGCGCCAGGCGTACCCCAGCCATGAAGGCCGGCAGGGCCGCCGGCAGGACCAGGCGGCGGATCAACAGGTGACGGGGCAGGCGCAACACGGCGGCGGCCTCACGCAATTTCGGCTGCGCGTCACGCACCCCGACCAAAGTGTGCAGGGTTACGGGGACTACGATGGCCTTGATCAGGACCACCAGTTTCAACACTTCACCGATGCCGAAAAACACCATGAACAGCGGGATCCAGGCCAGGGTCGGCACCTGCGCCAAGGCAGCGAAAGTGGGGAACACCAGGCGCTCCAGGCGCTGGCTGAAACCCAGTGCGGCGCCCAGAACGGCACCCGCGCTGATCCCCGCCAGCAGGCCCCAGAACAGGCGCTGCAGGCTGATCGCCAGATGACTCCACAACTCACCACCCGCCAGTTCCACCGCGCTGCTCCAGACCAGCGTCGGCGGTGGCAGGATCTGCTCGCTCATCCACTGATTACGGCTAGCCAGCCACCACAGGGCAAACAGGCCCAGAGGCAGCAGCCAGGGCAGGACGCGCTGGCTGAGGTTCGGCCACAGCCGGCGCGGGTTCAACGGCGGGGCGGCCAGTGGCAGGGTCAGCAGGGAAACACGGGCCATGGGTGATCTCCGTTGTCGGGATGGGCAAAGTCTTTTTATGTGAATTTGATCTATTAAAAATAAAATCAATGCTATTGGGAGATAAGAGAAGCCATTTAAGGCCTGTCCCTGCCACGCATCCAATGCATTCGAAGAATATTTTTGATGCTGTTGCTGCATACCGCGCTGAGAGCAGCGTTTTGGCTGGTGTATGCGTTTTGGTTATTAAAATGTGAATTTTTAGTATTTAAATCTTTAGTCCGACTGTGCCTACTTTCGGCTCCTAAACGCCCGTCGTAATCAGGAGCCGCACCCTATGAACACTCCCTTCAAACGCGTCATCAATCTGTTTGCCGCGGGCGTGCTCGCTGGCCTGGCGTTGAATGTCAGCGCCGCCGAACTTACGCAAATCCGTATCGCCGTGCCCGACCTCAGTGCCGGCACCCAGCACAGTGGAGGCGGGCTGACCGATGTGTTGCGCACCCAGCAGATTTTCGAGAAAGCCTTTGCCGAACAGGGCGTCGAGATCCAGTGGAACTACTTCAAGGGCGCGGGCCCGGTGATCAATGAAGCCTTCGCCAACGGGCAAGTCGACCTGGCGTACCTGGGTGACCTGGCAGCGATTATCGGCAAGTCCAACGGCCTCGATACCCGCTTGCTCAGCGCCACGGCGCGGGGGATCAAGCACTACCTGGGCGTGGTCCCGGGCTCGGGGGTCAAGACCCTGCAAGACCTCAAGGGCAAGCGCGTGGCGATCTTCCGTGGTACCGCCAGCCAGCTGTCATTCGATGCCGCACTGGCCAGCCAGGGCCTGAGCGAGAAGGACTTCAAGGTCATCAACCTGGACTTCAACGCGGCCGTGGCGGCGCTCGCGGCCAAGCAGATCGACGCCTCGTGGGGCGGCTCCGGGCTGACCGCGCTGCAGGCCCGGGGCCTGGCCGAACTGCCGCTCAACACCAAGGACCTGGGTGGGGCGGGCAGTATCCAGGCGGTACTGGTGGGCAGCGGCAAGTTTGTCGACGAGCATCCCGAAGCCGTGGCCAAGCTGCTCAAGGCCCAGGAACACGCCGTGCAATGGCTGACCCAGGACAGCAACAAGGACGCCTACATCGAACTGGTCTCGGGCCTGGCCAGCTACCCGCCGCTGATTCTGCAGCAGGACCTCAAGGACCAGAAACTCAGTGAGGTCTTCCCCTCGACCCTGGACCCGGTGTTCCTCGGCAAATTGCAGGACGCCGTCGACCTGGCCGCGCAGCAGAAGCTGATTCGCAAGCCGTTCAAGGTCAGTGAGTGGGTGGCGCCACCGTTGGCTGCGGCCAAATTGTAAGGCCGCGATTAAACCGCCACGGCCATGTCCTGTTTATCTACCGCCACCAGGGTTTCGATCAGTGCCCGCGCCGCCGGTGACAAGCGAAAGCCGGTGCGGCTGACGATGCCGCAGCGGGCGTTCATGCTCTCGATGTTCTGCGGCAGGTTGCGCCAGTGCAACAGCGCCAGCGAGCCCTGGGCGATGTCTTCGACAAAAGCTTCTTCGGTGCCGACGCCAATTGCGTTGGACTGCAGCACGATCTTCACCAGCGCCGGAAAATGCTCGGTCTCGATGGTCGGGGAAAAATCGGTGCGGCCGCTGAGGTTGGCCAACAGTTTGCGAATGCCCGGCGGGATCAGCGTGGTTGCCAGCGGGTAGTCGAACATGTCGTTGGTCGACAGGCTTTCCTTGGCCAGCAACGGATGCCCCGGACGGCAGAAAAACACCCCGCGCTTGGGGGTCAGGGCGCGCGTCTGGAAGTTCGGGTCGGCCTCGAAATGGCGGATGTCGGCGATGAAAAACTCGATCTCTTCACGGCTCAGCGCACGGCTGAGTTTTTCCCAGTTATCCACTTGAAAACAGGTGCGCACCTTCGGGTGCGCGTTGACGAATTGCGCCACGGCATCCGGCACCAGTTTCACCGCCGGCGCCGGGCCACAGCCAAAGTGCACTTCACCGGCATCGAGCTTGGTCATCTGCGTCACTTGCGCGCTGAGCAACGCCGCGCCCTGGACCAGGGTCAAGGCGTGTTGCAACACCACCTGGCCCTCGGGGGTGGGGCGCAGGTCCTTGTTGCCGCGGTCCACCAGCACGCAACCGAACTCCTGCTCCAGGCCCTGGATACTGCGGCTGAAGGCCGGCTGGGTGATGCCCATGGCGTCGGCGGCGCGGACAAAACTGCGGTGCTCGTTGAGGGCGATGAAGTAACGCAACTGGCGAAGATCCATATGCTTTTCCGGCATCCTAAAAATAGCTCGAAGGCATTTGCGACGAGGGTTGCCTGAGGTTTTAAATGCAAGCTCTTATTCCGTCAACGAAGCATGTGAATATCTATTAGACCTAAATTGAATATAGATAGAGCGTTGTTTCGCCGTCGGCAAACCGTCAGCAGTCCGATCGAGGGTGTCCCCATGAGCAATGCCGCTTTCGCTGTAAAACCTGCAGTCCACGCGCTTGAAATCCATCCGGTGGCTGGCCGTATCGGTGCCGAGATTCGAGGTGTGCAGCTCTCCGGTGAGCTGGATGCCGCCACTGTCGAGGCGATCCAGCAGGCGCTGCTGCAGTACAAAGTGATCTTCTTCCGCGAACAGACCCACCTCGACGATCAGCGTCAGGAAGCCTTTGCCCATCTGCTCGGCGAGCCGGTGGCGCACCCCACCGTGCCGGTGCGCGACGGCACCCGCTACCTGCTCGAGTTGGACGGCGCCCAGGGCCAGCGGGCCAACTCCTGGCACACCGACGTGACCTTCGTTGACGCCTACCCGAAGGCTTCGATCCTGCGTTCAGTGCTCGCCCCTACTTCCGGTGGCGACACGGTCTGGGCCAATACTGCCAGCGCCTATGACGAGCTGGCGCCGGAACTGCGGGCGCTGGCCGACCAGTTGTGGGCGGTGCACAGCAACGAATATGACTACGCGGGCGCCAAGCCGGATGTCTCGGCGGAAAAGCTGGAGCGCTATCGCAAGATCTTTACCTCAACCGTGTTCGAGACCGAGCACCCGGTGGTGCGCGTCCACCCGATCAGTGGCGAGAAGAGCTTGTTGCTGGGGCACTTTGTCAAACGCATCAAGGGTTATTCCCAGGCCGACTCGGCGCACCTGTTCAACCTGCTGCAAAGCCACGTCACGCGCCTGGAAAACACCGTGCGCTGGCGCTGGCAGGCAGGTGATGTGGCGATCTGGGACAACCGCTCGACTCAGCATTACGCAGTGGATGACTACGGCACCCAGGAGCGTATCGTGCGCCGCGTGACGCTCAGGGGCGAGGTGCCGGTGGGGGTAGCGGGGCAGCGTAGCCAGACCATCCGGGGTGCTGAGATTAGCGTTGTTTGACAGAGCTTCATCGCGAACAGGCTCGCTGCCACAGGAATTGGTGCAAGGCCTGTGGGAGCGGGCGCTCGCTTGCGGGCTGTTCGCGATGTTTTTTCACCACACGCCGATCTGCACCATTTTCTCAGTCTGTGGCTCACCGTAGCGAAACCGCTGGCCGCGCAGATCAATTTCCGGATGGCTGATGGTGGTCCGGCGCTTCAGCCCTCGCAGCCATTCGAACAGATACCCCGCATGCTCTTCGCGCACGGACGCATACGCCGGGTCGGCACCGAGATCGCGCAGCTCCTGCGGATCATTGTGCAGATCAAACAACTGCGGCCGGAAACCATCGTACGCCAGGTATTTCCAGCGCTCGCTGCGCACCATGGTCATGCGGCAACGGTCGATCGGTTGCGCCAGGCGTTCGCGGGCCGGGGCCTGGAACGCATAGTCGTATTCGCTGATGGCGTAGCGGCGCCAGTCAGTTGGTGCGCCATGTAGCAGCGGGATCAGCGAGCGGCCTTCGAGGCGATGCTCAGCTGTCGGCAAGCCCAAGGCCTGAAGGAACGTCGGCAAGGCATCGATGGTTTCCACCAGGCGCTCATCCACCGAACCACGGCTGACGTGCGCAGCGGCTCGCGGGTCGCGCACGATCAATGGCACACCCACCGCCGGCTCCAGCAGGAACTCCTTTTCTCCCAGGTAATGGTCGCCGAGAAAGTCGCCGTGATCGCTGGTGAACACGATCAAGGTGTCATCCCAGCGGCCGTTGCTCTGGAGGAAGTCGAACAGCCGCCCGAGCTGATCGTCCACCTGCTTGATCAGGCCCATGTAGGTCGGGATCACATTCAAGCGCACCTCGTCCCGGGAGAAGTTCAGGCTCTCTTCGTGTTGGCGAAAGGCGGCATACACCGGGTGGTCGCTCTCCTCACCCGCGGCCGCGCGCACGGCGGGCAGCACCTGGTCTGCGCGGTACAGCGCGTGGTACGGCGCGGGTGCGATGTACGGCCAGTGCGGCTTGATGTACGACAGGTGCAGGCACCAGGGTTGTTCCTGTTGTTCGCGGATAAAGTCGATGGCGCGGTCGGTGGTGTGCACGGTTTCCGAGTGCTGCTCGGGAATCCGCGCGGGCAGGTGAGCGTTGCGCATCTTCCAACCGCTGCGCAGTTCACCCTGCTCATCCGCACCGGCATTGGCCCATTCGTGCCACGGGTTGTTGCCGCCGAAGCCGAGGTCACGCAGGTAGTGGGTGTAGGGCGCCGATTCGCGTTTGTCGTCGAACAGCGGGTCGTCGGGGAAAATCCCGTCGTGGCGAAAGTAGGGTTCGAAGCCGACCTCGTTCAACACCTCGGCCTCGGCACTGGCCGCGTCGATGGCCAGCCGTTGCTGAGCGTCCAGGTTGGGCGTGGCGTGGGTCTTGCCGACCAGCGCGGTGCGAATGCCGTGGGGCCGCAGGTAGTCGCCGATGGTCAGCTCTTCAAGGGGCAGGGGCACGGCGTTCCACGCCACTTGATGGCTGCTGACGTAGCGCCCGGTGTAGGCCGACATCCGCGACGGCCCACAAATCGTGCCCTGGGTATAGGCGCGACTGAAACGCACGCCGGCCGCGGCCAGGCGATCGATATTCGGCGTGTGCAGATGGGGGTGGCCGTAGCAGGACAGGTAATCGCGGCGCAGTTGGTCGCACATGATGTACAGCACATTGCGCACGGGGGGTTGGGCATTGGACATGGGCGTCACCGATCGAAAGACAGGTGAGGGATTTCGCCTTGGGCAGCGGGTTGGGGCAAGTGCATTCGGGGAATGGTTTTGATGCAGTGACTGCAACAGCAAGGCCTGCCCGCGATGACATTCGCTTAGACCGCGACGTACTCCAGCGAACACACGTCCTCATCCCGCTCATCAATCGCCTTGATCTGTTCGATCATCGCCTCGGCCAGCGGCGATAGCCGATACCCCGCGCGGCTGACGATCCCATAGCGGGTGTACAGCTCCTCCAGGTCGTCGGCCAGGCCTTCGACTTTCAGGCACACCAGGTCGCCTTTGGCGTGATGCAGCGCATCGCTGTAGGCGCCGACAATCCCGATGGCATCCGAGCGCAGCACCACGCCCAGCAGGCTGTAGCTGTTTTCGCATTCCACGTTGGGCGTGAAGTCCGGGCGGCCGCTGAGGTCGACGATGACCTTGCGCAGGTTCGGCGGGCGAATGGTCACCGCCATCGGGTAGCTCATCAACTGCGCCGCGCTGACCGAGGCAAGACCCGCCAACGGATGCCCGGCACGGCAGCAGAAATGCCATTTGCGCGGGCGCAGGCGTTGGGTCAGGTAGTCCGGGTTGGCTTCGAACTGGCGGGTGTCGGCGACGAAAAATTCGAACTCGTCGCTGAGCAGGCGTTTGCACAGGCTTTGCCAGTCGTCCACCTGGAACTGTACCCGCGCCTTGGGATAGCGCCCGATGAAGCTGCCGATGGCCCGGGGAATCAGGCCGGCCGCCGGGGCGGGGCCGCAACCGAAGCGCAGCTCTCCGGCTTCCAGGCCATTGAACTGACTGATCTCGTTGGCCATTTGCTGCGCACCGCTGACCAGTCGCCGCGCATGTTCGAGCAGCACCTGGCCCTGTTTGGTCGGCGCCAGGTCCTTGCGCCCGCGGTCCACTAATTGGCAGCCGACGCTGTGCTCCAGCGCCTGGATGCTGCGGCTGAACGCCGACTGCGACAGGTTCACCGCCTGGGCGCCCGCGACAAAGCTGCGCTGATCGGCGAGGGCGATGAAGTGCCTGAGTTGGCGCAGATCGATATGCATTTTTCACATAAAAAATATCGGGGAAATGCATTGGATATGCATTAGGTCGACTCCTTATAAAGGCAATCTCTTATGCAGTAAATCTTTGTAAAAACATAAATAAATAACTTAAAAGAATATACAGGGTGTGTATTTCTTGACCAGGAGCCGTCCCATGCGTGCATCGAAACTCGCCTCACCCCTAGCGCCCCGACGGCTCAAACGCCTGCCGCTGGCCCTGTTACTGGCTGGCAGTGCGAACTGGACCCAAGCCTATGCCGCCGACACCACCGGCGCTGAACCCGGCACGCCGGCAGCTACCGCCACGGGCAAGACCAAGGCCAGCGGCGGACAGTTGGAGACCGTGACCGTCACCGCGCGACGCCGTGAAGAAAGTGCGCAGGCCGTGCCGACCCCGATGAGTGTGATCGGTGGCCAGGCCCTGGAGAGCCAGCGGGTGTATCGCATCCAGGACCTGCAGCAACTGGTGCCCAGCGTCAACGTGGCCTACATGCATGCCCGCCAGTCCAGCGTGTCGATCCGTGGCCTGGGCAACAACCCGGCCAGCGACGGCCTGGAAGGCAGCGTCGGCCTGTACATCGATAACGTCTATCTGGGACGCCCGGGGATGGCGGTGTTCGACCTGATGGACATCGAGCAACTGGAGGTTCTGCGCGGGCCCCAGGGCACCTTGTTCGGCAAGAACACCACGGCCGGGGTGATCAATATCAGTACCCGGGCACCGAGCTTCACCCCGGAGCGCAGCATCGAAACCTCGGTCGGCGAAGACGGCTATTTCCAGACCAAGGGCACGATATCCGGGCCGCTCAACGACGAACTGGCGGGGCGTTTTTCGGCCTATCGGACCCGCAGCGACGGCGACATCAAGAACGAGTACGACGGCCATGACTTGAACGGCGGTTCACGCGAGGGTTTTCGTGGGCAGATGCTGTACAAGCCCAACGAGAGCTTCAACCTGCGCTGGATCGGCGACTACAACGAAGAAGACTCGAGTGCCGGCACCCGCGTGCTCTACAGCACCGGGCCGACCATCAATGGGGTCAATGTCTACCAGGCGCGCGCTGCGGCGGCGGGGGCGACGTTGGTCGACGGCAGCCATCGCAAGGTCAATCTGAACAACGACCAGCACGTCACAGTGTTTCAGGGTGGTACCTCCCTGGAGGCCAACTGGACCTTGCCGAACGACTTCACCCTGACCTCGATCAGTTCCTATCGCTGGTGGAATTTCACCCCGCGCAACGACGATGGCTTGAATGTCTCGGCCACCTACAACGCCGGCGTGTCGGTGGAAGACAAGCAGTACTCCCAGGAATTTCGCCTGGCGTCGCCCACCGGCGGCTTCTTTGACTACGTGCTCGGGGCCTACTACTTCGGTTCGAACCTGGATAACCGCTCCTTCGCCTACTACGGGCCCCAGGCGGATATCTGGAACGGTACGCCACGCGGGGCCCTGGCCAACGTGACGAGCCTTGGCGATGGCCATATCGAAACCAACAGCTTCGCGCTGTTCGCCCAAGGTACCTGGCACCTTACCGAGCGCCTGGACTTTACCGCTGGCCTGCGCGGTACCTACGAGGAGAAGAGCGCCTGGGTCAGTCGTGATGCGCCCGTTGGCGGCGCTGGGGTGACCGGCGCTGCGGCCAACGTGCGCAACGGTCGAACCGGGGCCTACGACTCCGGGGACCTGAACCAGTACAGCACCAGCCCGTCAGGCTTGCTCAACCTCAGCTATCGCTTTACCGATGACTTGCTGGGTTACGCCACGCTGTCCCACGGCGAGAAATCCGGTGGGGTCAACTTGACGGTAGGTTCGGCACCAGTGGCCGGCGCCGACTCCTTGCTGGTGGGGACCGAGCGCGCCAACAACGCCGAACTGGGTTTCAAGAGCACGCTCTGGGACCGCCGCCTGCAGCTTAACGCCAACCTGTTCTGGACCCAGGTCAACGGCTACCAGACCAACGCCTATGACGACGTCAATCGCGTGCAGTACCTGACCAACGCCGGTTCCGTGCGCTCGCGCGGCGTGGAAGTGGAGAGCACCCTGGTGCCGTTGCGCGGCCTGACCCTGAACCTCAACGGCTCGTACAACGACGTCAGTTACCTCTCCTACAAGGATGCCCCATGCCCGCCGGAAGTCAGCCTGGCACCGGGCGCGCCGGCGGCGTGTGACCTCAGCGGCCACCAGGTGGTCGGGGCTTCGAAGTGGATCGGCAACGCCAACGGTGAATACAAGTGGAACCTGGACAACGGCCTCGAGGAGTACGTCACCGCCAGCTATGCCTTCCGTTCCAAGGCGGTCGGTACGGTCGAGGATTCCGACTACGGGCAGATCCCCAGCTATGCCGTGGTCAACCTCTCCACCGGCTTTCGCGGCGACTTCCATGAGGGGCAGTGGGATGTCTCGCTGTGGCTGAAAAACGCCTTCGACAAGACCTACTACACCACCCTCTGGACCGGCGGCAACGGCGCCTACGAAGGCTTGCTCGGCACGCCGCGAACCCTGGGTGTCACCGGCCGCTACGACTTCTAACCCCCTTGAACAGGAGTTGCACCATGTTGCATACCAAGACCGCGCTGGCGGTGCTGCTGTCCAGCGCCGTGATGGCCTCGGCGGCACTCGCCGCACCGAGTGTCTACCCCACCGGCGTCACCCGTTACGACCCGGCCAAGGCGTACAACCAGTACGTGATTTTCAGCGGCGCGGACAAACAGACCCACCTGATCGATATGAATGGCAACGCCGTGAAAACCTGGCCACAGGCCGGTTTTCCTTCGGCGATCATCGACCCGCAACTGGTGGGCGGCGAGCGCGGACGAGTGTTGCTGCAACTCAGTGACAAAGACCCTGGCAAGCTCGGATCGGCAGGTAACGGCCTGGGCAACCAGAGCGTCGGCGAGCTGGACTGGAACGGCAAGGTGGTCTGGCAGTGGGGCGACCAGGCCCCCGGTGGCGCGGCGCAACAGCACCACGATCAACGACGGCTGAAAAATGGCAACACCCTGGTGCTGGCGAACAAGGTGCATGCAGTGCCGGGTTTCAAGGTGCCGGAGGTGATCGACGATGCGATCTATGAAGTCAGCCCTCAAGGTGAAGTGAAATGGCAGTGGCTGGCGTCTGAGCACCTCACCGAGTTTGGCTTCACACCCGCGCAATTGAAGTTGGTGCATGCCAGCAAGGACCCGGACTACCTGCACATCAACAACCTCAGTGTCGTGGGGCCAAACAAGTGGTTCGACGCCGGTGACAAACGTTTTGCCCCGGACAATCTGCTGATTGACTCACGCAACGCCAACTTCATCGCGATCATCGACAAAAACAGCGGCAAGGTGGTCTGGCACCTGGGGCCGAACCTGCCGCCGATCAACCCGAAAACCGCCGGGCAGGTGCCGCGAGCCGTGGATCAATTCGTCGGCCAGCATGACGCCCATATCATTGGCCCCGGATTGCCGGGGGCGGGCAACCTGCTGGTGTTCGACAACCAGGGTACGGCGGGGTATCCCTCGGTGCCCCTGGGGCTGATCTCGGGCTCACGGGTGCTGGAAATCGATCCGCTCAGCCAACAGATCGTCTGGCAGTACAGCGCCGCCAATTCCAGGCAGCCGGGGTGGGCGTTCTACAGTTCGTTCATCAGCAGCGCGCGGCGCTTGCCCAACGGCAATACCTTGATCGACGAGGGCATGCACGGGCGCTTTTTCCAGGTCACCCAAGGCGGTGAGAACGTCTGGGAGTACGTCAGCCCTTACCTGGGCAAGGCGCCAGGCAGCGACGCGCTGAGCAACTGGGTGTACCGCGCATTGCCGGTGAGTTACGACTGGGTGCCGGTGGGCACGCCGCGTTCGGAAACGGCGGTGATTGTCCCGGCCCCGGCGGTCCAGCAGGCCAGCGCCAGTCGCTGAGTCAGGGGCTGATGGAGCTGAGGATCGGCCGCAGGTTCAAGCCCAGCGCCACCAGCAAGGCCCAGCCGGCGAAGTGCTTGAGGCGTGATTCGGTTCGCGGGCCGGCGGGTGGGGTGTCATGCATGGCTCAAGTCCTGGCTGTTCACGAAGCGCCGGCATCGCGCAGCATTTTGGCGATGGTGCTCTGGCCGCGTTGTTCGGCATGTTGCAGCGGGCTGACGCCGTCGTGGTCGGGCAGGTTCAGGTCGGCGCCGGCGCTGATCAGTTGTGCGACGATCTGCTGGTGCGCCGGTCCGCCGTCGGCGAGCACGATTGCTTCCAGCAGGCAGGTCCAGCCCAGGCGGTTGACGTGGTTGAGGTCGACCCCGGCGGCGATCAACATTCGTACGGTGTCGACATGCCCACGCTCGCAGGCGGGGATCAGCGCTGTGCCGCCGTAGCGGTTGGTGCTTTTCAGGTCAGCGCCGTGGCTCAGGGTCAGGGCGAGGATTTGGTTGTGCCCGCTGGCGCCGGCCAGCAGGTAAGGGCTGTCCTGGATCAGGTTCTGCTGATTGACGTCGGCCCCGGCCTCGATCAGCGTACGGGCGATCTCGACCCGGTTGTCGGCGGTGGCCAACAGCAGCGCACTGCTGCCATCGGCCCCCCGGACATTGACCTCGGCACCTTGCTTGAGCAGGGCTTGCACCTGTTGCAATTGTCCGGCGCGTACGGCGTTGAGCAGCGCGTCATCGCTGGCCATCAGCATTCCCCCCAACAGTAATCCGGCGGCCAGCAGGCCGTGTTTGAGCATCGAGCGCAGGGTCATGGGCAACCTCCAAGAGAGCGACTTAAGTATCGCTTCTTGGCGTCCGTTGTCACGGGACAGGCCCACCCAAGCGCTGTGCCCCTGACGTACGGCCCCTCGCTCAGGCTGCCGATGGGGCGGGTGAATCAAGATCAAGAGCCAAAGCACGGCAACCTGGAAGTCGGTCTGTTTTTTCCTCTGGTTCATCGGGAGCCGACTGAGCGCTGCCCTGTTCGCACACAAAATTGGTCGTATCTCGTCAGTTTTGCATGCCTTTGGCGAATATTTTCAATGCCTGCAAGGCATGGGGTTTTTGCGCCTCCTCTGTAGCCCTTGAGCCGTGCGGCTTTGCGCCTGGACGTGGTTTTTTATATTCCATACGGTTCTATGTGAAGCCTTAAAAATTACTTTAAGGGATAAGCCTCTGCCGCCAATCATTCACCTCCAGGCATTAGCGCGGGGGGAATCAGGCGCTGCTGTCGGGTTATTCGCAAAAGACCGTAGGGAGTCATTCAATGGGCAATGTCCAGACCGCCGCCAGTGCACATGAGGTGTTGTGGCGCCAGGCGCCAAGTGGTGAGTTGGTCGATCTCGGCCGGGCTTATCGCACGCCTCTGGGCCAGTTGCGGCTGCAAAAGACGCCCAAGAGCAGCTTGCGCCGTCGTGAAGCGATTGTGCTGGCGGTGCTGGCAGTGCTGGTGCATGGCGCAGTGATTTATTGGGTCAATCAACAACCCACGCCGGCGCTGCCGATCGTGCCGCCGGAAATTCCGCCGATGACCATCGAGTTCTCGCGTCCGGCGCCACCAGTGGTCGAACCGCCACCGCCACAACCGGCACCGCCGCCGGTAGTGGAGCCACCGCCACCGGTGGTGGATGAATTGGCGGTCAAGCCACCGCCAAAACCCAAGCCGATCCCCAAACCGGTGGTCAAGCAGGTGCCCAAGCCCGCGCCAAAAGCCGTGCAACAGCCGCCTGCGCCGCCGCAACCGGCAGCCCCGGTGGCGGCGCCAGCACCGCCTGCACCCCCGGCTCCGGCACCGGTGACTCCGGCCTCGGCCAACGCCGCGTACCTGAAGAACCCGGCACCGGAATATCCGTCGCTGGCCCAGCGTCGGGGTTGGGAGGGCACGGTGTTGTTGCGGGTGCACGTACTGGCCAGCGGCAAGCCGGGGGAGATCCAGATCCAGAAAAGCAGTGGCCGCCAGCAGCTCGACGATGCGGCATTAAGTGCCGTGAAACGTTGGAGCTTTGTGCCGGCCAAGCAGGGTGATGTCGCCCAGGACGGCTGGGTCAGCGTGCCCATCGATTTCAAGATTCATTGAACCGCAACTTATTCGCGCTAAGTGTTTACACAGAGGGAACACATCATGACGTTACTGGCATCTCCACTCGAATCCATCGAAAGCGCGGTGATCTGGCTGCTGGTGGTCTTTTCCGTCGCCACCTGGGGCCTGGCGTTGCTCAAGGGTGTGCAGTTCGCGCGCCTGAAAGCCCAGGATCGCAAATTCCATAAACAGTTCTGGGCCGCCTCCAGTCTCGATTCGGCGGCTGAACTGAGCGAGACCCATCCCGGTGCTGCTGCCCGCGTGGCCCAGGCCGGTTACGCGGCGATCCAGGTCGGTGAAGCGCCGGCGGCGGACCTGAGCCAGGCGATCAATCACCAGGACCGCCTGGAGCGCGCCTTGCGCCAGCAAATCGTACGTGAACGGCGCTCGCTGGAAACCGGCCTGGCCGTGGTCGCGAGTATCGGCAGCACCTCGCCGTTCATCGGTCTGTTCGGCACTGTGTGGGGCATCATGGAGGCCTTGAAGGGCATCAGCGCCGCCGGCTCGGCAAGCTTGGAAACCGTGGCCGGACCGATTGGTGCCGCGTTGGTGGCGACGGGTGTGGGGATCGCGGTCGCCGTGCCAGCGGTGCTGGTCTACAACTATTTCCTGCGTCGCCTGAAGCTCACCGCCGCCGATCTGGATGACTTTGCCCACGACTTCTACAGCCTGGCGCAGAAGAGCTCGTTCCGCGTGCTGCTGCACCCGACGGCGCAAAAGAACACCGCCCAGAACGCTGTGCATAAAGTGAAGGAGGCGTCCTGATATGGCCTTCTCTACCCAAGACAGCGATGAGGTACTGAGCGAGATCAACGTCACGCCGCTGGTGGATGTGATGCTGGTGTTGCTGGTGGTGTTCATCGTCACTGCACCGCTGCTGACCAACGCGATTCCGATCAACCTGCCCAAGACCGAAGCGGTCGCCCCGGTGGAACAGAAAGATCCACTGGTGGTGAGCATCGACGGCGCCGGCAAGCTGTTCATCAACAAGGATGAAATCCAACCGGACTTGCTGGAGTTCAACCTGCAGGCGGCCAAAGCCAAGGACCCGCAGGTGCGGGTGCAGTTGCAGGCCGATGACGGTGTGAACTACGGCGAAGTGGCGCGCGCCATGGCGTCCATCGAACGGGCGGGTATTACCAAGCTTTCGGTGATTACTGCGCGCTAATCCATCACAGTTTTCCAGGGCCGTCTCCTTGGCAGGGTGCGGCCCTTTTTTTATTTATCGCAATCCCCCCGCTCGTAAGTGCTGGCTTGCCAGCGCACCCAACCCTCTCAATCTTTCATATTCCATTAGGGTCTTAATAAATAGCTTCTTATTCCTTAACGAATATAAATCTCATCCCTATACTCGATCAGGAACAGACACGCACAGGAGAGCTCCCCATGCGCAACGAATCAATTCGCTACCTGATTGTGCCGGGCTGGCAGGGATCGCCAGACGATCATTGGCAGACCCACTGGCAGAACAGTCTGCCGAACAGCGCACGGGTCGAGCAGGCCGATTGGCTCACCCCTCGTCGTGAAGACTGGGTGGCCGCGCTGGCCGAGGCCATTGCTGCCGACAGTACGCCGGTGATCCTCATCGCCCACAGCCTGGGTTGCATCACCGTTGCCCATTGGGCGGCCACTGCGCCCTTGCAGGCGCTGCGCCAGGTGCGCGGGGCCCTGCTGGTGGCGCCTGCCGATGTCGAGCGCCCGGCGTGCGTGCCGGCGTTGCGCAATTTCGCACCGATTCCCACGCACCTGCTGCCGTTTCCCAGCCAGGTCGTCAGCTCTGACAACGACGCTGCCGTGAGCGCCCCGCGCGCCCTCGAGCTGGCGCGCAACTGGGGCGCCGAGGCAGGCGTCCTGGCAGGTGCTGGACACATCAACGTGAAGTCCGGCCACCATCGTTGGGAACAGGGGTTCGCTTACCTGTATCGCCTGCAGAACCGCATGGAACACCACGCCCTGCGCCGCGCCTGATCGTCCATTTCAATTAAACGCCCCCGTCCGCCGGCGGTTTTGGGCGGGAGCCTGCCATGAGTTTGCATGAAACCTTCGGTCAGCCATTGCTGACCTTTCCCGACGCAGAAAAAAGTCCGCTGAGCATTCGTGCCAAGGCGCTGGTGTTCGTCGACCCACGTTCGCGCACCTTGCGCCAGGAGCTGGAGCAACTGGCACCGCGGGCGATTTCGGTGTTGATTCACGGCGAAACCGGCAGTGGTAAAGAATTGCTGGCACGCCACATTCACCGGGCCAGTGATCGCGGTGGCTTGTTCGTCTCGGTCAATTGCGGCGCCATCAGCCCGACCTATGCCGATGCCGAGCTGTTCGGTTATGCCGGCGGCAGTTTCAGTGGCTCGGCCAGCAGCCGTGCCGGCTGGTTTGGTTCGGCCAACGGCGGGACCCTGTACCTGGATGAGATCGGCGACTTGCCGCTGCCGATCCAGATCAAGTTGCTGGCGGCCCTGGAGAATCACGAAGTCACCCGGGTCGGCGCCCAGCAGCCGAGCCCGGTCGATGTGCGCCTGGTGGCCGCCACCAGCATCGACCTGGCGCAGGCCGTGGCGGCCGGCAAATTCCACGAGCGGCTCTACCACTACCTCAGCGAAGGCCAGTTGCAATTGCCGGCGCTGCGCGAGCGGGTGGGTGACATTCAATCGCTGGCCGAATATTTCCTCGGCATCTACAGCCAGCGCCTGGGCTTGCCGGTGCCCTTTATCAGCGACGCGGCGCAGCAGGTGCTGGAGCAACACAGTTGGCCGGGCAACACCCGTGAGCTGGAGAACGTCATTCATTTTGCGTTGCTGGTCAGCAGCGGTGACGAGATTGCGCCAGAGCATTTGAACCTGCCAGCCACCGAGCAGCCGTTGCAGTTGATTGAGCGCTGGGTGGAGCAATGGGTCCGCAGTGGTAACCGTGAACCCCTGGACAGGCTGAAGCGGCTGTTGGCGCACGTGTAATTCGCGGTGCGTGACGGTTGCGGATTTGTTATTCGTTTATCGAATATAGACTTCGATAAAAAGTATTTTTACGGCATAAAAAATCCGGGTATTGTCCGCCTCACGCCAGCGATAGCACTTCACTGGCACCTCACTTTTAAGCCGTTGTCGACAACGACAAATAAGGACACTGCATGAAAAAGGTTCTGTTGTTTACCGCACTCGCGGCTGCCCTGACGGCTGGCCTGGCCCAGGCCGGCGAGAAACTGGTGGTCGCGGCCACTCCGGTACCGCACGCCGAGATTCTCGAGTTGATCAAGCCAACTCTCGCCAAAGAAGGCGTGGACCTGGAAATCAAAGTCTTCACCGATTACGTGCAACCGAACGTACAGGTCGATCAGAAGCGTCTGGACGCCAACTACTTCCAGACCCTGCCGTACCTGCAGAGCTTCAATGAAGGCAAAGGCACTAACCTGGTGACTGTGATCGGTGTGCACGTCGAACCTTTCGGCGGTTACTCGAAGAAAGTCAAAACCCTGGCTGAGCTCAAGGATGGCGCAACCATCGCCATCCCGAACGAGGGCAGCAACAGCGGTCGCGCTTTGATCCTGCTGCAGAAAGCCGGCCTGATCGAATTGAAAGATCCGAAAAACGCCCTGGCTACGCCAAAAGACATTGCCAAGAACCCGCACAACTTCAAGTTCAAGGAACTGGAATCGGCCATGCTCCCGCGCGTGCTGGATCAGGTCGACCTGGACATGATCAACACCAACTACGCGCTGGAAGCTGGCCTCAACCCAGCTAAAGACGCACTGGTGATCGAAGGCGCGGATTCGCCTTACGTGAACTTCCTGGTGGCTCGTCCAGACAACAAGGACAGCGTCGCGATCCAGAAACTGGCCAAGGCCTTGACCAGCCCTGAGGTGAAGGAATTCATCGCCAAGAAGTACAGCGGCGCGGTCCTGCCGGCGTTCTGATCACGCGATAAACCCCTTCAAGGTTTGAACGCCGACGGCTGCTGCAGCGTCGGCGTTTTTTTATGCCCGGGGGATTGATCCTGGCCACCTACGCCAATCCGGGGCATAGGTTTTTGCGTGATATCAATATGCTTTAACGGTATTTAAATCTTTCTTTTTATGCCTTTAAAGTCAGTGCCTGCCGAGCTGTTATCCACAGCCTTATGGACTGCACCACCGTCGTTTACCCAGCGACGTCCAGGATTCCCCATGACTTTTGACTACGCGTTTATCCTTGGCACCCTGCCGGCATTCCTGCGCGCCGTAGGCGTGACCCTGCAGGTGGGCTTGATCGCTATCGGCACCTCGTTGCTGGTGGCCGTGCTCAACGCCACCGTGCTGGTGCTGCGTACCCCCTACTTGCAGCGCCTGGTGGCGGTGTACGTCGAGCTGGCGCGCAATACCCCGCTGCTGATCCAACTGTTCTTCGTCTACTTCGCCTTGCCCGCGCTGGGGGTGAAGGTCTCCGGCTTTGCGGCAGCGATCATCACCATGACCTTCCTCGGTGGCGCGTACCTGACGGAAGTCCTGCGGGCTGGGGTCGAGGCGGTGCCGGCGGCGCAACTGGAATCGGGTCGCTCGATCGGCCTGTCCAACGGGCAATTGCTGCGCTACGTGATCCTGCCGCAAGCGGGGCTGCTCAGCCTGCCGTCGTTGTTTGCCAACTTCATCTTCCTGCTCAAGGAGACCACGGTGGTCTCCGCGGTGGCGGTGCCGGAAATTCTCTACACCACCAAGAGCTACATCGCGCTGTATTACAAAACCTACGAAATGCTCGCCGTGCTCACGCTGATCTGCGTGCTGTTGTTCTTGCCGCTGTCGCTGCTGCTCAGCCGCCTGGAAAGGAGGCTCCAGCATGGCCAGTTCGGGTCTTGAGTTGCTCTGGGTGTCTCTGCCGCAACTGGCCAGGGGCGCTGCGCAAACCCTGTCGATCTCTTTCCTGAGCATCGCCATCAGCACCTTGGGCGGGGTGCTCTACGGCGTGCTGTGCAACCTCCATGTGCAATGGCTGAAGGTGGTCTTGCGGGTGTACCTGGAGCTGTTCCGGGCGATCCCGGTGCTGGTCTGGCTGTACCTGCTGTTTTTTGGCCTGCCGATCTTTTTTGGCCTGAGCCTGCCCAGTTTCTGGTGCGCGGTGTTGGTGCTGTCGTTGTGGGGCGCCAGCGAAGTCGGCGAAGTGGTGCGCGGGGCGTTGCATTCCTTGCCACGTGGGCAGCGTGAGGCGGGCTTGTCGATTGGCCTGTCCGGCCCGCAACTGTTCGGTTATGTGCTGTTGCCCCAGGCGCTCAAGCGCATGACGCCACCGACCATCAACGTCTACACGCGAATCATCAAGACCAGTTCGCTGGCGGTACTGATCGGCGTGGTGGATGTGATCAAGGTCGGGCAGCAGATCATCGAACGCACCTACGAGTCGGTGCTGATCTACGGCGCGTTGTTCCTGTTTTTCTTTTTTATCTGCTACCCGCTCTCGGCCGCCTCGCGTGTGCTGGAGCGGCGTTGGACGCAAGCATGAGCGCATTGATCGAGTTCAAGGGTTTCAACAAATTCTTCGCTGAGCAGCAGGTGCTCAAGGGCATCGACCTGAGTGTCGAGGCCGGTGAAGTGATTGTCATCCTTGGTCCCAGCGGCTGCGGCAAAAGTACCTTGCTGCGTTGCCTCAATGGCCTGGAAGTCGCTCATAGCGGAGAGTTGCTGTTTGCCGGGCGCCAGTTATTGGACAGCAACACCGACTGGCGCCAGGTGCGCCAGCAGATCGGCATGGTGTTCCAGAGTTACCACCTGTTCCCGCACATGAGCGTGCTGGACAACCTGCTGCTCGGCCCGCTCAAGGTGCAGAAGCGCGACCCCCGTGAAGCCCGTGAACAAGCCTTGGCCCTGCTCGAACGGGTAGGCCTGGCAGACAAGCGCGACGCCTTCGCCCGTCAGCTCTCCGGTGGCCAGCAGCAACGCATCGCGATTATTCGCTCACTGTGCATGAACCCTCAGGTGATGCTGTTCGATGAAGTGACCGCAGCCCTTGACCCGGAGATGGTCAAGGAGGTGCTGGAAGTGATCCAGGGCCTGGCGCGCGAGGGCATGACGCTGCTGATCGTGACTCACGAAATGGCCTTCGCCCGCGCGGTGGCCGACCGCATCGTGTTCATGGATGCCGGACGCATCCTGGAACAGAACCCACCCGAGATTTTCTTTACGAACCCGCAAACCGCACGCGCGCAGCAGTTCCTGGAGAAGTTCTCCTACGTCGAAGCTCTGCCGAAACAGGCAGCTGCGGCTCATTCGCAAAAAAAGGAACCGTTACCCTCATGAAAACTGCCAAGTCTTCCCTGCTGCTACTCCCCTTGTTCGGCCTTGCGCTGCTGGCCGGCTGCAACAAGACTGAAGAGCCGCCCAAGCCCAAAGTCGCCAGTGAAAGCACCGCGCCGGCCAGCTACCTGGAAAAAATCAAGGCACGGGACAAGCTGATTGTCGGCGTCTTCACCGACAAGCCACCGTTCGGTTTTGTCGATGAGGCGGGGCGCTACGTCGGGTTTGATACCGACATCGGCCGGCAATTCGCCAAGGACCTGCTGGGCGACGAGAACAAGGTCGAGTTTGTCGCCGTGGAGCCGGCCAGCCGGATCCCGTTTCTGCAAAGCGACAAGGTCGACCTGATCCTGGCCAACATGACCGTGACCCCCGAGCGCAAGGAAGCGGTTGAGTTCACCAACCCGAACCTCAAGGTGGCGGTGCAGGCGCTGGTGCCCCAGGCCAGTGACGTGAAGAGCCTGCAAGACCTGGCCAGCCGCACGACCATCGTCACCACCGGCACCACCGCCGATATCTGGCTGACCAAGAACCACCCGGACTGGAAACTGCTCAAGTTCGAGAAAAACTCCGAGTCTCTGCAAGCCCTGGCCAACGGTCGTGGCGACGCTTATGCCCAGGACAATCTGGTGCTGTTCAGCTGGGCCAAGCAGAACCCGGGCTACCGCGTACTCGACGAAACCCTGGGGGCCGAAGCACCGATTGCCCCGGCTGTGAAGAAGGGCAACATCGAGCTGCGTGACTGGGTCAATGCCGAGCTGGCGAAGCTGGGTGAAGAAAAGTACCTGCTCAAGCTCTATGACCAATATGTGCGCAAAGAGCTCAGCGACGACACCAAGCCTGAAAGCGTGATTGTCGAAGGCGGCAAGTGGCAGGGCTGAATTCTTCAGCGCTGCAGTGATCCTTGGGAGCGCTTCGCTGGTGGGTCAGCGAAGCGGTTTTTCGAGTGGCTCAATCCGGCCAGTTCCACGCCGGTTCATCGAGCATGCCCTGGCCGACCATTTCGCTCTGGCCGAAATTTTTCTCAAGCACAATGGCGTTGCACTCAGGGTCTTGTTGCAGCGCAGCAATTAAGCGGCTGGCGTGGGACACCACCCACAGCTGGCTCGCGTGTGAGGCGCGGATGATCAACCGCGCAAGTGCCGGCAGCAGGTCCGGGTGCAAGCTGGTTTCCGGCTCGTTGAGCACCATCAGCGTCGGTGGTCGTGGCGTCAGCAGCGCCGCGATCAGCAGCAGGTAGCGCAAGGTGCCGTCCGACAATTCGGCGGCGGACAGCGGGCGCAACAAACCTTCCTGATAAAACTCGATGGCAAACCGCCCGCCCTGCACCGGGGCGATGTTCAGGCGCGCTCCCGGGAAGGCGTCGCCGATGGCGGTTTGCAGGGCCTGCGGATCGCCGATTTCGCGGATGGTCTGCAGGGCTGCCGCCAGGTCTCGGCCATCGTGATGCAGCACCGGAGTGCGTGTTCCCAACTGCACCTGGCGCGCGGGTGCTTCGGCGTCCGTGCGAAAGTGATCATAGAAACGCCAGCCGCGAATCTGTTCGCGCAGCAGCAACACCTCGGGAGAGGAGCGCAGGTTGCCGACCTGGTCGAACAAGCTGTCGAAGGTCGGCGTGTGCTGGGCCAGCACCTCCCAGGTGGACCCTTCGCGGGCGCGGATCATCGGGCCGGCGCGATTGACCAGCAGGCTGGCAGGGCGATACAGGGCTCCAGCCCAAATGCACTCGCGCTTGATTTCCGGGTCCAGGGAAAAATACGACACCTCATCTGGCAGCGGCATGGGCAGCCCCAGGGCGATCGCATAACTGAAGTCGGTACCGCTGAAACCCAGGCGCAGGCGCATAGGTCCTTGGCGTTGCGACGCCTGGATCGGCACTTCCCCGTTGCGCATGCGCCGGCTGATGTTCTCCGGGCCGGCCCAGAAGGTTGAATCCAGCCCGCCTTCGCGCGCCAGAGCGTTGACCACGCCACCCTGGGCGGTCTCGGCCAGCAGGCGCAGGGCGCGGTAAAGGTTGGATTTGCCGCTGCCATTGGGACCGGTAATCAGATTCAGCCGTGCCAGCGGGATCACCAGTTTGTTGATCGAGCGGTAATTGGCCACGGCGAGGGTCTTGAGCATCCGCAAACTCCTTTGTAGCGAGGACTTGTCCGGGTTGTGACAGATCCGACACGAAACCATCCACACAGTGTGTCAGGATATTAGCCATTTAGCGCCCCACGCTGTGGCGCAGCGGATTGAATCCCGCCGATTTCAAGCTGTCCATGGAAGCGGCGCAAATTGATTTGCGCCACTGGATGCGTCGTTGCCACCCTGATCTAAGCTCTTGAGTCGTACGCCGCACATTCGCCCGCAACACGCAAAGGAGCCTGCATGGCTGGTCGTGGATTGAAAATTATTGTTGGCCTGAGTGTGTTTGGGCTACTGACCGCCTGCGGCGACAAGCCAGCGGTCGAGAAGGAACGCCCCAGGGTGTTCGTGCAAGAGGTCAAGCTGGCAGATTACGCCGCTTCCGTGACCCTGACCGGGGACGTGCAGGCACGGGTCCAGACCGATCTGTCATTTCGGGTTGGGGGCAAGATCATCCAGCGCACGGTGGATGTCGGTGACCGGGTGACGGCCAAGCAGGTGCTCGCCCGGCTCGACCCCAAGGACCTGCAGACCAGTGTCGACTCGGCCCAGGCCCAGGTGGTCGCCGAACAGGCGCGGGTCAAGCAGACCGCTGCGGCATTTGTGCGCCAGCAAAAACTCCTGCCCAAGGCCTACACCAGCCAAAGTGAATATGACTCGGCCCAGGCCGCGCTGCGCAGCAGCCAGAGCGCATTGGCCGCGGCGCAGGCGCAGTTGGCCAACGCCCGTGAGCAACTGAGCTACACCGCGCTGATTGCCGACGCACCGGGGATCATCACCGCACGCCAGGCCGAAGTCGGCCAGGTGGTGCAGGCCACGGTGCCGATTTTCAGCCTGGCCCGCGACGGCGAGCGGGATGCGGTGTTCAACATCTACGAATCGCTGCTGACTGAACCGCCGGAAGACAAAACGGTGGAGGTCAGCCTGCTCGACAATCCGAAGATCAAGACCACCGGCACGGTGCGCGAAATCACCCCGGCGGTGTCGGCGCAAACCGGTACGGTGCAGGTCAAGGTCACCCTCAGTGAGTTGCCCGAAGGCATGCGCCTGGGCTCGGTGGTCAGTGCCACGGCCAATGTGCCGGGCAAGTCGGCGGTCGAACTGCCATGGTCGGCATTGACCAAGAACCTCAGCGATCCGGCCGTATGGTTGGTCGACAGCCAGGGCAAGGCCCAGCTCAAGACCGTCACGGTCGGTCGCTACCTTTCCGGCAAGGTGATCATCAGCGACGGCCTGAGCGACGGCGAGAAAGTCGTCACCGCCGGCGGCCAGTTGTTGCACCCCGATGTGCGGGTGGAAATCGTTACCCCCTCTGCAAGCGCACCGCAATTGCCAGGAGTCCAGCCATGAAGCGCCTGGTGATGTTGCTGGGGGCCGGCCTGCTGCTGGCCGCCTGTTCCGATAAAGAGCCGCCGCCTGAGCCGGTGCGCCCGGTGCTGTCGATCGAAGTGCGCGCCTATGACCAGGAAAACCTCGGGCGTTTTGCCGGGAGTATCCAGGCGCGGTATGAAAGCAATACCGGGTTCCGGGTACCAGGGCGCATTGCCAGCCGCAACGTCGATGTCGGCAGCGAAGTGGCGAAGGGCGCCTTGCTCGCGACCCTCGACCCCACCGATCAACAGAACCAGTTGCGCGCCAGCCAGGGCGACCTGGCGAAGATCGAGGCGCAATTGATCAACGCCCAGGCCAATGCACGGCGCCAGCAGGAGCTGTTCAACCGTGGCGTGGGGGCGCAAGCCCAACTGGACTTGGCCCAGACCGACTTGAAAACCACCCAGGCGTCACTCGACCAGGCTCGGGCCGCCGTCAGGCAGTCCCAGGACCAGTTGGCCTACACCGAGTTGCGCACCGACCATGCCGCAGTCGTCACGGCCTGGAACGCCGAGGCTGGACAGGTCGTGACCGCCGGCCAGCAGGTGGTGACGCTGGCCCGGCCGGATATCAAGGAAGCGGTGATCGACCTGCCTGCAGACCTTGCCGAGCAGTTGCCTGCCGATGTGGTGTTTGTGGTGGCGGCGCAACTGGATCCGTCGACCCATACCACGGCGATCATTCGCGAAATCGAACCCCAGGCACAAAGCGCGACCCGCACCCGTCGCGCGCGCCTGACCCTGGCCGAGACGCCAGTGGGCTTGCGCCTGGGCACGGCCATCAGTGTCACCCTCAGCTCGGCCATCAAGCCGCGCATCGAGTTGCCACTCACCGCCGTGCAGGACGTCGACGGCAAATCGCGGATCTGGGTGATCGACCCGCAGAACCAGACCGTTTCCCCACGGGACGTCAGCCTGCTCAGCCGTGGTGCCGACAGTGTGATCCTGGGAGGCGGGGTGAAGAATGGCGAGCGTGTGGTCAGTGCCGGTGTGAACAGCCTCAAACCGGGGCAAAAAGTCAGAATCGATGAGGAAAGCCCGCGATGAAAGGGAGTTTCAACTTATCCGAATGGGCCCTCAAGCATCAGTCGTTTGTCTGGTACCTGATGTTCGTCGCCTTATTGATGGGGGTGTTTTCCTACCTCAACCTGGGCCGCGAGGAAGATCCCTCGTTCACCATCAAGACCATGGTTATCCAGACCCGCTGGCCGGGTGCGACCCAGGAGGAAACCCTCAAGCAGGTGACTGATCGCATCGAGAAAAAACTCGAAGAGCTCGACTCGCTCGACTACGTGAAAAGCTACACCCGTCCGGGTGAGTCCACGGTCTATGTGTACCTGCACGACACCACCAGCGCCAAGGACATTCCGGAAATCTGGTACCAGGTACGGAAGAAAATCGGCGATATCCACGGCAGCTTCCCGCGGGGCATCCAGGGCCCCTCGTTCAACGATGAGTTCGGTGATGTGTTCGGCTCGGTGTTCGCCTTCACCGCCGATGGCCTGTCGATGCGCCAGTTGCGCGACTACGTCGAGCAGGCCCGCGCGGAGATTCGTGATGTGCCGGGGCTGGGCAAGATCGAGATGGTCGGCCAGCAGGACGAAGTCATCTACCTGAATTTCTCCACCCGCAAACTGGCGGCGTTGGGCATCGACCAGGCGCAAGTGGTGCAGAGCCTGCAGACCCAGAACGCGGTGACTCCGGCCGGGGTGATCGAGGCAGGACCGGAGCGAATATCCGTGCGGACCTCGGGGCAGTTCGCCTCGGAGAAAGACCTGGCGACGGTCAACCTGCGTCTCAACGATCGTTTCTACCGCCTGGCCGACATCGCCGAGATTACCCGTGGCTACGTCGACCCGGCCGCGCCGATGTTCCGTTTCAACGGCCAGCCCGCCATTGGCCTGGCCGTGGCGATGCAGAAGGGTGGCAACATCCAGGAGTTCGGCAAGGCGCTGCACCAGCGCATGGACGAACTCACCGCCGACCTGCCCGTGGGCATCGGTGTGCACAAGGTTTCCGATCAGGCCGAAGTAGTAGAGGAGGCCGTCGGTGGCTTTACCAGTGCGCTGTTCGAGGCAGTGATCATCGTTCTGGTGGTCAGCTTCATCAGCCTGGGAGTGCGCGCGGGGCTGGTGGTGGCCTGCTCGATTCCGTTGGTGCTGGCGATGGTCTTTGTGTTCATGGAGTACAGCGGCATCACCATGCAGCGGATCTCCCTCGGCGCGTTGATCATCGCCCTGGGCCTGCTGGTGGACGATGCAATGATCACGGTGGAGATGATGGTCACGCGCCTGGAAATGGGCGAGACCAAGGAGCAGGCGGCCACGTTCGCCTATACCTCGACCGCGTTCCCGATGCTCACCGGGACCTTGGTGACCGTCGCCGGTTTTGTGCCGATCGGCCTCAACGGCAGCTCCGCCGGGGAATACACCTTCACCCTGTTCGCCGTGATCGCGGTGGCGATGCTCGTCTCCTGGATTGTCGCGGTGCTGTTTGCCCCGGTGATTGGCGTACACATCCTCAGCAGCAAGGTGAAGCCGCATTCCACCGAGCCTGGGCGTGTTGGCCGGGCCTTCAACGGTGGCCTGCTGTGGTGCATGCGCAATCGCTGGTGGGCCATCGGCATCACGGTGCTGTGCTTCGTGCTGGCGGTGTTCTCCATGCGTTTTGTGCAGAACCAGTTCTTCCCGTCATCGGATCGCCCAGAGATCCTGGTCGACCTCAACCTGCCACAGAACGCCTCGCTGGATGAAACCCGCAAGGTGGTCGACCGTCTCGAAGCCACCCTCAAGGGCGACCCTGACATCGTGCGCTGGAGTACTTACATCGGCCAGGGCGCGATTCGTTTCTACCTGCCACTGGACCAGCAACTGCAGAACCCGTACTACGCCCAGTTAGTGATTGTCAGCAAGGACTTTGAAGCGCGCACGGCCCTCAGCCAGCGCCTGCGTGAGCGTCTGCGCGAGGACTTCGTGGGTGTCGGCAGTTATGTGCAGGCGCTGGAGATGGGCCCGCCCGTGGGCAGGCCGATCCAGTACCGGGTCAGCGGCAAGGACATCGATCAGGTGCGCAAACACGCGATTGACCTGGCCAGCGAGCTGGACAAGAGCCCGCATATCGGCGAGATCATTTTCGACTGGAACGAGCCGGGCAAGGTCCTGCGCATCGACATTGCCCAGGACAAGGCGCGGCAACTCGGGCTGTCGTCCGAGGACGTGGCGAGCCTGATGAACAGCATTGTCAGTGGCTCGACGGTGACCCAGGTCGACGATGACATCTACCTGATCAACGTCGTCGGTCGCGCCGTGGATGCTGAGCGGGGCTCACCGAAGACTCTGCAGAACCTGCAGATCCTCACCCCGAGCGGAACCTCGATCCCGCTGCTGGCCTTTGCCACCGTGCGCTACGAACTCGAGCAACCTTTGGTGTGGCGTCGCGATCGCAAGCCGACCATCACCATCAAGGCGGCGGTGCGCGATGAGATCCAGCCAACGGATCTGGTCAAGCTGCTGAAGCCGGACATCGAGAAGTTCGCCGCAGCGTTGCCGGTAGGCTACAAGGTTGCCACGGGCGGTACGGTGGAGGAGAGCGGCAAGGCCCAGGGGCCGATTGCCAAGGTTGTGCCACTGATGCTGTTCCTGATGGCGACGTTCCTGATGATCCAGTTGCACAGTGTGCAGAAGTTGTTCCTGGTGGCGAGCGTCGCGCCGCTGGGCCTGATCGGGGTGGTGTTGGCGCTGATCCCGACGGGTACGCCCATGGGCTTTGTGGCGATCCTGGGGATCCTGGCGCTGATCGGCATCATCATTCGCAACTCGGTGATCCTGGTGACCCAGATCGACTCGTTCGAGCGCGACGGTTGTTCCCCCTGGGATGCCGTGGTGCAAGCCACCGAGCACCGCCGCCGACCGATCCTGCTGACGGCGGCCGCCGCGAGCCTGGGCATGATCCCGATTGCCCGGGAAGTGTTCTGGGGACCGATGGCCTACGCCATGATCGGCGGGATCATCGTCGCCACCCTGCTCACGCTGCTGTTCCTGCCGGCGCTGTATGTGGCCTGGTACAAGATCAAGGAGCCGACTAAAGAGGCGGTATAAAGGCGAGCGCCATGCGCTCATCGCGAGCAGACGGAGCGCCGCCCGACTCGCTCCCACAGTGGTTTTGGGTGCTTGCAGATATTGCATACACCCACGCAGGTCTATGTGGGAGCGGGCTTGCCTGCGATGGCGGTGTGTCAGGCGCCATCGATGCTGAATGTTCCGCCCCCATCGCGGGCAAGCCCGCTCCCACAGTGGTTT
>Ga0247806_10000245_pt1 | contig 37554 bp, 33 predicted proteins | sample UWRJL059202B1_FD_179935 | JGI IMG/M metagenome (GOLD analysis project Ga0247806, IMG submission 179935) | Plant litter microbial communities from Arlington Agricultural Research Station in Wisconsin, United States - UWRJ-L059-202B-1 | ecosystem: Environmental > Terrestrial > Plant litter >... | reverse complement strand
AAAAGGGTACTAATAACGGCGTTACTTCCGATATTGACGGTTCATATAAAATTACAGTTAAAGAAGGAGCTTCATTAATTTTTACTTACATGGGTTATAACAGCATAACCAGGCTGGCAAATTCCCCACAAATTGATGTTGCCTTATCTGAAGAAGGCGGACAAAATCTTGACGAAGTCGTTGTTACAGGTTCGAGAACCGCGGCCAGAAGTAACACTACCAGCGCGTTGCCAATTGATGTTTTATCCTCCAAGGATTTAACTTCGACAGGACAGGCGACTTTTGATAAAGCGCTGCAATACAAAATTCCATCTTTTAATACCGTACAAACTCCGGTAAATGATGCGACTTCATTACTGGATCCGTACGAAATTAGAAATATGGGACCAAGCAGAACGTTAATCCTTATTAACGGTAAACGTAAAAACTTAAGTTCTTTACTTTATGTACAAACTTCTCCGGGACGTGGAGAAACAGGTGCTGATATTTCTGCAATTCCAACAGATGCGATAGAAAGAGTGGAGATTCTTCGTGATGGAGCTTCTGCCCAATACGGTTCTGATGCGATTGCCGGTGTAATGAACATTATCTTAAAGAAAAATAACAATGCCGGATCTGTAACGGTAAGAAGTGGAATTACTTCTGAAGGTGACGGAGAAATGTTGGGAGTAAGTTTAAACCAGGGAACAACAGTAGGAGAAAAAGGATTTCTTAATTATACTATAGATTTCTCTAAAGTAAATTTAGCAAACAGACCCGGCACTGTTGATGCTCAGGGTGAAGCTGATGACTTTTTAGACGGATCGCCAGCAGCTGTCGCAACGGTAAATGAATATTTAAGCAAATATCCTGATGCAAGAAACGTGAACGGTTCGCCAGAAACAGCTGCTGCAAAATTCCTAATTAATGGTGGAAACGAAATTAGCGATAATACAAATTTATATTATAATGCTGCTTATGTTTATAAAAAAGTAAATTCATTTGCGAATTTCAGAACACCTTATTGGAGACCTTTATCTGATGATCCTTATTTGAATGATTTCTTTGGAAATGGTGATGCTGCCAATCCTTCTTATGAGGGATATGGACCAACTTTTGAAGGAGATTTAACAGATTATAATGGTACATTAGGTTTTAAAACCGTTAAAAATGGATGGAATACTGATGCAAGTGTTACCGTTGGCGGTAACAAACAGGTTTATAGTGTAAATAATTCAGTAAATAGATCTACTGATATTGTTACTACAACCATAGATCCTGATACCGGACTTCCGGTAACAACACCTGTTTACAGAGAAAACAGCCCAATTTCGTTTAAACCGGGTGGAACATCTTTCAATCATGTTGTTGGAAATCTTGACATCTCTAAAATTGTATCAGATAAAATTAGTATTGGTTTTGGTACTGAGTTTAGATCTGAATATTTTACAGTTATGGAAGGAGATAAAGCATCGTGGGAAGGAACTGGAGCTGACTCTTTTGCAGGAAACAGACCTGAAAATTCAGGAAAATGGAACCGCTATAATGTTGGGGTTTATCTTGATGTCGCTTTTGATATTACAAAAGACTTTTTAATAAACGGAACTGTTCGTCATGAAGAATATAGCGATTTTGGTGGTGCAACTGTTTGGAAAGCAAGTACAAGATATAAATTCCTAGATGATAAAGTTACTTTAAGAGGATCTGTTTCTACAGGTTTCAGAGCGCCAACTTTACACCAGATTTATACTCAAAAATCTCAATATTCATTCGTAGCAGGACAAGGAATTCAAATTAGTGGAATTATTAACAATGTTTCTCCACAGGCACGTCAATTAGGAATTCCACAATTGGATCCTGAAAAATCGACTAACATTACAGTAGGAATTGGTGCAAAACCTTTTGACAACTTTAACATAACTGTAGATTATTACAATATTAAAGTAGAAGACAGAATTGTTTTAGGAGACAGACAAGATACTGATTTTGGAAATGTTGCTTGGTTTTCTAACTCATTCGATTCAAGAACTTCTGGTTTAGACGTTGTTGCGAATTATAATAATATCGGAATTGGTGAAGGTAAATTAGGATTTAACGTTTCTGGAAATATAACTTTAGATAACAAAAGAATTTCTCCTGTAACTAATAATTCATTTGGTGATATTTTAAACTCCCTGACATTTACTTCAAGACCAGACACAAAATGGATTCTTGGAATAAACTATGAAATTGGAAAATTCGGATTTTCTTTAAATAATACTTATTTCGGAAAAACAACATTTAATCAGGATGGTTTAGCGACAAATGATCCTAATGCGCCAGCTGGTTCTCCGGAGTTTTTAGCAGCTAATTTAAAAACAGAATTTATTCCTAAAATTGTTACTGATTTAGGCGTTAATTTTAGTGCTACAGAAAAACTAACAATTGCAGTAAATGTAAATAACTTGTTTAATATTTTACCTGAATGGAAATTCGTCGCAGAAAATGAGGCAGGAGCGGCATTACTTGCTGATCCGGCTCAAACTAAGCAACAATCAAACTTACTTACATTCAATCAGCGTTATTCAAGAATGACGTATGATGGTTTCCATTTCAGTCAATTAGGAACTATGTTTAACTTATCTGTAAACTATAAATTCTAATTCAAATTTAGTTAATAACACTAAAGGGCTGTCTACATGACAGCCCTTTTTTATACTTTTATAATTAAAAATCTCAGTTATGGCAAATTTATATGATGGAAAAATGGCAGCGATATACGATGCGATGTATCAGACTTTTGTTGATTATGACGAAGAATACACTTTTTATAACAACTTGATTGAGGAAAATAACGCTTCGAGCATTCTTGAAATTGGAAGCGGAACCGGAAATCTTGCAAAAAGATTCAACCAAAACAATCAGAATTATCAAGGGCTGGATTACAGCGAAGATATGATTACAATCGCCAAAGAGCGAAATAAAAATTGTTCTTTTACGCAAGGAGATATGCGGGATTTTAAACTTAGTAATTTATTTGATACTATTTTAATTACCGGAAGATCTACAAGTTATCTCATTACAAATGATGACATCAACAGAACTTTTGCTTCGCTAAATAAAAACTTAAACGACAGCGGCGTAATCATTTTTGATTTTATAGATGCCAACAGGTTTATTCCTTTTACAAAAGAAAATCCAATTATTATCCACGAAGCCCGCTATCAAAACGTAAATTATTTCAGAGAAAGTCATTGGGACACCAACAATTTTCTTGAAAATTTTATGCTCGAATGGGCGGCTCAATACTACACTATTGTAAACGGCGAAAAAGAAATTATAGAAAATGATTTTTCTACAGTTCGCGTTTGTACGCTTAACGAAATACAGCTGTTTTTATATTTGAATAATTTCGAAATAATAAAAACAATCGACAGAAAAACCTACGCTTACGATACCTTTGTAATTGTTGCAAAAAAGAAAACATAAAAAAATCCTGAGCAGTTTGCTCAGGATTTTTAATTACAATTTTTATTTAAACTACATTTTAAATTCTAGATCGGCAATTAGTGTTTTTTCTTCTTCTGTGGCAGAAAAACCGTCAATGTTCCAGTAGTTGGTCAGAATATTGTTCTTTTTATTAAATAATGATTCTTCCTTAAAAACTTCACTCTTATCATAAGCGAATTCATTTTTACTAAAATTAGTTGTGATCAAATTATTTCTAACCTGAATATTTTTTACTGCTTTATCTTTTAAAACAACATCGTATCCAACTTCTTCATTTGAACTCAATACATAATAGTCATCATTATCAACTTTGTAATTTACTTTTACAATTGATCTTGTAATATTTTTAGCGCCCTCTTCTTTATTTTCTGTAAGCTCTGCAAGATTTCCCGGTGTAATGATTATACTAAATCTTATTATTAATCTCTTTTCAGGATCGTAAACAATTTCAAAAGTATCAACTGCTTTTTTGGCTTTATCCAAAGGAGATATCGTCATTATAAAATAATCCTTATTTGTAGGATCTCCTTTGGTAACAAAATCATATTCTTTTTTTGCTTTTGAATCCAAGATAGGATCAAAATATTTCAAGTTGGCATAATTCTCCATGATATCATTCAAATTATAACCTTTTAAATCAGCACTTACATCCTGTTCTATTAAACTATACGATCTATTTTGTTCTACCAGTAAGGTGGTATTTACTTTTTTCTGGCTTCCGTTAAACTGAAAATTTACCAGACCGTCATTATAGTAAGAATATTTATTATTAAGTATGAAAAACTCCCTTACATAAGCTTTTAAACGACATGGTTTAGCTAATTTTGCAGTAGAATTGGAAACAATTTTCTGAAGAATATTTTGTGGATTTTCCTTAGACAAAACAATTTCATCCAGCTTATTATTTTTATTTTTGAGGTAAACAACAAAGTCATTTTCTTTAAGGCTTTCCCAGGGAAGCGTCAATTCTTCATAATTGGTTTCAGAGATCTCAACATTGGAAGATCCGTTTAGTAAAAAAGTAACCTTTCCATCCCCATCGCTTAATAAAACTTGTTTATTTTTTTTTATTACTATAGTCGCATTTTCTATAGGTAATTGCGTTTCTATATCTTTTACAACAATCGAATACTCGACATCCTGTGCAAAACCTATTGTGTTAAAAAATAAAACAAATAATAGTATTAATCTTTTCATACGCTGTTAAAGAAATAGTCACTTAACTAGTCTAATTGTTAAATTAGCGTATAAATCTACGAATAAAACATTAAAAATTACTAATATTACTAAAATAAAACAAGAAATTACTTTACAAAAAAAAGTCCTAAGTATTTAAACCCAGGACTTTATATTTAAAATTTAATAAAATTTACTCTCCGTGCAAAAACGCTTGTCTGTTTAACAAGGTTTCTTCATCTTCAACATGATTATCATCTGGTACACAGCAATCAACAGGACATACAGCAGCGCATTGAGGCTCATCATGAAAACCTTTACATTCGGTACATTTTCCCGGAACAATATAATAAACTTCGTCAGAAATTGGCGTTTGAGCATCTTCTGCATCAACCTCCGTTCCGTCTGGTAAAATTACTTTTCCTTTAAGACTAGTCCCATCTTTATATCTCCAATCATCAGCTCCTTCATAAATTGCTGTATTTGGGCACTCTGGTTCACAGGCCCCACAATTGATGCATTCGTCAGTTATAATTATTGCCATTTTTTTCTTGGTTATGAGTTAAAAGTTACAAGTTGAGAAATAATAATACGAAGATTTTATTCTGCTTTGTCTTATAACTTAATATAGCTTATTTTTGTGCAAAATTACAATCAAAACTCTTCATAAACAAACATTATGACATTAGAAACAAAAAAAAGTGTTTTTGTTGAATTAGGGAAATTTCTAAAACAATTCTCTGAAAAGGACACAATTAAAAAATCGGATGTCTTACATAACGATATATTTTTTGATGATTTCGAAAAACTAATACTTTTATCGCAATCTCATAATGGCTGGTACACACCTGAACAAGTATATTTTGCAATACATTCATGGGCAGAAGCACTTACTAACGAAAATATCGAAAAATGGCTTTCAGCATATCCAGCAGAGCTTTTTGATGCCAAAGAGGAAAAAACTGTCGCATTAATTTTAGCCGGAAATATTCCCTTAGTTGGGTTTCATGATTTCCTGTCGGTTGTAATTACCGGAAATAAAGCATTAATAAAAACATCATCAAACGATCAGCATTTATTACCTTTTTTAGCGAAATATTTAATTGCTGTTGATGAAAATCTAAAAGATAAAATTACTTTCGTGGAAGGCAAACTGGAAAATTTTGACACCGTAATTGCGACCGGAAGCAATAATACAGCAAGATATTTTGAGTATTATTTTAAAGATAAACCCTCTATTATTCGAAAAAACAGAAATTCGGCAGCGGTTTTAAACGGAAAAGAAACTCAGCAAGAATTAGAAGCTTTGGGAGAAGATATTTTTAGATATTTTGGTTTAGGATGCCGCAATGTTTCCAAACTTTTTGTTCCAAAAGGCTATTCTTTCGATGCTTTTTTTCAGGGAATTTTTAAATATCAGGACGTTATTCACTATGAAAAATACGCTAATAACTATGATTATAACAAAGCTGTCTTTTTAATGAGCAACTTTAAATTACTTGATAATGGCTTTTTAACTATCAAAGAAGATGCAAGTTACGCCTCTCCTATTTCGAGCGTATTTTATGAATTTTATGATGATATCGAATCGCTGCAAAATCGTCTTGAAACCGATGCAGAACAAATTCAATGTATTGCTAGCAACGATTTAATTAAAAATAGTATTCCGTTTGGAGAAACGCAAAATCCGCAATTGTGGGATTATGCAGATAACGTAGATACTATAACGTTTTTGTTAACAACAAAGTAAAAAAATGTTTAATTATTTCGAATAATTTATCGCTTTTTCAGCTCCTATTGCCGAAATTTGCGTCTTTAAAATTTTCGACTATTAACAACAACCATGAAAAAACACAACTACAGCGCAGGACCCAGTATTTTACCTCAGGAAGTTTTTGAGAAGGCATCAAAAGCAATTTTAAATTTTAATGATTCAGGATTGTCTATCCTTGAAATTTCGCACCGAAGTAAAGATTTCGTTGCTGTTATGGATGAGGCACGCTTCCTTGCTTTAGAACTTTTAGGACTTACAGGAAAAGGATATCAGGCATTATTTTTACAAGGTGGTGCTAGTACAGCATTCTTAATGGCTCCCTATAATTTAATGAAAGAAAACGGTAAAGCCGCTTATTTAGATTCCGGAACATGGGCGACAGCTGCTATAAAAGAAGCAAAATATTTTGGAGAAACTGTTGTTGTAGCTTCTTCAAAAGAAGACAACTATAATAATATTCCAAAAGGATATACGATACCAGCTGATGCAGATTATTTTCACTGCACCAGTAACAATACTATTTTTGGAACTCAAATGAAAGATTTCCCAACAACGAACGTACCTGTTGTTTGCGATATGAGTTCTGATATATTTTCACGCAATTTGGATTTCTCAAAATTTGATTTAATCTACGCCGGAGCTCAAAAAAATATGGGACCTGCAGGAACTACTCTTGTAGTGGTTAAAGAAGAAATTTTAGAGAAAAACGGAAGAACTATCCCTAGTATGTTGGACTACGCAAAACACATCAAAGCAGAAAGTATGTACAATACGCCACCTGTTTTTGCTGTTTACGTTTCGTTATTAACACTGCAATGGATTAAAGAAAAGGGCGGAATTGCTGCTGTCGAAAAATTAAACGATGCAAAAGCTGATTTACTTTATACTGAAATAGACAGAAACCCATTATTTAAAGGTGCTGCAGCAGTTGAAGATCGTTCTAAAATGAATGTTACTTTCTTATTAAATAACGCTGATCATACAGAAACGTTTGATGCATTATGGAAAGCGGCAGGAATTTCGGGATTACCAGGACACCGTTCTGTTGGCGGTTACAGAGCTTCTATTTACAACGCTATGCCTATCGAAAGTGTTCAGGTTTTAGTAGATGTAATGAAAGCATTGGAAACAAAGATTTAAAAATTAAAATATTGAATGATTTAAAAATTTCTTTACCATCATTCTATTTATTACTATTGAAAAAATCCAGATTGAATTTTTAAATTTTTAAATTTTTCAATCTTTAAATATCAAAAAAAAATGAAAGTATTAGCAAATGACGGAATTTCAAAAAGTGGAATTCTGGCTTTAGAAAAAGGTGGATTTGAAGTTATAACTACAAAAGTGGCTCAAGAACAAGTTGCTAATTTTGTAAACGAAAATAATGTAGACGTAGTTTTAGTGCGTAGTGCAACTAAAGTTCGTAAAGATATTATCGACGCCTGTCCTGGAATCAAAATTATTGGTCGTGGCGGAGTTGGTATGGACAACATTGATGTTGAATATGCTAAAAGCAAAGGCATTCACGTAATTAACACACCTGCTTCATCATCAGAATCTGTTGCTGAGTTGGTATTTGCACACTTGTTTTCTGGTGTTCGTTTTTTACATGATTCTAACAGAAATATGCCTCTCGAAGGAGATTCAAACTTTGACGGTTTGAAAAAAGCTTACGCAAACGGAGTTGAGTTAAGAGGAAAAACACTTGGAATCGTTGGTATTGGACGTATCGGACAAGCAACTGCGAAAATGGCGCTTGGTTTAGGTATGAAAGTTATTGCAGCAGATAGTTTTATTCCTTCTGTTGATATTAAGGTGGAGTTTTTTGATGGACAGTCAATTACTACAACAGTTGTTTCTCAATCATTAGAATCTTTATTTAAAGAAGCTGATTTTATTACACTACACGTTCCTGCTCAGGATGGATATATCATTGGCGAGAAAGAATTCGAAATCTTAAAAGATGGTGTTGGAATCGTAAACTGCGCTCGTGGTGGCGTTATTGATGAAGTTGCTTTAATAAAAGCTTTAGATTCAGGAAAAGTTGCTTTTGCAGGTTTAGACGTTTTTGAAAGCGAACCAAAACCGGAAATGACAATTTTAATGCATCCAAAAATATCATTGACTCCACACATTGGAGCTGCAACCGGAGAAGCACAAGACAGAATTGGTACTGAATTGGCATCACAAATTATTTCTTTGTTGAGCTAATAATAAAATAAAAAAAGTAAGTTTAAAGGGATTTATTACATTTTTGTAGTAAATCCCTTTCTTTTTATCTAAATTTGTTGTGTAATTTTAAACTTTAAATATCATGTTTGAACAATTAACGCAGTTAGTACAACAATACGGAGATGACGCTATTGTAAAAAACAATGCAATCCCGAATGAACACAACGAAGCCGTTGTAAATGAAACAAGCAACTCTATATTTGCAGGATTGCAAAAAATTGCTTCAGAAGGTGGTGTAGAACAATTAGCGGGTTTATTTAACGGAAAATCATCAATAGACAGTTCCAATCCGGTGGTACAACAAATCGCTCAACAATTATCAGGAACTCTTGGCGAAAAATTTGGTTTAAGCAGCGCGGCTTCTTCTGGCGTTGCAGCAAGTATGATTCCGCAAGTTTTAAATTCTTTGGTAAATAAAGCAAAAGACCCAAACGACAGTGGTTTCCAAATATCAGATATTATTAGTTCGATCGCAGGAAACAGCGGACAAGCATCGACTATTATGGAAACCATTTCAAAATACGGAATGCAATTTGGCCTTGATCAAAACGCAGATGGAAAAGTAAACGTCACCGACGTATTAGTTGTAACACAAAGCAAAGGCGGAATAGCAGGTTTTATCGGACGACTTTTTAAAAGTAAATAATTTGAGATACTAAGATTTTAAGTTGCTAAGGTTCTAAGATTTCGAAAAGCTTTGTCAAATATTTAAGCTAATTAAAGGAAAAACTTAGCATCTTAGTAACCTAGAACCTTAGCAACTTACGAAAAAAACTTTGAACCTTAGCAACCTAGAATCTTAGAACCTCAAAAAAAAATCGTAACTTTAAGTTTATGAAAAACTGCATTTACATATTAATTGTGTTGTTTACGATTATTGCCTGCTCAACGTCTCAAAAAACAGCTGATAATGCTGTAAAAAAAAATGTTGCAGTAAGTGATACAGTTCGAATTGCAAATGATTCCCTCGAATATGAAGTAATAATTATCGACATTGGCTTTAGTACCTGGCTGGCTTCGAGAGCTTTTCCAAGAAATTATCATTCTTTGTCTTATCTTGAAAACAAAAACAATTTGTATGTTACAGAATGGAATAGTCGCGTTTTACAGCCACAGCGCTATAATCCCGATTTGTATGAAATGAGTATTAATTATAATCCCACAATTAAGTACGGTTATGAGGTAAATTACCTTATTTACAACTACATGATTTATTTTCAAAATACTTATAAACAAAAGCTTTGGGGATATGTTCCATCACGATAATGTTGTTATATTTGTAATCATTATGAATAAAAATGAATAAGTTAAAACAACGCTGGGGCATCACCTCAAACTTTCAATTGGTCATCATATTTATTGTTTTTGCCATCACCGGATCGGCATCTGCATGGCTGTCTAAACCTTTTTGTTTATGGCTGGGTATAACTAAAGAAGATTTTGGAGGCTGGTTTACCTTAATTCGTTTAATCATTATTTTCCCAATTTATCAGGTCCTATTAGTAGCAATAGGAACTATTTTCGGGCAATTTAACTTCTTTTGGGCTTTCGAAAAAAGAATGCTTAAAAGTATGGGATTGGGATTTTTGTTTAGAGATTAAACATCAATCGTTTCATTATTCTGTCTTTGAAAAAAATAAGTATAAATCCATGTAATTGTAAATGATGGTATTATATCTGTAAACGGAATTATTTCTTCGACAAAAGTTAAAAAACCGGCTACCCTGCCTACCCTTCCCTTATACATTCTGCTCATAATAAAAGCAGCAATTGGCGCCCAGATCACATCTGAAAATTCGCCCAAAAGCGGAATCGAAAATGAAATCATTCCAATACCGTCAAAAAGCAATCCTAAAAGGAGCTTTCTCATTCTATCGTCATTCGTAACATTCAAATCCTGCATTTTCTTTTTCTTTAGAGATTATTCGAATTTAAAAATAATTCATCAGTTAGATTTATTTTAAACTGTTATTATTTTTCTTAATTACCACTTCTTCAATATTCAAGCCACTTTTCTGATTTCAGATTTTTAAACTTTAGATTTCAGATTTTGAAATTTGCGCTTTCGACTTTCAATGTTGAAATTTAATTTTTAGAATTTGATTCTAATCATAATCTTTGTTTCTTTGTAGAAACAGTTTCAAAATGATACAAGCAAAAAACATACATAAATTCTACGACAAACTCGAAGTATTAAAGGGAGTCGATTTACATATTAAAAAAGGAGAAATTGTTTCGATTGTTGGTGCTTCCGGTGCCGGAAAAACTACTTTATTACAAATTTTAGGAACCTTAGATAAACCCGAAATAAATACAGAATCATCATTAAGTATCAACGGCGAGAATGTATTAAAATTACAAGATGTAGAAACTGACAATTCAAAAGAAGAAAAAACATTCAAGATTATTACCTGGACTGGTTTCATTTACGTTATAATTCTGATCGTTTGTTTTTTGTTTTTCAGAACTAAAATCTACGATGATAATTTAAGGTTAATAACAGCTAGTATTTTGTTATTACCTATCATTTCCATGATAATTTATTACACCCGATATTTCAAAAAGAAAAGCAAAAAAGACAAAACCTTATCCAATTTCAGAAATTTAAATCTTGGTTTTATCTTTCAGTTTCATCAATTATTACCTGAATTTACAGCTTTGGAAAATGTTTGTATCCCCGCTTTTATGGCCAACAAATCAAAGGCTGAAGCCGAAAAAGAAGCTAAAGAATTATTGGAGTATTTAGGTTTATCGCACAGAATTAACCATAAACCAAACGAACTTTCAGGCGGAGAACAACAGCGTGTTGCAGTTGCGAGGGCTTTGATTAACAAGCCAGATGTTATTTTTGCAGATGAACCTTCTGGAAATCTGGACACACAATCTGCCGAAAATTTACATCAGTTATTTTTTCAGCTTCGCGACGAATTTGGACAAACCTTTGTAATTGTAACCCACAACGAAGAATTGGCCAATATGGCTGATAGAAAACTCGTAATGGTCGACGGACAGATTAGTAATTAGGATTAGGAGCTATTTCCTGCTGTCCTTCCAATCTTTTGTGCCGAACCCCGGCACAAAAGGATTTTCCCTCCCATCAGGGCTAGGACATTCGAATACATAAGAACATTCATTTCAACATGAACCAAAAAGAACGAAAAGAATTTCTTGACGAAAAAGTCATTCAATATAATAATCAGGATTTCATAGAAAGTGACCCTGTGCAGATTCCACATTTATTTTCGCAGAAAGAAGATATCGAAATTTCCGGTTTTTTAAGCGCCACAATCGCGTGGGGAAACCGTAAAATGATTATAAAAAACTCACATCAAATGATGGAATTGATGGGCAATACACCTTACGATTTCATTATGTCGCATTCTGACAATGATCTGGAACGCCTTGAAAATTTTGTGCACCGTACCTTCAACGGAAAAGATTTTGGAAGTTTTATAAAAGGTTTACAGCACATTTATCAAAATCATGGCGGTTTGGAAAATGTGTTTGCCAAGAATCAGGAAAAAGACAGTTTGCAGAAAAGTATCAGCGAATTCAAAAAAATATTCTTCGAAATCGATCATTTGCCAAGAACCCAAAAACACATTTCAGATCCGCTGAATAATTCGGCAGCAAAAAGAATTAACATGTATTTGCGTTGGATGGTTCGTCAGGACACAAAAGGAGTAGATTTAGGAATCTGGAAAAGCATTTCTCCAGCCGCATTATCTTGTCCGCTAGACGTTCATTCCGGCAACGTAGCGCGCAAACTCGGAATACTTTCGCGAAAGCAAAACGACGGAAAAGCATTGGCAGAACTAGACTTACAGCTTCGCAAAATGGACGCTAATGATCCTGTAAAATATGATTTTGCTTTGTTTGGTTTGGGGATTTTTGAGGGATTTTAAATTTTAAAAATAAAAACACAAATTTCAATTCGTGTTTAAAATTCATTTATAGTATTTGGACCAAACGGTGTATTCCAATTTGTACATTGCTATCAAAAACAGAATTCTAACAAAAAACCATGAATTTAACGTACATTTGCACAAAATTTAATGTAAATGAGCACTTTCGAAAAATTCAATCTTCCAAAATCAGTACAAAAAGCAATCGACGAATTAGGATTTGTTACGCCAACTCCTATTCAGGAAAAATCCTTTTCTGTGATTATGTCAGGTCGCGATATGATGGGAATTGCACAAACCGGAACCGGTAAAACATTTGCATATTTATTGCCTCTTTTAAAATTATACAAATTTACCCCAACCAATACGCCAAAAATTGTAATTCTGGTTCCAACGCGTGAATTAGTAGTTCAGGTTGTTGAAGAAGTCGAGAAATTAACCAAATACATGTCGGTTAGTACATTGGGTATTTTTGGTGGAGTAAATATTAATACACAAAAAAAAGCTGTTTACGAAGGGGTCGACATTTTAGTTGGAACGCCTGGCAGAACAATGGATTTAGCGCTTGACGCTGTTATTCGTTTTGACGAAACTCAAAAATTAGTTATTGATGAGTTTGATGAAATGCTTAATTTGGGTTTCCGCACACAATTGACAGCACTTTTGGCGATGATGAAAACCAAACGTCAGAACATTTTATTCTCGGCAACAATGACAGATGAAGTTGATGCTGTTTTAAATGACTTTTTTGATTTTCCTGAAGAAGTTACACTTGCCGCATCCGGAACGCCGCTTGAAAATATTACTCAAATTACTTACAATGTTCCCAACTTCAATACAAAAGTTAACCTGTTAAAACATTTATTAGAAACAAACGAGAGCATGGAACGTGTTTTGGTTTTTGTCAATAATAAAAAGATTTCAGATATGCTTCATACAAGAATTGAAGAAGATTTTGAAGGTCAATTTGGTGTAATTCACTCTAATAAATCTCAAAATTATCGTTTGAGTACAATGGCAGAATTTCAGGAAGGAAATCTTCGCGGATTAATTACAACTGATATTATGGCGAGAGGTTTGGATATTTCGAATATCTCACACGTTATCAACTTTGAACTTCCGGAATTTCCTGAATTATATATGCACAGAATTGGTCGAACAGGCCGTGCAGATGCGACAGGAACCGCGATAAGCTTTATTACGCCTCGTGAAGAAGAATTTAAGGTAGAGGTTGAAGTATTAATGAATCAGGAACTTACAGTAGCTGAATTCCCTGCAGAAGTTGAAATCTCTACTAAACTAATTGAACCTGAAAAAGACAAGCAGCCAATTAAGTTTTTAATGAAAAAGCAAACACTAAAAGGTGATGGTGCTTTTCATGAAAAAGACAAAAAGAATAAAAAAGTGAATCTTGGCGGACCTTCAAAAACCAAAAAGAAAACCCACGGTTCTGTTAACAGAAACATGTTAAAAACGAGAGACAAGAAAAGAAAAGATAAGGATAAGTAATGTAAGATTCTGAGATCCTAAGATTCTAAGTTGCTAAGACTCTAACATTCAAAAGCTCAAAGAGGCCGAGATTTTATCTCGCCAGCTTTGAGCTTTTTTATTATTATAAAACTTTGTCGATATAAAACTTAGAACGTTAGCTCCTTAGCGTCTTTTAGAACTATATTTTCGTAAATATTAACCCTACCGGCGAACACAATTCGATTTTCTTACCTGTGTCTTTAAGTTTTCCTGTGATTTTATCTCTTTTAAAAATTATAATATTATTTGTGTATTGATGCCCTACTAATAGGTAGTTTCCTGTAGGATCGATTGCAAAATCTCTTGGGCCTTTTCCTTGAGTGCTTTGTTGTTCGACTAGTTCTACTTTTCCAGTTTTAAGGATTTTGTAAACCGAAATATTGTTTGCATCCACACGATCAGTCACATAGAGAAACTTTCCGTCTGGCGAAATTTTTATTGCTGCTGCTCCGGTTCCTCCAGTAAACCCTTTGGCAAGAATACTTGTTTCTGCAATTTGTTTCAAACTTCCGGTTTTATCATAACTAAAAGTGGTCAAAGTTCCATCCAACTCCTGAACCAGATAAACAAATTTTCCATCTTTGCTAAAAGTTAAATGCCTTGGACCGCTTCCGGCTTTAACATCAACAGTTGCTTTTAATGTTAGTACTTCATGTTTAGCACTTGCGTTATATTTGTAAATAAAAATTTTATCCTGCCCTAAGTCATTCGATAAAATAAACTTTTTATCAGGAGAAAAAACAACCATATGCACGTGTGCTTTTTCCTGACGCGCCGCATTAGGTCCTTTTCCTTCATGCTGAATTAATTGTTGCGCCTCAGTTATGCTTCCGTCAGCATTTTTCTTAAAGACGGCAATACTTCCGCCAGAATAATTCGCTGCAATAACATTTTTATCATCATTAATTAAATGGCAAGGATCAGCCCCTAAAGAAGAATTTGCATTTATTAGTTTAAGTTTGCCCGTTTTAGAATCGTAATTAAAGGCACTTACCATACTTTGAGTTCCATTTTCGTTTACAGCATAAATGAATTTGTTATTCGCAGACGCTGATAAATAACTTGGACTCAAAACATTCTCTGAATTACTTTTTAATTTAAAAGTACCTGAACTTGTATCAAATTCATATACATAAATTCCTTTACTATCGCAGGTATTGGTATAAGTACCTACCAATAAATTAAATTTATTTTGTGCTTCCATAGTTGAAAGAGCTAAAGTTGAAAAAAGCAGAATATATAATCTTTTCATAGTTTTTTTTGTAGTTTTTGAATTAGCTAAAATACTGAATATTCTTATTCAAAAGTTCGTTTTTTGTTACAAATCAATTTGCAAAAGTTACATTTTAAAACTGTATTTTGTGTTTTTGAACTATATAACTTATATATGTTCATTTATTTACTCCAAATGAAACTATAATAGTATATCATAATAACTTATAGGTTGTAAATGCCAGAAATAAAAATTTGCTAGTAATCTCTTATATTACTTATATGGTTTAAAAAATATCCTTCTATGATTTGACTAAAAATTTGTATTTTTGACCATCATCTTCGCAAAAACAAAACGTAGCGAAGTAAATCAAAGCCAGAATGCACTTTAAACAGCCCGAAATTCTATACTTTCTTTTCTTATTGATTGTTCCAATTTTGGTTCATTTATTTCAATTACGACGTTTTAAAACCTCTTATTTTACAAATGTTCGTTTTCTTAAAGAACTTGTTGTTCAAACACGTAAAAGTTCTAAAATTAAAAAGAGGCTATTATTAGCAACGCGATTATTGTTGTTGACTTGCACAATTATTGCTTTTGCGCAGCCTTTTTTTGAAGCTAAAGACAGAAAAAATGCAACAAATGAGATGTATATTGTTTTAGACAATTCGTTTAGTATGCAGGCAAAAGGAAAAAAAGGCGAGCTCTTAAAACGCTCCGTTCAGGAACTGCTTGAAAACACACCTGAAACTGCACAATTTTCACTATTGACAAACTCAGAAATTTTTTGGAATACCGATATCAAATCATCAAAAAGTGCGCTGCAGAATTTAAATTACAGCGCGACTCCGTTTGCACTTTCGTCAATAATAGCAAAGATAAAAGCGCACAAATCGGCACATAAAAAAGATATTGTTATTATTACAGATGCCATTGGTTTAGCAGAAAGTGATATAAAAAATATTGATACCGAAGAAAAACCGTATTTCATAGTTCCCGAAGCAGAACAAAAAAACAATGTTTCAATTGACAGCGTTTTTATTAATCAAACATTAGAAAATTTTTACGAAATAGGTATTAATTTATCGGCTCATGGCGAAGATTTTAAACCGATTTCTGTGGCGTTGTACAATCAGAAAAAATTGATTGCCAAAACGATCATTAATTTTGATTTGAAGAAAAAGAAAATCAACTTTACGATTCCAAAAGAAGCTTTTCACGGTTACGTAACTATTGAAGACAATGGCCTTGCTTATGACAACAAGCTTTATTTTAGTATTTCGAAAGTTAAAAAAACAAACGTTCTGAGTATTGGCGAGCCAGAAAAAAGCAATTTTTTATCGAGAATTTATACTTCTTCCGAATTCAATTATAATAATTACTCAATCAGTAGTCTGGATTATAATAGTTTAGACAAACAAAATACCATTATTCTAAATGAATTAGTTGAAGTTCCGCAGGCTCTGCAAACTACTATAAAAGCATTTGTTGCAAAAGGCGGAAATCTGGTTGTGATTCCGGCAGAGAAAAGTTCCATTTCAAACCTTAATACTTTTTTAAGCAATTTTGGAAAAATTCAGTTTAAAAATATTGAAAACAAAGACAAATTAATTACTAAAATTAATTTTGATCATCCACTTTTTTCAGGCGTTTTTGAGAATAAAATTACAAATTTCCAATATCCAAAAACAAACAGTTCGTTTGATATTTCGAGTCCGTATCCTGCCGTTTTATCTTATGAAGACCAAACTGTATTTGTAACTATGATTCAAAATCCGGTTGCAGGAATTACTGTTTTTTCGGCACCAATAAATGCAGCGAATTCAAACTTTCAGCAATCCCCGATAATTGTTCCTTTGTTCTATAAAATGGGACAAAACAATCAAAAAACGGGTGTAAATGCCTTAACTATTGGAAATAATCAGCCATATTTTGTGGATGTTTTATTGAGTAAGGATGCCATTTTAGAAGTAAAAGGAAATGATGATTCGTTTATTCCTATTCAGCAAATATTAAATAATAAAGTCAAATTAACATTTAATGATTTCCCTGAAACAGCCGGAAATTATAGTATTTTTGACAAAAAAGAATCCGTAGAAAATTTGAGTTTTAATTACAAAAGAAGCGAAAGTGATTTAAGTCAGGTAAATACAAGCGTGATCTCTGATTTTAAAACCGCCGATACTATTTCTACCATTTTTAACACGCTACAAACAGAGCGAACGGACAGCCAAATTTGGAAATGGTTTGTTATCTTTGCACTGTTATTTTTAGCATTGGAAATGGCAATTATCAAATTTGTAAAGTAATTTTTCACCATTAAGATATTAAGCTTTTTTCTTTATTAACTTAATATCTTAATAGTTCAGAAAATTAAGTTTAATGTTAAATTAACCCTCTTGTTTCAATAAAAAAATCTAGATATGAAAATAATCATCAGAAGCGCCAAAATTATCGATTCAAAAAGTCCGTTTCATAATCAGACTGTTGATCTTTTAATTGCAGATGGTTTAATTGAAAAAATAGGAACTTCAATTCTTGATATTGATGACACAACTGAAGTAAAATTCGATAATCTGCATCTCTCTCAAGGTTGGTTCGACAGCAGCGTTTCATTTGGAGAGCCCGGTTACGAAGACAGAGAAACCATTGCAAATGGATTGAATGTTGCTGCAAAAAGTGGTTTTACCGGGATTGCGCTACAGCCCAACTCCTACCCTGTAATCGACAATCAATCTCAGGTAAATTTTGTAAAAAACAAGGCAAATGGTTTTGCTACAGAACTTTTTCCAATTGGCGCTTTAACCAAAGCCAGTGAAGGAAAAGATATGGCAGAATTATACGATATGAAAAAATCCGGAGCAATTGCTTTTGGAGATTATAACAAATGTATCGACAATGCTAATTTGCTCAAAATCGCTTTACAATATGTACAGGATTTTGATGGTTTGGTAATTACGTATTCGCAGGACCCAAACATAAAAGGAAACGGAGTTGCTAATGAAGGCATCGTTTCTACAAAATTAGGATTAAAAGGAATTCCTAATCTTGCCGAAGAACTACAAATTTCAAGAAACTTGTTTTTATTGGAATATACCGGAGGAAAACTTCATATTCCGACAATTTCTACGGCAAAATCAGTTGAATTAATTAAAGAAGCAAAGTCAAAAGGCTTACAGGTAACTTGCAGTGTTGCTGTACATCATTTAGTTCTTACCGATGAAAAACTGGAAGGTTTTGATACCCGTTTTAAAGTTACGCCGCCTTTAAGAACTGAAGCGGACAGACAAGCTTTATTAAACGGAGTTACGGATGGAACAATTGATATGATTACTTCAGACCATAACCCGATTGATATTGAATTTAAGAAAATGGAATTTGATACCGCTAAAAACGGAACAATTGGTTTAGAAAGTGCTTTTGGCGCTTTATTAACTGTTTTACCTCTCGAAACGGTAATCGAAAAATTGACAGTAGCAAAAGAAGTTTTTGGTGTTAAAAATACTGCAATCGCTGAAGGTGCAAAAGCCAACATTACTTTCTTTAACCCCGAAGGAACAGCAATTTTTAGAAAAGAAAATATTCTTTCAAAATCCAAAAATTCAGCCTTTTTAGGAACTGAAATTAAAGGTACAGTTTATGGAATTTTAAATCAAAACCAACTTGTTATCACAAAATAATTAAAATGAATAATTCAATCGAAGAGGGAAAATCAATTGCCATTACCAGTTATATTTTAATAATTGGAGTACTAATTGCAATGTCTATGAACTCTGAAAATAAAAATAGCTTTGCTTCTTTTCATATTCGTCAGGCTTTAGGTTTATCGCTTACATTTATTTCCTTTGGAGCAATCATCAGTAATTTTGACAGCTTTTTAATCACTTTTCCAATGTGGATTTGCATCTCAATACTATGGACCTATGGAATTTTTAGCGCTATTCAAGGCCAGATGAGACCTATTCCATTAGTTGGAAATATATTTCAAAAATGGTTTAAATCCATTGGTTAATAAATTCCCGTCTTTGAATTTCTTTTCTTGTTTCGCTAACGTTCGCGTCCAAATTTCAACTTGAAAAAGTCAGAAATTTTGGTATGAATAGGTTCAAGGAAACCAGCCCATAACTTATAACTTATAACTCACAACTTCCAAAGAAAATGAATCTATCTTTAGAATATAAAATACAAGAACCAAAAGTAATTTTAGATAAAAATCCAGTTTTGCTTTTATTGCACGGATATGGCAGCAACGAAGCTGATTTGTTTTCGTTTTCAACTGAACTTCCCGATAATTATTACATTATTTCGGCGAGAGCGCCTTACGATTTACAATACGGAGCTTATGCATGGTATGCCATTAATTTTGATGCTGATCAGAATAAATTTTCTGATAACGAACAAGCCAAAATATCTCGTGATTTAATAGCAAAATTTATTGACGAATTAGTAGCTAGCTATCCAATAGATGCTGATGCTATTACTTTAGTAGGTTTTAGTCAGGGTTCGATTTTAAGTTATTCTGTAGCACTTTCTTATCCTGAAAAAGTACAGCGGGTTGTGGCAATGAGCGGTTATTTTAATGATGAAATTATCAAAGAAGGTTTTGAGAAAAATGACTTTAAAAACTTAAAAATATTTGCTTCGCACGGAACTGTAGATCAGGTTATTCCAATAGATTGGGCGAGAAAAACGCCTGCAATTTTAGAGCAATTAAATATTCCCGTTACTTATAAAGAATATCCCGTTGGTCATGGTGTTGCACCGCAAAACTTTTTTGATTTTAAGAATTGGCTGGGTGAGTAGTTTTAGATTTCAGTCGCAGTTTTGAGTCTCAATTAAAATCCGATAATGAGTAATTTCCCATCCATATTAACAGATGAAAAAATAAAGGATTCAAATGCCATCTTTAGAAATGCTTTATTTTCTTTGGATAAAATATCCATTGATAAGGATAACTTTATTCACTTGACAAGAATTTATTCGGAGACAAAACAACTTGATATAAGAAATAAAATATTAAGATTATTATATGATTTTGAATTCGCTGAATTAAAAGATTTCTTTGATAAAGCCTATAAAAAAGAGAGATATCTGGACATGAAAATTTACGCTCTTCGCGGACTTTCTAAATTTATAAGTGAAAAGGAAATTGAAAAATTACTACAGAAATTCAATCAGACTTTATCTAAAAGACAGGAAACCACTCCTTATAATTATCAGGAATATGAACTTTTAAAAGGACAAAATTCTTTGCCTTATTTGGTTAACCAGTACAACTACAGTTGCTTTCAGGAAACTTTGGACCAACTGAATGCGCAATATAATAAAATGCCCGAAGCCTTTAAATGGCATTTTACTATCGATGAAAATGGTGAATTTGTATCACTGAGAAATCCAGAGGAAAGTTCAAAAATGATTAAGGACTTTTTTGATCAGCAATAAAAACATAAAAGTCGCAGTTTTAACTGAAAACTGCGACTGAATAGTGTAAACTTTATTGTCCTGTATAAATAATTTTGCCTGCTTTTTTCAAAACATAACCTTTCCAGGGAATTAATTGCAAATCATTTTTTACCCAGGAATCTCCTTCTGATTTTCTTTCCAAAACAATAGATTCTTTTTGAGTATCTAAAAAAAGCTCCGCTTTGTCTCCTTCAAAAACTACGTATGCAGCAGTTGTATATATTTTTCCGGCTTCTTCTGCGTGAGAGAGCTTTGTACCTTCAAAAATTCGGATACATTTGTTTTTAATAATAGACCATGTATAACCTGCTGAACCTTTGCAGCCGTGGTTGTCAACATCTCCTCCAATAAGTTCTTGCTCTGATTTTGTTTCGTTTGTCGTTTTAGTTGGCTGTACACTCTTTGTACTACAGGAAACTGAAAGACCAATAATAACTGAAAGTAAAAATATCTTTTTCATTTGTCTTATTTTTAATATTCAAAAATAAGAAAATTCTTTATTATTTTTGATATAAAACCGATTGATTTATCTCAAAACTAATACTTTCATCGTCATTAACGAAGTATTTTAATAAGGCTTCACCCCATAATTCTCCATTGCTGTAATCTACAATAATCCATCTGTGGTTTAAGATTTTTACTTTGTTGATAATAAACTTTTTATCTTCAATTTTATCTTGTCCTGTGTATGGATTTCCGTTTGGATTAGAGTTTAAGTCCAATAATTTTTCGGTTACAACAGGAATCAATTTTTCGTATTGAATTAATTTTCCACCAGTTGCAGTGTTATCAAAATAGTTCTGCGCATTTTCATTGTGTGCTAATGAAAAATAATCCGCTTCGGCTAATTGGCTCGAAACCAAATTAATACTATCTCTAAGCTTTTTTGTAGTTTTCTCATATCTTTCTGCACCAAATTTTACTTCGCGGCTATAAAACATATAAGTAAAAATATTCATTAATATCGCAAGGATAAAAAGATAAAGCATTAAGGATTTTTTCATTTTTGTAATATAATTAAATTGTAATTTCTAAGTTATCATAAGCTAGGAAAACGTTTTTAGGCAATTGTTTCTGTACTTCTTCATGAAATCCTAAAACATGGCTAATATGCGTTAAATAAGCTACTTGTGGCTTGACCAGATTTATAAAATCGAGTGCTTCCTGCAAATTAAAATGTGTGTCGTGCGGCTCTACGCGCAATGCGTTTATAACCAGTACTTTTAAATTTTGCAGTTTTTCTATTTCGGCTTTTTCAATGGTTTTTACATCTGTTAAATAGGCAAAATCATCTATACGATAACCAAAAACCTGTAAATCGCCGTGCATGGCATTTACCGGAATGGCCATTTTATCTCCAACAGCAAAAGGCTCATTGTTAACAACTTCAATAGTTTTAACACTTGGAGCACCCGGATATTTATTAACAGTTTCGAAAACATAATCAAAACGACGTTTCAAATTATCAATTACACGCTGATGTGCATAGACAGGAATTTCGCCTTGACGGAAATTAAATGGACGAATATCATCTAAACCTGCAGTGTGGTCTGCATGTTCGTGCGTAAACAAAATGGCATCCAGATGCCTGCAGCCGCAGGAAAGCATTTGCTGCCTAAAATCTGGTCCGCAATCTATTACATACGAATGATTGTCCCACGTAATCCAGATGGATACGCGGAGCCTTTTATCCTTAGCATCAGTGCTTTTGCAAACAGGATGGTCGATTCCTATAATTGGAATGCCTTGAGAAGTACCAGTACCTAAAAAATAGATCTTCAATTGAACTTGTTTTTTTTACAAAAATAGGGATTATTTCTCTTTCATTAGAACCCTAATTTGCTAACTTTGTAACAAATCTATTTAAAATAAAATGGGTACAGAAATAAAACTCAAGGGTGACAAGGTCATCGAACAGATTCCTTCTATAAAAGACAAAGCGTTACGCATTAATTTAAACGAGAATATTTACGGAACATTTGCTGAAATTGGCGCTGGACAAGAAACTGTCAGGCATTTTTTCAGATCCGGAGGTTCATCGGGAACTATTGCAAAAGCAATGTCTGCCTATGATAAAGATTTTAGTGACGCCGTTTACGGTATTGAAGGCGACGGCCGCTACGTAACTGAAAACCGACTCAAAAAAATGTTAACCTTTGAAGGTGAACTTATCGAAGAACGTTTGAGCCGCGAAAAACACCCTAATAAACTTTTCTTTAGTTACGCCAATACGGTCGCTACAATAGATTTTGCCAAACAATTTAAAGGTCACGGCTGGGTTGGAATTCGGTACCAAATTGAACCTGACGAAGCTTATAATGAAATAATACTGCATATTCGTTTTAAAGAAACCGATGCAAGACTGCAACAGGAAACACTTGGAATTTTAGGTGTAAACTTAATTTACGGTGCTTTTTACAAATACAACGATCCAAAACGATTACTTCGTTACTTATACGATCACTTAGATAAAGACCAGCTCGAAATCGATACGATCAACTTTTCAGGACCACGTTTTGCTGATGTTGATAATCGTTTGATGAGTTTACAACTGGTTAAAAACGGAATGACAGATGCCGTAATGTTTAACCCTGATGGAAAAAATGTTTTACCGGCAGCTGTTTTATACAAAAAAAATCTTCTTGCTTTTAGAGGAAGTTTTCGCCCGGTTACAAATGTTAACCTTGATATGTATGAGAAATCCTTAAAGATGTTTCTCGAAGAAAATAAGGTAGAGAAAGACAATACGCTGGTAGTTTTTGAAATTACGCTTTCGAACTTACGTTCAGATGGTGAAATTGATGAACGTGATTTTATGGACAGGGCCGAGTTACTTTGTTCACTTGGTCAAACTGTTATGATTTCTAATTTCCAGGAATATTATAAAGTAGTAGAATATTTCTCTAATTATACCAAAGCAAGAATGGGACTCGCAATGGGTGTTAACAATTTAGTTGACATTTTTGATGAAAAATACTATCGCCATTTAAGCGGCGGTATTCTCGAAGCTTTCGGAAAGTTGTTTTACCGCGATATGAAAGTATTTTTATATCCTATGCTTGGAGATAACGGTGAAATTATTACTTCTGAGAATTTAAAAGTGCATCCTAGAATGAAAGAATTGTATAAATTCTTTAAATTTAATGGAAAAGTGGTTGACATTAAAGATTACAACACCGAAATATTAAATGTATTCTCCCGTGAAGTATTGAAAATGATTGGTCAGGGAAAATCCGGCTGGGAACCAATGCTTCCATCTGGAGTTGCCGAAATTATAAAAGAACACCACCTTTTTGGATATCATCCGGAAAAGGAATTGGAACAAAACGCTTAATATGAAAAAAGTCCCTAAATGGGACTTTTTTTTTTGTTTCAGGTTTACTATGTTTCAAGTTTCAATGCAAGCTGGAAGTGTAATTTTAAACATAAATAACTTATTTCAAAATCTGTGAAGCGTGTTCTTTTGTTTTTACTTTTTCGATTACCTCATCTATAATTCCTTTTTCATCGATTACAAAAGTAGTTCTGTGAATTCCGTCGTATTCTTTTCCCATGAATTTCTTTGGCCCCCAAACACCAAATGCATTAATTACTGATTTGTCTTCATCAGCTATTAACGGAAATGGAAATTCATATTTGTCTTTGAATTTCAATTGTACTTTCTGACTATCAGCGCTTACTCCCAGAAGTTCGTAATTATTGGCCTTAAAACGCTCAAAGTTGTCACGTAAGTCACAAGCTTCTGCAGTGCAGCCCGGCGTACTGGCTTTTGGATAAAAGAAAACAACTAATTTTTTGCCGGCGTAATCTGCCAGTTTGTGTTTTTTTCCTTCTTGATCAACTCCTGAGAAATTGGGTGCTTTATCCCCTGCTTTTAATGTTGTCATATATATTTTAGATTTTAGATTCTTTAGAGAATAGCATAAAGATTAAAGAATATAGACTTACTTTGAAAATAAGAACTCATAACTTTTATCCTTTAACTCAAAACTTTTACCCGTAACTTTTCACTTATAATTCACTATTTTTACCGGATTAAAAATACGGAAATGAATAAAGAAGCCCGCGTTCAATTTGTTATAAATACGTTAAAAGAACTCTACCCTACTATACCTGTTCCGCTAGATCATAAAGACCCCTATACGTTATTAATTGCTGTTTTGCTTTCGGCGCAATGTACGGATGTTCGCGTAAATCAGATTACGCCCTTACTTTTTACCAAGGCTGATAATCCTTATGATATGGTAAAAATGTCGGTGGAAGAAATTAAAGAAATTATTCGTCCTTGCGGATTGTCACCAATGAAATCGAAAGGGATTCACGGGTTATCTGAGATTTTAATTGACAAATATAATGGTGAAGTTCCGCAGAGTTTTGAAGCACTTGAATCGTTGCCGGCTGTGGGGCATAAAACGGCAAGTGTGGTAATGTCACAAGCATTTGGAGTACCTGCTTTTCCGGTTGATACACACATTCACAGATTGATGTACAGATGGAATCTTTCGAATGGCAAGAATGTTGTTCAGACAGAAAAAGATGCTAAACGTCTTTTTCCGAGGGAAATCTGGAACGACTTACACCTTCAAATTATTTGGTACGGACGCGAATATTCGCCTGCCAGAGGATGGAGTTTAGAGAAAGATATTATTACCAGAACTGTTGGCAAAAAATCAGTAATAGAAGAGGCTTCTAAAAAGAAAATCTAGCAAAGATTATTGTTTGGTACTATCAATTTTAAACACGAATTCGACTAATTTGCACCAATTCTAACTATAAAACTTTGGTGAAATTATTTCACTGTTGACTAGTGCAAATTAGCGAAGTTCATGTCTATTTTCATTTACTGACTACTTTTTAATGCATTATATTCACTTGTCATATCGAGCGATCTGTAAATTCCAAGAAGTGATTTATATGCATCTTCGTTTTTAGGTTCGATCGTTAGTGCTTTTTTAAGATACGGAATTGCGCTTCTTACAATTTCATCTTTTTGAGCATCTAATTTATCGTATTCTTTCATCTCATTGGGACTATTTCCAAGTGCAGCCATTTGATCGACCAATACCTTCTTTAATTGTATTTTGACATATGCCAGATTTATGTAACAGTCGATGCAATTTTGATTGAGCTGTAATCCTTCGTCGTAATATTTTTCAGCATTTGTGTAATCTTTCGTTTCCATATAAGAAAAAGCTAAAGAATTCAAAATCTCTTCTTTTTTAGAAGGAGGCCTTACATCTCTCGGTTTTTCATACAAACCGGCAGCAATATTTGATTCTCTTGCACTTCTTGAAATAAAAGATTCCTCAGCTTTTGTTTTTTTGTTGGTTGCATAAAACATAATTCCTTTTCCGCTGTAATTTATTTTCTTTAGTCGTTCGTAATATTTTATTGCTGATGCATAATCTTTTGCTGCTAAAGATGCAGAAGCTGCATTAAGTAAATTCAACGTATCTTTTTTATCAAACTGATACACTTCATAACTTTTGTCAGCACTCTCCTTGTATTTTGCCGCTTTAAAATCATTATAAGCACCATCTACCAGTTTAGATTTCATTTCTTTTAAAGCTAAATTTGCCTTAAAAGCATATTTGTAATTGCGAGAGTCATTCTCGTACAAAAGCACATCCTGATAAGCGCCGGAAGCTATCGCAAAATTGGCTGCAGCATCTATATTTTTGGTTGCCAAATCTTTATAAACATTTCCTTTTGTAAAAAAGAAATCAGATTTTATTTCATCAGGTGCATTGATAACGAGATATTCAATTTTCTTTAAAATGGCGCAAGCTTCTTCCGTTTTTCCTTTTTCGAAATTTGCTTGTGCTTCTTTTATCTCATCTTTTTGAGCAAATGCCGCGTAGTTTATCACTAAAAATATTGATAGCATTTTTAAGTTGTTTTTCATTTTGGTTGGTTTGGTTGGTTCAATTAGTTGTAATGGAAACTATGAAATAATAGTAACCACTTATGAGACAAATATTTAATATAGCACACAAAAAAGTTATTTTGTGCTCTGTCTATTAAAATACGCAACAAACAAAACAAAATAAAGTAGTGTAGTTTTTCTTCATAAATTATTTGATTTAGTTAAACATTTTCCTTGACATTCTTATAATTTGAATATTCTTAAACACTAAAAGCATTTTGATAAGAAAAACTGCCTGTTAAAGCAATTTATCTGAATAAAAAAATACTTTTTAACTAAAATAAAACAAATATTGAATAAATCAATAAAATTTAGTAAAAACATTAAACTTTAACTAAACATCATGAAATTATAAACAAAACCTCACATAATTAAATAAAAAAACTCACTATCTGTATTTACATACAAATAGTGAGCTTTTCAACCAAAACGACCATTTGGTTTTCTTTTCAAAACATCCGACCAGAGCAGTGGGCTGTTTAATTAGCTATAATTTCAAAACTTTTATCCTCGATTTTCACTATTGTTAGTGCTCTTGAATAATTAAGTAAAAAAGAAACAACTTCTTTTTTAGGTTTTAGATTTTGAGAAGCTAATGCTTTTTTAGAGTAAATTTTCGCCATACTATGAAATGTTTTATACAAGTATAACGGCCTATTATTCAAAATATTATTAGTTGGTTAAAATAATTTGATGTTTGTCAATTATTTTTCTTAAATTCATTAGTGCATAACGCATTCTTCCCAATGCCGTATTGATACTTACACCGGTAAGTTCTGATATTTCTTTAAAGCTCATATCCTGATACATACGCATTACAAGTACTTCTTTTTGATCGTCAGGAAGTTCTTCTATTATCTTCTTTAAATCCACTTCAACCTGGTCAAAAATCATTTTATTTTCGATAGTTAAAGAATCATCAGACATGACAGAAAAGATAGAAAACTCTTCGGTTTCTCTGTACATTGGCATCTTTTTGGTCTTGCGGAAATGATCGACAATTAAATTGTGCGAAATACGCATTACCCAAGGTAAAAATTTACCTTCTTCATTGTATGAATTGGATTTTAAAGTTTTAATAACTTTAATAAATGTATCTTGAAAAATATCATTTGAAATATCTCTATCAGCTATCTTAGAATATATAAATCCATATATCTTAGACTCATGCCTTTTTATCAATGTCGCAAGGGCATTTTCGTTGCCTTCGACATAGTTTTTCACTAATAGAGCGTCTGGAATATGCAGATCAGCCATAGTACTACTTTTTTAGTTTCTGTTTAAAATTGAAGTAATTTTTCTAAAAAGTAATTTTATGTAATAGGCTATCTTGAGTTATGTTAATATTGAGTCCAAATTTAACAATTATTTTTTTTAAAAAGCAAATGAATGATGTAATAATTAATAATAAAATTACAAATAAGATACATTAAAATTAAGCTTTGCAACTAAAGCAATCAAAAACATCAAATAATTGAAATGTTTTAACAAATTAAAAATAGTGATGTAAATTATTTAAATCTCTTATTTTAAACAAGTTACATCAATATTTTTAGTAGTATTTTTACTATTTAATATTTATTGATAAACCCTTACATAATCTACATAATACTTTTGCGGAAGTATAGAATCATCCACATCAGGTCCTCCAAAGTTACCTCCAATGGCTAAATTTACAATAATATAAAATGGTTTATCAAACGGCCAGGTATCTTCATTTTTCACTTCAGGATTAAAGGTATACACGAGCGTTGTATCAACAAAAAAATCAATTTTATCTTTAGTCCATTCAATTGCATAAATGTGATAGCCTTCTTCTATTGTAGGAAATTCTGTTCTTTTTGTATTTATCGTGTTACCGTGGCTGTCTTGTGTATGCAAGGTTGTATATACCATGTGAGGATCACGTCCAATATATTCTAAAATATCTATTTCGCCTGTTTTTGGCCATTTTACCTCATCTATGTTTGCTCCCAGCATCCAAAAAGCCGGCCATAAGCCATGACCAACAGGTAATTTTGCTCTTGCTTCGATTCGGCCATATAAAAATTCTTTTTTGCCTTTTGTGGTAATTTTAGTCGAAGTGTATTTGTCTCCTTCTTTCCTGGCTTCGATAATTAAATTACTATCTTTTATTTCGTGGTTGGTTCTGGTATAAATTTGTCTTTCATTATTTCCGTAACCACACAAAGTGGGACAGCCATCTCCAAGTTCGAAGTTCCAAACTTTTTCATTTATTTTCTTTTTACTGAAGTTTTCTTCCCAGACCAATTTTCGTGTGACTTGTTGTGCCATGCAAAAACTGCTGAGCATAAATAGCAATACCATTTTTTTCATGCTGTTCTTTTTAAGTTGCTAAAATTAAGAAGGCCAGCCTAAACTGACCTTCTTATTCTTCTACTAATTAATTATAATCTATTGAAATACTTTTACATAATCAATCTCCATTGTAGATTGTGTAAAGGCAGGATCAATATTTCCTCCAAGATTTCCTCCCATAGCCACATTTAATATCAAAAAGAAATTACTATTAAACGGAAGCGTGGCATCATTAGCAACTTTGTGAATCTGTACATCGTCAACATAAGTCGTTACTGATTTTGGACTCCAGATTGCTTTATATACATGAAATTCGGTTGAAACATTCGAAATCGTTTTTGAACCAGTGTTTCCTTGTCCACCCGAATGTCCAGGATAATGCAGCGTACTCAAAATCACGTTTTGATTGTTTCCTACGTGCTCCATAATATCGATTTCTCCGCATGCCGGCCAAGGATTAGTAGCAAAATTTGCTCCAAGCATCCAGATTGCAGGCCATGTTCCTTTTCCAGTTGGCAATTTGGCACGAATTTCAATTTTTCCATAAGTAAATTCAAATTTTCCAGCTGTTTTTAGTCTTGAAGACGAATACTCTGCACCTCCGGAAGCTTCTTTTTTAGCAGTAATTTTTAAACTTCCGCCTTCAACAATCACATTTGATGCAGCTGTGGTATAATTTTGTTTTTCATTATTTCCCCAGCCATTGTCTCCTCTTCCTAAATCATAATTCCATTTTGTGGCATCTGGAGCTCCATTTGTTTCAAATTCATCTGACCAAACTAATTTGGTGTAATCTACTTCTGGCTCAGTAACTTTAACTGGTTTTGTAGTCGTAAAAATATGGTACCATGCTAATGCCGTATTTCCTCCCATTACTGCTCTAACCACCATTCTATTGGCTGTTATGGATAGAATTTCGTATGAATTCTGACCAATATAATAACCCATAAATCCGTTATCAGAGAAGTTTAACATTGTTCCTCTTGTTTGTTTTGCATGATCCGGATTTTTTGTCACAACTGATTCTGACGGACTTAGTGAAACTGTTTTCACTCCACCAGTATTATAGCTTAAACATGAATCATCTGGTCCACCACCACCTGCTACACTTGCAAATGCAGAATTAAAAAATGTGGCTCCTCCGTTATCTAATTCGTATTTTAAAACATCTCCATCAAGAGAGAAAGTTAATACATTGTCATATAAGCAGCTACTTGCCGGTGAACCTGCTTTTTCAAAAGGTGTAGCTCTATAGTAATCAGGGACTGCATTTTTCTCCGGATCAGTATTATTTGGGCCTACTCCTAAATGTCCAAGTTCTGAAGCTGACCAATACCATTTCTTAGAAGTTCCGCCAGTTAAAAACTGAACGGCTTCTTCATCGTTGAAGTTACTTAAAACTTCAACATCAATGGTAGTGTTTGATGCCACTCCTCCTCTGCCTGTGGCAGTAAGTGTTACAGTATAAGTGTTAACACCTGTTTTGGTAAAACGCTTTGTAAATTTGCCGGCTGGCGAATTTTCTGTAGTTCCGTCGCTAAATGTATATTTATAAGAGATAGCATTATCTGCAGTACCTACCAATTTCACCATTCCTGAACCATCTCCATAAGGAGCATCGGCTGTTTTACCAACAATTTCTGCTGTTATCTTAAGATTTGCCGGCGCATCAATTGCACCAAATGTGAAATCATCTTTTTGACAACCCGCCATAAGGAGAATCGTAAATAAGGCTACTATCTTTATGATTATTTTTTTGTTCATGATTTCTTCTTTTAATTGGATTGTTTGATGTCATCAAAGTAAAATGCTTCGCCTGCTCCTGTTACTCCAAAATCAGGAAATAAAATTACTCTGTCGTATTTTATGCTTGTACTAAAACTTGGTGCCGTTGTCAGGTCATATGTTAATGTCTGCCATGCGTTTGATACTGTAGTTTTAGCACTTACTTCAATAGCCACAGTTGGATTACCGTTTCCATCCTTTGGAGACGTTGAAAGTTCCATTTTGTATAAGATATTAACACCTGCTCTAGGCGACCAGACATTTATTTTTACAGTTGTGCCTTTTGTATAATCAAGGGTGTTTTCTAAATTTAAACTTGCTCCACCCCAAACTTCTGCCAAGGATTTTTTATCTAATTTCAACACTTTATCAGAAACGTTGATTCCGGCTTTATTTGGATTGGCAATAATTGATGCATCCACATTTCCAAAACCACCCCAAGTATAGGTTAAGGTTGGAGATTCAAAATCAAGCGGCAATTTAACCGCTTCTCCGGCTGCTTTGTAGAAATAGATATTATCGATATAAATATTTTTTCCTGGTGTAGGTGCAGAATCAAATTTAAATTGATAAATATCTGCAACTGTTAAGTTTTGACTTGTAAATGCCGAAATCGGAATATCAATACTTGTCCATTCATTTGGTGTAAGGTTTTTTGATACCGGTTTTTCTCCATTGGATTTACTAATTAAGAAAATGGCGATTTTATCTAAATCAGCAGTCCAGATATCCATGTGTACATATTCCATACCCGAAACATCAACTGGTGAAGACAATTCAATTCCCTGATAATTCAGATTATTATAATTCAGAATCTTGTCACCTGCTATTTCAAAGTCTTTCAAAGTTGTAGATTGTCCCCAGTTTGGATAAAAATTAGTTCCTGTAAGATCCGTATATTTAGCGCTGTAAATCGAAATTACATCTCCCGCCTGTCTGTTTGGCTGCGTTGGTGCCGAGGATGTTGGGTTAAGAACCAATTTGGCCGAAATCTCAATTGATTTTTCTGTCGTTTTAACCGCAGCACTTTTTGAAACCACACGAATCGTATAATTTCCCGCTTCCTGATAGGTATATGAAATTGATTCGCCATTGTTTGCCGAAACCGGATCCGGTTTTCCTGTTTCTCCAAAATAAACATCATAAAATAAAGCAAAATCTGCTGTTGCTTTAACCGTTACTTTTTTAGAAATTACCAGGTCGTTTGTAACTTCAACAACTAAATTTTCTGGTGCCCTAAATGAAACTACGACATCTTTTTCGAGTTCAGTAGTATTTCCGTTCAATCCCATTGCGATAATTTTAGACTTGTAAACGCCTTCTTTATATACGTGTGAAATGGTTGATCCGGCTCCGGCATAATCAGAAACTGTACCATCACCAAAATCAATTTTGTACTGCGTTACGCCTTCTCCTTTAGGCACAAAAGTAACTTTACCTGTATTATCCTGCGTTACTGTAGTCAAAGCCGATATATTTGTCGGAGAACCTAAACCTTCCAGATCAATTTTGTTATCATCGCTTGAGCAGCTAAAAAATAGTGCTAAAACAAAAAGACTTATAATAGAATATATATTTTTCATAATTGCTATTTTTAATATTTAGGATTTTGCTCCCAATTTCCGTTTGCAAACTGAATTTCTTCAATTGGAAGTGGAAATAACTCGTTTTTACCAGCTGTAAAACCAGGAATAGTTCCGGCTGCTTTTCCGGTTCTAACCAAATCGAAAAAACGGTGTCCTTCACCAAAAAGCTCTACTCGTCTCTCATCTGCAATAAAATCAGTAAGTGCCGGTCCAGAAGCAGTGATATCATGATTATTGTCTCCAAAAGCACGTCTTCTTACCTGATTTAGATATTCTCTTGCTTTTGCATCGTCGATTCCGCCTCTGTTGTAAGCTTCTGCAGCCATTAATAAAACATCAGCATAGCGAATGGCTCTGTAATTGTTTGGATTAGTTAAATTCAAATCTCCTGCAGCTCCATCACTTCTTTTTCTTGGCAAATATTTTCTATTAAAGAATCCGGTATCTTCATTTCCTTTTCCGTAAGTCACATCACTATTTGCTGCAGCCCAGGCCGCAATATCCAAAATGGCAACATCTTTACGTTTGTCTCCGGTTTCAAAAGCATCTGCTGATTCCTGAGTTGGAAGATTAAAACTAAATCCGGAAGAAAATAAAGGTCCTGAATAATTTCTGACACCGCTAAAACCTACCGCAACATTTCCTTCACTACATTGCAAACAACCAAAACCGGCACCTTCAACATCAGTGTATTGAACTTCAAAAACAGATTCTGTTCCATTTTCTCCTTCTGCTTCGAAAATTTTATTATAATCTGCTACTAATGAATATGGTGATGTATTTATTAAAGCCTGCAAAGTAGTTGCCGCTTCTGAAAATTTACCCTGATATAAATAAGCTTTTCCTAATAATGCCTGAGCAGCTCCTTTTGTAGCTCTTCCTTTTTGAGCAGCAATTGGAGATAAATTTGCCGAAGCGAAAATCAAATCCGCTTCGATAGCAGCATAAACCTCTGCAACTGATGAACGCGGAATTGTTTTTTCGTCTCCAATTTTAAACCTCACATCACCTTTCATTGGTATACCACCAAACCACTTTACTAATTCAAATTGATAGTACGCTCTTAAAAAACGTGTTTCGGCTATAAGCTGTGTTTTTCCTGTAAAATCTGTTTTATCCTGAAATTCAAGTATATAATTTGTTCTTTGAACTCCTGCAAACATCCAGTTCCAGATATCTCTTAAATTGCTGTTTACCTGAGTGTGAATCATATCGTCTATTTGCTGAAAACCAATAACATCCGTAGGGCTTTCTCCTCCTGCCAATGTGTTATCAGAAGCAATTTCGCCCACTAAAACATTTACGTAAGTAGATTGAAGTAAGTCGTAAGCAGCAATTAATGCCTGATCGTAATCTTCTTTAGAATTAAAATAATTCTCGGAATCGATCGAATATTCAGGTTTTGGACTCACAAATTCATCTGAACAAGAAGTTGTTACAGTTAGAATTAGTGTTATCGTTACCAGAGTAGTAAATAAATATTTTTTCATTTTAATTGAAATTAAAAATTAATGTTTAAGCCCAATAAATAAGTTCTTGGAACAGGATAAAATCCGTAATCGATTCCGGCACCAATAGGCGATTGAGAAACACCGTCCTGATTTGTTGGACCTGACGAAGCACCCGGATCAAAACCTTTGTATTTTGTAAAAGTGTACAGATTATTAACTCCTGCATAAAGTCTAAGCTTTGTAATTCCTGCTTTTTGAGTTACTTGTGGATTAAGTGTATATCCTAATTGTACATTTTGAATTCTAAGGTAAGAAGCATCTTCAACAAAATAGTCTGATAATACATTATTTGCTGTGGCACCAGTCGTTACTTTTGGCACCGTTGTACTCGTTCCTTCACCTGTCCATCTGTCTAAAACATAATCAAGACGATTAGCATCAGAAAGTACTCTTTCGTAGTTACGAACCATGTCATTTCCTACAGATGCAAATGTATATACTGCAAAATCAAGGTTTTTATAATTTAACTGAAAATTGAAACCCATTGTAGCTTCCGGAATTGGATCACCAATATTTGTTCTGTCCTTTGTATCAATTACACCGTCGCTGTTTATGTCTACATAACGAATATCTCCTGCCGTAGCATTTGCCCCCAGAGCCAATTGCGAAGGATGTGCATCCACTTCTGCCTGATTTTGAAAAATTCCATCCGTTTTATATCCGTAAAAATAACCGATTGGTTTTCCTGCTTCCATACGCGATGCGGCTGGCTGTCCTACTCCAAATGAACCTAGTTCGATAAAGCCGGTTCCGTTATTTACTTCTAACACTTCATTTTTAAGAAAAGTAACATTATAACCTAACGATAATGAAAATGAATCTGAAAGTTTCTCTTTATAATCTATGGCAAATTCGAAACCTGAATTTCTAACTGTTCCTGCATTCATTGTAGGAGCACTTGCGCCCGGAGCACCCACTCCTATAATTCCTGAAACCGGAATATTTGGTATCAATAAATCTTTTCTGGTATCAATAAAATAATCTGCTACTACAGAAACTTTATCACTGAATAATCTTAAATCTAAACCAACATCAAATTTTTTGGCTTCTTCCCATTTTAAATTTTCATTTGGTATTTGTCCTGTTGCAACTCCGTTTACTAATGCTCCGTCAAAAACATAAGCTGCTTCACCATTTAAAATACTCAAATAGCCATTATTCGGGATTTGATCATTTCCTAATGTTCCATAGCTAGCTCTGAATTTTAAGAAATTAAGTGTTTGAGAATCTCCAAAAAAACCTTCGTCAGAAACGACCCATCCTGCTGTAAATGATGGAAAATATCCCACTTTATTTCCAGGACCAAATTTTGTTGAAGAATCTCTTCTGATCATGGCAGAAAAAAGATATTTTCCTTTATAATCGTACTGTGCTCTTCCAAAATAAGAAAGTCTTCTTTGGTCATAAACATAACCGCCAGTATTTAGAGCACTTGGTAATCCTTTAGTTAAAGAAAGATCTGCAAACTCCCATGAATTATTAGGCACATCAAAACCTGTTGCAACGGCAGAATTTCCCCATTGTTTGTAGATTGTATTTCCTAATGTTGCCGTAATATTATGATTCTCTGCAATTTTGGTATTATATGTTCCGTAAATATCAAACGAATAATCGTTGTCGTTTACCGTTCTTTGTGTTACAGAACTTCTCTGATTATCAAAAACTTTTCCTCCATAACTGATCTGCGGAGCAAACGTTTTGCTTTCGCTGTTTGCTGTATTAAATCCAATTGAACTTGATAAAACAAATCCTTTGAAAATTTTATAATCCAACCCAAAGTTTCCGTTTAGTTTTTTATAATTATAATTATTGTAGGTATTTTCAATTTGTGCCAGCGGATTTATAATTTCTGTTCCAAATCCTGTTGTACTTGGCACAAGCGTAAAATTGCCATTTGCATCGTACGGGCTTAAGGTTGCCGGCACGTTTAAGGCATTAAACAATACAGATCCTAACCCGTTTTCGTTGATTGTTTTTCTATTAAAATACGTGTAGATTACATTTGTTTTTAATTTGATTTTATCGCTCAAATCTGCTCCCAATGCTATTCTGGCAGTATTTCTTAAGTAACCTGATTTGTCGCCGCCAACAATACCCTCCTGATCAAGGTGCGAACCACTAATAGAATATGTAATTTTTTCTGATCCCCCGGATATAGTCAAATCGCTGTTTAGTAACGGAACTCCTTTTCCCAGAACTTCTTTTTGCCAGTCTGTTCCCTTTCCTAAACCGCTTACGTTTGGATAAGGAAGCGCTCTTCCGCCATTAGCATAACTTTCATTTAATAATAAAGCATATTCTGTTGCATCAAGAATTGAAAGTTTTCTTGAAGCCTCCTGAAATCCTGTATAACTATTAAACGAAAATCTTGTTTTTGAGTTTTTCTTTCCCATTTTGGTTGTAACCAAAATAATTCCGTTTGCACCAATCGTTCCATAAATAGCTGCCTGTGCATCCTTCAGAACTGTTATTGATTCAATATCATTCGGGTTTAAAACATTCAGGTCTCCAACATAACCATCAATAATAGTCGTTGGTCCGTTTTGTCCGTTGGTAGCAATACCCCGAATTCGAACATCTATAGGTGCACCCGGAGCTCCTGATTGCGTTGTTACATTTACACCTGAAATGGTTCCTTGCAATGCTTGCTCAATTCTTGCAGGTTTCAGGATATCAAGTGTTTTGCTGTCAAGCACAGAAACTGCTCCTGTTACCTCTCTTTTCTTTTGGCTACCGTAACCAATAACTACAACTTCATCTAATGATCTGGTGTCGTCGCTCATTCTAACAGTAACTTTTGGTCCTGAAACAACAACTTCCTGCGTTCGATAACCAATATAACTTAGAACAAGTGTGGTGCCATTTGATACACCAATAAGTTTAAAAGATCCGTCGAAATCAGTGGTTGTACTTTGAGACGAACTTTTAACTTTTACATTTACGCCAGGCAAAGATAAACCTGAGCCATCAAGTACAGTTCCGTTAACATCAAAATTTTGCGAAAAGGCAAAAGATGTAAACAGTAACAATACCATTAATAATAATTTTGGTTTCATAATTAGTTAGTTTTTATTGAAGCTAAAATATCTCATCCCTTTAAGAATACGTTAAAATTAACCACAACAAAAAACATACATCATAAAAAAAATCAACCAAATTTTATATATAGCAAAATAAACCGCTGTTTATCACGAAAATGATAATGTTAATTTCTTTAACAATTAAGTGTAATAGACACAAGAAAACGTTAATGTTGTGGTAATGTATAGGTCGTTTAGAAGCAATTTCTGACTTCCTATACAGCGAGGATATATTCGACTAAACCGATTTCGTGCTCTAAATCCATTTTTTTACGCAAACGATATCTTTTAATTTCAACGCTTCGTACTGAAATATTAAATAAAGGTGCAATTTCCTTTGATGAAAGATTAAGACGGAGATACGCACATAGGCGCAAATCATTCGGAGTTAATACAGGATGAAGTTGTTTTATTCTCTTTAGGAAATCTTTATCGGCGTTATCAAAAGCTTCTTTAAAGACTTTCCAGGAATCTTCCTCGGTAATATTATCGTTTATAGTTCTAATCACAGATTTGATATTTTTATTGTCATCCTGAGACGTCTTTTTCAAATCTTCTTTTATAAAGGCCAGCAATTCGTTTTTAC
>Ga0247806_10000244_pt1 | contig 37563 bp, 29 predicted proteins | sample UWRJL059202B1_FD_179935 | JGI IMG/M metagenome (GOLD analysis project Ga0247806, IMG submission 179935) | Plant litter microbial communities from Arlington Agricultural Research Station in Wisconsin, United States - UWRJ-L059-202B-1 | ecosystem: Environmental > Terrestrial > Plant litter >... | reverse complement strand
TCAAACGTACACGCGCAACTTTACGCATTGCAGAGTTTGGTTTTTTTGGTGTAGTAGTGTAAACACGCGTACAAACCCCTCTTCTTTGAGGACAAGAATCTAAAGCAACCGATTTACTCTTCTTAGTGATCTGAGTTCTTCCTGTTCTTACTAATTGTTGAATTGTTGGCATAATTAATACTAAAAATTTATTATGTATATTAAATTCCCGCTTTTTACGGGGTTGCAAATGTATAAAATAAATTTCACTATACAAACGTTAATCCATTAATTTTCAATAACATTATTTAACCTTATGTTTTCTCAAACAAACAATAGATATTTGCAATACTTTTAATAAATGAAACAATTGCTTTTGAAACAGTTACTCCAAATATTCATTTTTCTCTTTGTTAGCATTTCAGGTCATGCTCAAAATTTTACTTTAAAAATAAACGGCACAAGTACAATTGAAAGCAAAATTATAGATTCTCTTAATTATTCACCAAAACACCCAAATCTTAAATCATTATTTGAGGAAATAAAAAACACTTCTAAAAAGCTATCAAAAAAAGGTTTTCTGGACAACAAAATCCTGGAAAACAAAACTATAAATGACAGTTCTTACATTTCTACAATTGAATTAAAAAACAAGATAAAAAAGATACATATATATATAGGTATAAATAATCATCATTATGATTTTGAAAAAACCAGAAATGACACTGCAATTATGCCCTATGATGAAGTAGAAAATTACCTTAATCAAAAAATCAATGATGCAGAAAAAGCCGGTTATGCGCTAACAAAAATCAAACTTGAAAATATCCGCAGAAAGAATTCAATAATTTATGCTGACTTAAATTTTAAATCCGAAAAAAAACGGTCCCTTAATTCCATTATCCTAAATTACACAAATGACAGCAATAGAGATTTTTTTCCAAGAGGCAATCTTAAACAACTAAATAAAAAGTATATCAACAAAACCTTTAATCAGGAAACAATTAAAGAATTATATAATGAAATAAGTAATTTTGAATTTATCAGTCAAACAAAATATCCTGAAATATTATTCACCCAAGACTCCACAAAAATATACGCCTATATTCAGAAAAGAAAAGCAAATACTTTTGACGGCTATATTGGTTTTTCAAATGATGAAAACAAGAAATTAAACCTAAATGGATATGTTGATATAACATTGCAAAACATACTTCATTCCGGAGAGGAATTTTCACTTTACTGGAAAAGCGACGGCAACCAGCAAAAAACTTTTAATACAGAGTTAGAAATTCCATATGTTTTTAATTCATCAATTGGAATTAAAGCTCAATTAAACATTTTTAAACAAGACAGTACTTTTCAAAATACAAAAACAGCTGTAGATCTCGGTTATTTTATAAAATACAACTCAAGAATATATATTGGATATCAATCTACAGAATCAAGCGATATCCAAAACACAAATAATTCCAGAATTAGCGATTATAAAAACTCATTCATTACGACCTCTTTCGACTTTAAAAAATTTGATAGCGAGAATAATCTATTTTCGAAAAAAGCAACAGCCAATCTTATTTTTGGTTATGGAAAAAGAAACACAAACAACAATCCTGAAACAGCCCAGTCAAGCAAACAATTTTATAGTAATGTTAACTTAGCCTACAATTTTCAGATAAATGAAAAGAATTATATTAACATAAATTCTCAAAATTCGCTTATTAACAGTAAAAATTACATTTCAAACGAATTATTTCGCTTTGGAGGAATGAACTCAATTCGTGGATTTTTAGAAAATAGTTTACAATCAAACTTCAATGCACTAATTCTTACAGAATACAGATATATTCCGTCGAAAAACCTGTATCTTAATTCTATTATTGATTATGGCTTGTATCAAGACTTAACAAGTAATACTGATAAAAATAAATTAAAAAAATTAATAGGAATAGGAGTTGGCACAGGAATCCAAACAGAAAACGGTTTATTAAAAATTACTCTTACAAATGGAGCACAAAATACCAGTGAGCTACAATTATATAACACTATCATAAACATATGTTATAATGTTAAATTTTAATGTTTAACAAAAAAAGATTTTTATTTATTAGGAAAGTTAACAAATTATTAAGAGTTTTGCGATACTAATTCAAAATATTTAAAAATGAAACTAAAGTTCAATGGATTCTTAGTACTTTTATTAGTACTAGTGGCGCAACTAACTTTTGCGCAAGAAAGAGCTGTTTCAGGAATTGTTACTGATAATGCAGGTATGCCTTTGCCGGGTGTAAGTGTATTAGTGAAAGGAACAAAATCCGGAACGCAAACTGATTTTGATGGTAAATTCTCTATCAAAGCCGCAACAAGCCAAATTTTGGTATTTAGCTACATTGGGATGAAAACTCAAGAAGTAGCTGCAAGTTCATCTACAGTTAATGTAAAATTAGCGGGAGATGCACAAGAACTTGAAGGTGTTGTAGTAACAACAGCTTTAGGTGTTAAAAGAGAGAAAAAATCTCTTGGTTACGCAACTCAAGAATTAAAAGCCGGAGATTTAAAATCTGGTACTTCAAGTGGAAACTTCTTAAATGAACTTTCTGGTAAAGTAGCGGGTGTTAACGTTAGAAGAAACACAAACTTTGGTGGTTCTACAAGTGCAATCTCTCGTGGTGTTAAATCTATTAACCAAAGTAATGAGATGCTTATCGTTATTGATGGTATGCCAATTAACAACGCTAACAATACTAATGATGGTACTGTTGCTCAGTTAAGAGGTGCTCAAGGTTATGACTACGGAAATAACGGTATGGACATCAACCCAGAAGACATCGAAAGTGTGAACGTATTGAAAGGTGCTGCTGCATCTGCATTATACGGATACTTAGCTGGTAACGGGGTTTTGATGATTACTACTAAAAAAGGTAGAGCTAAAAAAGGTCTTGGAATTACTGTTTCATCAGAAGTAGTTACTGGAACTGCAGACAAAGACACTTTTGTTAAGTACCAAAAACAATACGGAGGTGGATATGGTGCTTCTTTTTACACAAAAGATATTGATGGCGACGGTGTTGCTGATAATGTAGTAGCAATGGGAGATGATGCTTCTGTTGGAGCTGCTTTTGATCCTGCATTAAATGTTTACCAATGGGATTCATTTTCAGATTATCCTGGAAACCCTAACTTTGGTAAAAAATCTGCTTGGACAGCTGCTAAAAACGATCCTAATTCTTTCTTCAAAAACTCTTTATCAATGGTAAACAGTATTTCATTTGAAGATGCTAATGAAAAAAGCAATATAGTATTCAACTATACAAATTCAGATCAAACAGGTATTTTGCCAAATAGCCAATTAAGAAAAAATAACTTCAGTTTAAAAGTAAATCACCAATTCTCTGACAGATTATCTCTTAGTACTTTTGCTAACTTCTCAAATCAATCTACTGTAGGTAGAAACATGACAGGATATAGCGACAACTTAGTATCAGGTTTCCGTCAATGGTGGCAAACTAACGTTGATATTAAACAACAAGAACAAGCTTACAATGCTTCAGGAGGTCAAAACCTTACTTGGAACAGAACAGATGACGAAAATGGATTCCCTGCATACTGGAACAACCCATATTTTGATCGTTACAAAAACTATCAAAATGATAGCAGAAACCGTTTCGTAGGTTACGCTAACTTTACTTATAAAATTGCTGAATGGGTATCTGCAACTGCAAAAATATCTACAGATACATATTCTGAGCTACGTGAAGAAAGATTAGCTGTAGGTTCTGTAGCAAAAACTTTTGGAGTAAATGCTTTTACTGAAACTTCAGGATACCAACGTTACAATGGTAACTTCTCTGAGCAAAACTACGATTTGTTACTTAACTTCAAAAAGAACTTCGGTGAAAACTGGAACTTAACAGGAGTTGCCGGTGGAACTGTAAGAAGAAATTATTTCAATCAAATTACTGCTTCAACTGAAGGTGGACTTATTATCCCAGGTCTTTATAGCTTAGACAACTCGGTTTCTTCAAGCCCTTACCCTTACGAAAGAGAAACTAAAACTGGAGTAAACAGTTATTTCGTTTCTGCTTCTATCGGATTCATGGATCAATTTTTCGTTGATGCAACATCAAGAAGAGATGCTTTCTCTCAATTACCAGCAGATGACAACTCATTATTCAGTAACTCTGTTTCTGGTAGCTGGGTTTTCACTAAACTTGCAAATGCTAGCTGGTTAACATTTGGTAAATTAAGAGGTGGTTATTCTGAAAGCCCACTTGGAACTCCAACATTAGCTTTAGTTGATACTTATACAAAAATTAATGCTTTTAACGGACAACAACAATATTCTGTAAACGGAACAAAAAACAACCCAAATCTAAGACCTATTAAAACTAAAACACAAGAGATTGGTCTTGAGATGCAGTTCTTAAACAAAAGAGTTGGATTTGATGTGAGTTTATACAAAAACGTTAATGATGGTGAGGCACTTCCAGTTGAATATTCTCGTTCTACAGGATACAGCTTCCAATACGTAAATGCTGCAACTATTGAGAATAAAGGTATTGAGGTTCAGTTTAATGCTACTCCAATCAAAACAAATAACTTTGCTTGGGATATTACAGTTAACTGGTCTAAAAATGATAACATGGTAACTGCATTAGCTCCAGGACTAGATAACTTAGTAATTGGTGGTTCTTATCCAGGAGGTGTTACATTAAACGCTGAAGCTGGTAAACCTTTCGGAATTTTAAAAGGTACAGATTATAAATATGCTGCTGACGGTCAAAGACTTGTTAACCCGGCAAACGGAACATACCTTCTTAATACTGATGCAAATAATATTATTGGAGATATTAATCCTGACTGGATTGGTGGTATTCGTAATAAATTCTCATATAAAAGTTTATCTTTCAGTTTCTTAATTGATATGAAAAAAGGTGGAGATATCTTCTCTTCTGATCAATGGTATGGTGTAGGTACAGGTTTAACTGAATCAACTGTAGGTAACAATGATTTAGGTTATCCAAAAAGAAATTCACTTGCAACTGGTGGTGGTGTAATCCTTCCAGGTGTTTATGCTGATGGTACTCCAAATACAACAAGAACTGCTTATTCTACTGGTGGATCTATTACAAATGCATATAGCAACGGAGCTAGAAAAGATTATATCTACGATGCTGGTTTTATCAAATTAAGAGAAGTAAATATTACTTATACTTTCCCAAGTTCTTTAGTACAAAAAATAAAATTAGTTGATGCTAAAATATCGCTAATTGGATCTAACTTATGGATCATTGACAAAAGCCTTCCAGATGCTGACCCAGAAAGTGGTTTAGGATCTAACGTAGGATCATCAGGTGTATCTATCGGATCTTTACCAACCACTAGAAACATTGGTTGTAACTTAACAATAAAATTCTAAGCTATGAAAAATAGACTTCTTATATTAATACCAATTTTATCCATGTTTGCATCATGTTCTGATGACATTACAGGATTAAATACGGACACTAAACGTCCAACAACAACTAATGCAGATTACTTGTTTACTAACGCAGAACACGCGCTTGTAGATCAGGTAACAAGCACATCTGTAAACGTTAACGTTTTTAGATTATATGCTCAACAGTGGACAGAGGTTCAGTATCCTCAAGAAAGTCAGTATGACTTCTCTCGTTTGATTCCTGATACTCACTGGAACGTATACTATCGTGATGTTCTAAGAGATTTAAAAGAATCAAAAGACATGTTAACCGCAGAGAAAGCAGGTGCAAATGCAGCGACTGCTGCAGTTATTGATAATAAAATTGCAATTATCGATATCTTATCTATATATTCTTACAATGTATTAGTAGACACTTTCGGAGATATTCCTTATACTGAAGCATTAAATATTATTGACCATCCATTACCAAAGTATGATGATGCGCAAACAATCTACAGAGATCTTTTATTAAAATTAAATGCTGCGTCTGATGCACTAGATGCTAACACAGCTAGCTTTGGCGATGCAGATCTAGTTTATGGCGGAAACGCAGGAGCATGGGCAAAATTTGCTAATTCACTACGTTTAAGAATGGCAATTAATATGCATGATGTTGATCCGGCTTATGCTTCAACAGAAGCGGTGGCGGCTATTGCTGATGGTATATTTACTTCAAGTGCAGATAGCACTTATATGACTTATGCTGGAACTCAACCAAATGCAAACCCATTATATGTTGATTTAGTAGCATCTGGACGTAATGACTTTTTACCAGCTAACACTTTTGTTAACAAGTTAAATGATCTTCAGGATCCAAGAAGACCTAAATTTTTCACTCTATATGACGATGGAACTTACAAAGGTGGAATTTATGGAGCTCTTAACACTTATGGTTCATTCTCTCACTTAACTGAAACTATTAAATCACCAACTTATCCTGGAGTATTGTTTACTTATTCAGAAGTTGAATTTTTATTAGCTGAGGCTGCTGAAAGAGGAATTCCTGTTGTTGGATCTGCTGCTACCCACTACAATGCTGCAATCACTGCATCTATGCAAGATTGGGGTGTAGCGTCTGCTGATATCGTAGCTTATTTAGGAAGACCTGACGTTTCTTATACTCTTAATACTAATTCTTGGAAACAAAAAATTGGTGAGCAAGCATGGATCGCTTATTTTAACAGAGGATTTGAAGCTTGGACATCTTACAGAAGATTAGATTATCCTGTATTGTCTGCGCCTACTATTACTTTCAACAACCTTAAAGAGGTTCCAAAAAGCTATCCTTACCCTACAAGAGATGTACTTATCAATTCAACGAATGTAAAAGCTGCAATAGCTAAATCAGGAGGAACAAATGAAGGTATTACTAAAGTTTTCTGGGATAAATTTTAATAATAAATAATAAAAACATGAAAAAATATATAAAATTTGCTGCTATTGCCCTAGTTGCAGTCTTAGCTTCTTGCTCATCTGATGACGAGACTATCGACTTCGCAGAATCAGGAGGGAATGCAGTACCACAGGCATCAATTAGCCGCTTAGACAAAAACTTTAACCTGCCTATCGCCCTTTTTACAAAAGAAGGTGTGACTGCAACTAAAGTTGAAATTTACAAAAACATTGCTGCAACTACATCTGATCCTGTAAAACTTGGAGATAAGGTTGCTGATGCAACTATCGCAGGTGAAACAGCTACATTTAACACTTCTACATTAGGTAGTTTTGATGTGTTTCCTGTAACTACAAATGGAGTTACAACAAACACTGGTACAACAGGAGTTTTTGTCTTAGCAATTATTACAACTTACTCTGACGGAACAACTACAAAAGCTCCTTACAGACTTACTGTTTCTAAAGGAATTGTTTGGAAAGCAGACGATCACGGTACTGCTACTAACACTACTACTTCAACAAGTGGGGCATCAGTTGTATTATACCAAAATCCTGAACCAGTTTACATACACTACGCTACAGTTTCAAATAAAGGAACTGTAATTGATAAAGTAGAAGGTGAATGGCGTATCAACGGTGGAGCTTATTCTCCAATTCCAGACGAGGTATTCTCAACAAGTAAACAAACTATTAATGTTGCGCTTTCTCTTGAAGATTATGTGACTTACGGAATTAAAGCTGATGATGTAATTACATACAGATTTAGAGTAACAGCTGGAACTCAAACTGATGTAATCAGTACAAATATTACTTATGCTGATCAAGTTTTTGATGGTGCTAAAGATGGTGTTCTTTCTAACTCTGATACTACAAGCCAATTTAGTTTTACAACTGGATTGAACTATGATGGATCAGATACAGCTCATGCTGAAATTACTTTTACGCCTACTGCACCTGGATTTGGTTTCAAAAGAACTTCTAACAAAGTTAGAATTGAATTCGTAGATTCTAATTTGAATTATGATACTGCTAACTTATTTGATGCTCAGGCAGAATTTAATAGTAGTACTAAAGTTACTAGTTTTACAGATTTAAAAGTTAACGATGTAATTCTTTACAAAACTACTAGAAATGAGAATTTAGGATCTGCAGATGAGCCAGATTATCAAGATGTAACATACTTTGGTTTAATCAAAATTACTGATAAAACAGCTGGTCAAACAAGTCAACAATTATCATTCTCTTATAAAGAAGGAGTTTTATACCTAAAAGATAAAGTAACTCCAATTCCTGTGTACACTGCTCCTGTTGTGACTACACTTAAAAAATAATGTTCTTTTAATAGAAACTAAAACCACCGGCACATGCTGGTGGTTTTTTTTTATATAAACATTATACCTATATTTGTATCATGGAAAAAGAACATCAAATATTTGGAATCAGAGCCATTATAGAAGCGATTCAGGCAGGAAAAGAAGTAGACAAAGTATTCATCCAAAAAGAAATTTCTGGAGAATTAATGAAAGATTTAATGAAAGTGATGAAACGCGCTAACATTAATTTCTCCTATGTTCCTGTTGAGAAACTTAACCGCTTAACTCCAAATAACCATCAGGGAGCTGTTGCAACAATCTCTCCTATCGGATTTATTGATTTAGAACATCTAGTTGAATCAACTATAGAATCAGGAAAAAAACCACTATTCTTAATATTAGATCAAATTTCGGATGCAAGAAATTTTGGAGCCATCATTCGCACTGCTGAATGTACAGGTGTAAACGGAATTATCGTTCAAAAAGCTGGATCGGCTCCGGTTAATGGTGACACGGTTAAAACATCTGCAGGTGCAGTTTTTAACGTACCTATCTGTAAAGTTGAACATATTAAGGATGCTATTTTTTACCTACAAGGCTCAGGAATCAAAACTATAGCTGCCACCGAAAAAACAGAAGAAACTATATATGATCTTTCATTAAATGAACCATTAGCAATCATTATGGGATCTGAAGACAGAGGTATAAATCCTTCTGTATTAAAGATTGTTGACGAAAAAGCCAAGCTTCCAATGTTTGGTACAATTGGATCTCTAAATGTTTCTGTTGCTTGCGGAGCATTTTTATACGAAACCGTTCGCCAAAGAAGCTAAGCATATTGAAAATAAGATGGCAAATTAAATATTTAAAACTTATTATTTGATGTCTTCTAAATTTGATCAAAATAGATCTTTCAAAAAAAACTGTTGTGCTTTTACAGCATTTTTTATTATGTCTATTAGTTATTGCCAAACTAAAACATATGGTCAATTTTGGAATGAAATACAATTCAACAGAACACTAAATGAAAAATGGTCTGCCGAATTAAATTTAGGAAGTTCTTACAGCAGTACAGAAACATCATCAAATATTTTTGAAAATAACATCCAAAAATCTTTCAGAGGATGGGGACATTATTTTTTGTCTCCTCGCTGGAAGATTTCTTCTTTTATAGCTTATTATGACAATAAAGATGTACCTGAAATTGGTCAGTTCAAATCACCCGAATGGAGATTTTCTTTACAGGGAATCTACTATTTTCATAAAACCGGATATACCCTAAGTACGAGAATGAGAATGGAACTTCGGCATATGAGAAATGGGGATGATGATTACGAAAATGTTCTGAGGTACCGGCAACAGTTTAAGTACATGAAGCCAATCAACAGTAAGATTCTTCGAAAAGGAGTTGTTTATGCAATTGTGTCTGATGAACTCTACTTTAAATCAGGAACAAAAGTAACAGGACTTAGCTTTTTTGATCGAAATAGATTAATTGTAGGCGCCGGTTATTTATTTACTGATGATATACAAGTCGAGCTGGCATATGCAAATGAATATCTTCCCAGAGATAGCGAAAATCAAATTGTCAACGCCGCATCCCTAACACTTACATTTAATAATCTTCTACCGAATCTGAGTAAAAAATTGCTGCATAAAAGCGAAACAAATACCAATGAAGATTAACATTATTTCTCTTCTTCTTTTTTCAAAAAGCAATTCAATTGCTCGATTATAGCATCTTTATGTAATTTGAAATTATAACTTCGTACAAATTCTGTACCTTCCATATTAATTTCAGCAATAATAGCTTCGAGTTTAGAAAAAGCTTCAATATCATTATCGTCAATCAAATAAAGAACCTGCATTACGGAATCATTTTGCCTGTACTGCGTATCAAAATGCGTTACTTTATATTTGTTTTTATCGGCTAAATGAATAATTAAATCTTCTTTAATTTTTTTTCCTTCTTTTTTAGGTGGAAATGGTGTTGGCTGTAAGGCGATAAAATAATGTTCCTTATCGGTGACTATGTTAATTTTTAGAGACTTTGATTTGGTAAAATAAAACACTGCTGGTTCAAAATAATAGAGCATTGTACCATCTGCAAGTACTCTGTTTTTTACTTCGCACTGCCCTACTCCCTTTGTACTGATCAGAAGAACTAAAAAAACAATTGTAAAATTTATTTTTTTCATAACTCAGCAGGTGAAATTCTAAAATCACTTTAACAAAAATAATGATTTATTCAAACCAAATTACAAAACTAAAGCTTATCTATTGATTCTGATTTAGTTACAATATAATTAACCACAAAATTCGAATTAAAATAAGTAGCTGTGAATTCTGGTTCTTCATCGGGTATTTCAGTATTAACGAAATTACCGTTTTCATCAAAATGCTTCATAAAAGCATCATCCTCCGGATTAAAATCAGGTTTTTGCCAATCATACACTATTGGCTTTTTATATTCCGGAGTTTTATACAATAAAGTTAATCCAAATCCCGTAATAAAACCTGCCAAATGTCCTTCCCATGAAATTGAGGCATCAACATCGGGAAAAACATACCAAATCATTCCTCCATAAAGTAAAACTACGGCAAAAGAAAGGGCTACTAATCTATAATATTTTGTTTGTATTCCTTTAAAAAAGATAAACGTAACAAGAACATAAATTAATCCGCTGGCACCAATATGAAAATTTGAACGGCCAATTATCCATGTAATCAAACCCGAAAATAGAATTCCATATGCAATGACCGGAAAAGATTGTTTGGGATAAAAAAATTGTAAAGCAGCTAATAATACAAAAAGCGGAATGGAGTTATTATAAAGGTGCCCTAAATTTTCGTGAATAAAGGGGCTAAACAAAATACCTCGCAAGCCAAAAAAATCCCGGGGATAAACTCCGTATTGATAAAAATCAAAATCAAACCGAATCTGAATCCAATAAATAATCCACAACAAAAGAACAAACAAAACAGGCAATCCAACAACGGCGGTAGAAAATTTAAAATGATTGTCTTTCATATATTAAACAATTTGTTTAATATACTATTATCAAAAAACTATCCAAATACAATTTACTGATAATTTGTCAGCTGAAAAAGTTGTAATGATATTCCATTTTTTTAAAATATAATTTGAATTGAAAACCCTAATTTTGTAAAATGGAAGCACCTTTAGCAGAGCGTATTCGCCCACAGAAACTAGAAGATTATATTAGTCAGAGCCATTTGGTTGGACCAAACGGATCTTTGACGCAACAAATTTCGAAAGGAATTATTCCTTCATTGATATTTTGGGGACCTCCGGGAACGGGAAAAACAACATTAGCACAAATTATTGCACAGGAATCTAAACGTCCGTTTTATATTTTGAGTGCCATTAATTCAGGCGTAAAAGATATTCGTGATGTAATTGAAAAAGCCAAACAAAGCGGTGGATTATTTACTGCAAAAAACCCTATTTTATTTATCGATGAAATTCATCGATTTAGTAAATCGCAACAAGATTCACTTTTGGCAGCTGTAGAAAAAGGCTGGATCACACTTATAGGCGCAACTACAGAAAACCCAAGTTTTGAAGTGATTCCCGCACTTTTATCACGTTGCCAGGTCTACATACTAAATGCCTTTACAAAACAAGATCTGGAAGCTTTATTACATCGTGCTATGAAAACTGATGCAGAATTGGCTTCAAAAAATATTATTTTAAAAGAAACAGAAGCTTTATTGCGACTTTCCGGAGGTGATGGCCGTAAATTATTAAATATTTTTGAACTTGTTGTAAATGCCTCTGCCAGTGATGAAATTATTATAACTAATGATCGCGTTTTTGCACTAGTCCAGCAAAATACGGTATTGTATGACAAAACCGGAGAACAGCATTATGACATTGTTTCTGCCTTTATCAAATCTATCCGCGGAAGCGATCCAAACGGAGCAGTTTATTGGCTGGCGCGAATGATTGAAGGTGGTGAAGATGTTAAATTTATTGCCCGAAGAATGCTTATTTTATCAAGCGAAGATATTGGAAACGCAAATCCAACTGCATTTATAATGGCGAATAATACTTTTCAGGCAGTTTCAACCATTGGATATCCTGAAAGCCGAATTATACTAAGTCAATGCGCCATTTATTTAGCAACTTCTCCAAAAAGTAATGCATCATATATGGCAATAGGAAATGCACAGCAACTGGTAAAACAAACTGGTGATCTACTTGTACCAATACACTTACGCAATGCACCTACAAAATTAATGAAAGAACTAGGTTATGGAGAAGATTATAAATATTCTCATGATTATACTAATAATTTTGCCGAGCAGGAATTTTTACCGGATGCCATAAAAGAAACAGTTCTTTACAAACCGGGAAGCAACTCCAGAGAGAACAGCAACCGCGAATTTTTAAAGAACCGTTGGAAAGATAAATATGGTTATTAGAAAGTAAGCAGTCACAGTTTTACACTATTAACCGTACTTGCGACTAGATGGCTAGCATTTTTTAAAACTTAACCGAAACTTTTTCAGAAACCAATTTGTCATTTTGATAATACTCAAAATACCATTGATTGTCTTTTGCATTTAAGCTCCCTTGTACACCATCTTTGATTGCAATAAACGAATCTGGTCTTGAAGTTTTAAGAAGCTTCATTACCACTTTTGGAGTTTTATCAATTAACTGAAAACCGTTTTCTGTTGGTTGAGCATAAAGTAAATTTGGATCGGTAACATCTGCAACCGGTGGTTTGGTTACAGCAACCGTTTCTACAGGAACCGAGCTTACTGCCGCATTAACATTATTTGAAGCACTTGTAATTGCTTTACCGCTATATTTATAATGTAATTTATTTACTGATACAAAAGCGAGATCCAGACTTTCTTTATAAGCTAATTCATATTCTTTTTCTTTACTTTTTCCAATTTCAGATGTATAAATCACTTTCCCGTAGCAGTCCTTAAACTCTAAATAAAGTTTAGTTACTAAAAAACCACTGTCTTTTTTTACATCGATATATAATAACTGACAACGATCTCCATATTCTGCAGGAACTTGTTCACTAGTATAATAAGCAGGAATACCTGCTTTAAGTAAATTAGATTTTGTCATGGTTGACAATCTATATTGATTTTCTGTTTTAGTAAAATCGTATTTCAATGGTACAATAACGGCTTTATAATCGTTTATGGATTGTGCAAATCCAGCAGCTGAAATTAAAAAGGCAAACAACAAAAATTTAATTCTCATGTTATAAATATTTTTTTAGTTCTAATAAGTGATTGATCTGTTTAATATTTTGAGGAACTTCTACTTTTTTTTCATTAAAAAAAATAGCATCTAATCCGGCATTCAAAGCACCGTTAACATCAGCATCGAGACAATCGCCAATCATAATACAATTCGCTTTTACAGCTTGGGCCGCACTCACAGCATAATCAAAGATAATACTATTTGGCTTTTTACAACCGGCCAATTCAGAATTTGTAATTGTAGCAAAATATCCCGACAGTAAAGCACTGCTTATTTTTTTTTCCTGGACGTTTGCAAAGCCATTAGTGATAATGTGCAATCTGTACTTTGGTTTCAAATATTCTAAAAGCTCGATAGCGCCATCAAATAAATGATTATTATCCGTAAGGGTTTCTATGTAGTCATTTGCAATCTGTTCGATATCTTCATCACAAATTTCAACATTCAAAGCGTCAAAAGAAAACTTTAATCTATTATAACGCAATTCCTGATGGGTAATTTTATCATGTTGATACAGTTTCCAGCAAGCCTGATTAATAGGTATGTATTTCTCAATAAAATCTCCAATTTTAATATTTGGAAATCTTTCTGTAAAAATTCGGGCGAAAGCCATTTCAGAATTTTTGTCAAAATCCCAAAGAGTATGATCCAGATCAAAAAAAATGTCAGTTATTCGAGTATCCATATTTTAAAAAATTCCATCATCTACAAAACTATAATATTTTGTTTCAGTAATAATCAAATGATCTAAAACTTTAACATCTAAGCTGTCTCCTGCTCTTTTTAATTTATTGGTAATTTCTTTATCTGCATTACTTGGCGTGAGATTTCCGGAAGGATGATTATGACACACTATCAAACCTGTGGCGCCATTTTCAAGAGCTAATTTAAATACCAGCCTGACATCAACAATTGTTCCTGTAATTCCTCCTTTGCTTAATTGCGCTTTCGAAATTACTTTGTTAGAATTATTCAGAAAAAGCACCCAAAATTCTTCGTGTGCCAATTCTCCAATTATGGGCTGCATGATTTCAAAAACTAATTTACTCGAAGTAATATTTACCAATTCAACAGAATCTTCAGCTCTTCGGCGACGACCTAATTCTAATGCAGCGATAATAGCGATTGCTTTTGCCTCCCCTATCCCTTTAAAATTCATTAATTGGGAAATTGACATTTTTCCCAACATATTTAAACTATCTACACTTGCCAAAATTCGTTTACTTAGAGCGACAGCAGATTCGCTTCGGCTTCCTGAACCAATCAAAATAGCGATAAGTTCAGAATTGCTTAAAGATTCTTTTCCTTTAAGCATCAGTTTTTCGCGCGGGCGATCGTCTTCAGACCAATTTGTAATTGGAAAATGAGTTGATTCCAGAGTCTTCAAAATTAAATTATAGATTTACTCATGCAAATACTATTTGGCAATCCAACATAAGGCTCGTAGTTATCGACTATATTGAAACCCATTTTTTGATACAGTCCAATAGCTTCTACCTGCTTGTACAACGTTTCTAAAATCATCCTTTTAAAGCCAATATTTTTTGCCTCAGCTTCTAATTCTTTAATTACCAATTGTGCCAGACCTAAACCTCGGGCTTCCGGCGAAACAAACATCCGCTTTAATTCGACCGTATAATTGTTGTATTTCTTGAAGCATCCACTTGCAACTGCTTTTTGATCTAAATACACCAAAAAGACATTTGCATTAAATTCAATTAAATTATTTCCCCAATAATCTTTTTTAAGTTCAGGATAACGCTCCCACAAAAAAGTATCGAAGGTTTTAATTAAAGAGATAAAATCGGGATTCTCGCTTGTTGTTTTCACAACTTTTATAGTTGGTTTCATTGATAAAATCTTAAAAGGCTAATATATGAAAAATAAGAAAAATCATTCAGTAAAAGGCTATAAAATAAAAAAGAGAAATCGTAATTTTAGTTTTACTGATTTCTCTCTCTATTGTAAGAATTATTTGTTTATTCAATTAATCCTTTAACTTCATCAAAATTCAATCCGCCATAATTACCGGAACTCATTAATAACAATGCAGAATTGTCCAAATTTAAATTGAAAAGATATTCTTTAAACTCAACAGGATTTGTGTAAATAATCAAATCTTTTCTATTAAAAGAAGTAGCAATTTGCTCATACGTTACTTCTTCTAATTGTTTAATTTTTACTGCATCCGGCGAATAAAAAACAACTGCAATATCAGCATACTCGAGCGCGCCTTCATATTCTTTAAGAAACTCAGCATTTAGGCTACTATAAGTATGCAGCTCTAAACATGCTACCAATGTTCTGTTTGGATATTGCTCTTTTACAGCTTTTGTCGTTGCAGCAACTTTACTTGGGGAATGCGCAAAATCTTTATAAGCTACTTTTCCTTTTCGTTCGGCAATTTTTTCTAATCTTTTAGAAGCACCTTTAAAACTGGCAATAGCTTCATAAAAATCAGCTTCATCAACGCCCATATTTTGGCATATCCATTTGGCTCCTGCTAAATTATTTAAATTGTGCGCACCAAAAACTTCAATTGGCATATCACCTTCCGGAGTTCTTAACAACGTTACACCATCACTAACTGAATACTCAGGAGTATTGTAAGCTAATTTGCGAATTGGGTTTGTAGCAGCTTCAGCAACTCTTTTTACTTCAGGATCATTTTCATTGTAAACTAAGATTCCGCCATTTGTAATTTTTCCGATGAAAATCTCAAATTGCTCAACATAGTTTTCATATGTTGGGAAAACATTGATATGATCCCAGGCAATTCCTGAAATAAGTGCAATGTTTGGCTGATATAAGTGAAATTTCGGACGTCTGTCTATTGGAGAAGACAAATATTCGTCACCTTCTAAAACCACGAAGTCATTTTCCTCGGTAAGATGGACCATAGTATCGAAACCTTCTAATTGTGCACCAACCATATAATCAACTTCGATATTATGATAATGCATAACATGCAAAATCATCGATGTAATTGTTGTTTTACCGTGAGAACCACCAATTACAACACGAGTTTTATTTTTCGACTGCTCGTATAAAAATTCAGGATACGAGTATATTTTCAATCCCAATTCCTGTGCCTTTAGCAATTCCGGATTATCCGCTTTTGCATGCATTCCTAAAATAATCGCATCAATCTCTGCAGTGATCTTTTCAGGAAACCAACCCATTTCTGCCGGAAGAATTCCTTTCTTTTCCAGCCTTGATTTAGAAGGCTCAAAAATAGCATCATCGCTTCCCGTAACTTGATATCCTTTATTATGCAATGCTAATGCTAAATTGTGCATGGCACTTCCGCCTATGGCGATGAAATGTGTTCTCATTTAAATACTAATTTTTAAATTCTTAGTTCCAACTTTCATTGAAATTCAACTTTTAAAGTTTACCAATTAAGCTTCAAATTTTTCCTTTAATTCTTTTGCTTTTTTTGTGTCTTTAAGATTATTCAAATATAAATTATATAATTTTTGAAATGTGATTTTTGATTTACCAATTTCATGAGCTTTTATAAAGTTTTTTTCGGCCAGAGCATATCTCTTAAAATAAACGTCAATTCTTCCTTTTGACAAATAACCGTCAACTGGTGACAACTGTGCTAACTGATTAGAATATGAAATGGCTTTTGATTCGCTTCCGCCAAAAATTCCGGGCAACTGCAGATAAATTTCTATTAAGGCCCATCTTGCCGGCAAATGTTTAGGATCTATAACAATAGCTTTTTCAAATGATTCTTTCATTTCACCCACCATTCCTAAGGCTTTTAATCTGCTCACTTCCATAGCCTGCATTGCCAGAGAGCCTCCATATTTATAAGAATAATCTGCTGTATTTGGCTTCAGTTCCTTTAGCTTTTTGAAATAACGCCCCGCACTTTCCCATGCTTTATGATGCGCCTCTATATCTCCTAAATATTCGAGCGTTTTTATATCAGATTGTTTGGTTTTTAAAACCCCCTCAAAAACAATCTTCGCTTCATCATACTTTTTAGCATGATATAACTTTTCACCTTTTTCAAAATTAGTTTGTGACCAAATTACAAATGGTGCGAATAAAAAAAAGAGTAGTAGCTTTTTCATATCTCAAAAATAAGGAAATATAGGATGCATAGTTAGCTTTCTTTAATAATACATAAATAAAAACCCGACAAGCTTTAAACTGGTCGGGTTGATTTTTAAACAAAAAACCAGATTATTTTACAATGGTCATTTCGTCAATAATATTTTTAGCTCCTGCGTATTTATCAATAATCCAAAGTACATAACGAATATCAACGTTGATTGTTCTTTGTAATTTAGAATCAAAAATAACATCTCCAGCCATAGCTTCTATGTTTCCATCAAAAGCGATACCTATTAACTCCCCTTTTCCGTTAAGAACTGGCGAACCAGAGTTTCCACCCGTAATATCATTATCAGTTAAAAAATTTACTGGCATATATCCTGCTTTATCAGCATATTGACCGTAATCTTTTGCTTTGTTTAGCTCTAATAAACGCGCTGGTAAATCAAATTCCTGATCTCCTGCTTTATATTTTTTTACCATACTTTCCATAGTAGTATAGTTGTTTATTGCAGCATCATTACGAGTATCAGCAGGTAAAGCGCGAACTTTTCCGTAAGTTAATCGTAAAGTCGAGTTTGCATCAGGATATTGAATCGCATTTAATTTAGAGGCTCTTAAGCCTTCAACCAATTCGCGGTAAGCCGTTGCAAAACCATCATCTGCTTTTGCCTGATCATCTGTTTTAGCACGGTATTTTGTCAATAAATCATTAGAGATAATATACAAGGGATCGTGTACAATTGCCAAAGGTTTTGGGTTAGCCATAAATGCCAATACTTTTTCTTTAGTTGTAAAATAACTGATTTCAGTAGCTTTTGCAACATCGGCAGTAAAGTCACCATTGTTTTCTGATTTCATTTTAGCAATTTGCGTCGCTAAACCATATTCTGAAGCTTTAGAAGCGTATAAATTCAATTGTGCAGTTAATAGATCTTTTTCAAGAGGTGCATAAAAGTCACCATACATGCTTTCAATCATCGTATTGATCTTAGGCAGCATTTCTGCTTTTTTAGCATCATTTTCATTATAGTAAGCAATTAATGCATTTCCTAAATTTGCAGGTGCGGCTGCATAAGCAGAAGTACGCAAAACTTGCATTAAGTAATTATCGTGACGCGCTTTTAAATTCGTTTCTCTATAATAATCATTAATAGTTGGAATTACATTTTCGTATTTTTCGCTATTTGCAGGTTTAGTTGCCCATTCATAGAATTTATCTTCTTGTGCTGTTTTTGCATCTACAGTTCCCGCTTTTGTTAAGGCGTCGATCATTCCCTGACGATTTTTCCAGTAATTTGCTGTTGAAGCATATTTAGATGCATACTGCAAACGAACTGTAGCATCTTTATCCATATACTTTTTCATTTGGTCCATTCCGGTTTTTGCACCTTCAACCCATGCAGGATAAGCATATTTAATGTTTTGCTCAATTCCGCCCGCTGGCATCCATCGATTTGTTCTTCCCGGATATCCAAGAATCATGGCAAAATCATTTTCTTTTACACCTTTAATACTTACAGGTAAAAAATGTTTTGGCTTCAAAGGCACATTTTCTTTTGAATAGGTTGCCGGATTTCCGTCTTTGTCAGCATACACTCTAAACATAGAGAAATCTCCCGTTTGACGTGGCCATTCCCAGTTGTCTGTATCCCCTCCAAATTTACCAACACTTTCAGGGGGCGTTCCTACTAAACGAACGTCTGTATAATCTTGATAAACAAAATAGTAGTATTCATTTCCCTGAAAGAAAGGACGAACTGATACGGTATATTTCCCACCTTCGTTATTCTCTTTTTCAATCAAAGCAATTTCTTGTTGAATGATTTTGTTTCTCTCTGTTTCTGTCATTGTATCATTTACTTTTGATAAAATTCTTTTAGAAACGTCGTCCATACGAACAAAGAAACGCACGTATAATGATTTTGGTTTCATTTCGGCACTTCTCTCTTTTGCCCAGAAACCATCTTTCAAATAGTTTTGTTCTGCCGATGACAATTCTGCAATTGCATTATACCCACAGTGATGATTTGTTAAAACCAATCCGTCTTTTGACACAATTTCAGCAGTACAACCTCCATTGAACTGAACAACAGCATCCTTTAAACTGTGATTATTAACACTGTAAATTTCCTGAGCTGTTAATTGCAAACCCATTTTTTCCATATCTCTATGGTTCAGTCTTTCGATAAACATCAAAAACCACATTCCTTCATCAGCTCTTACAGGAAAAGCCATCAGGCACATAGTTAAGAATAAAATTATTTTTTTCATGTTATTTTGTTTAAGTTCTGCGAATATAATTCATTTTCATAATTATAACATTTATTTACGCAAAAAAATAAAATATACTATCTATATAACGATTCAATTTTGCGAAATTCATAATTATGCAAAAAATAAAAATTATAATAATATTTAGAACTTGAATAAACCTTATTCTTAAAATTCAATAAAAAACTTTCATCTAGATTTAAGTAATTGCTTTTTTTATAATAATAAACCTAACCTGTAAATAATATTTATAAATTATTTCTTACAAGTAATATTTGCATAAATTTGTTTTTAATTTTAAAATGAAAAAGATGAAAAAATTCTTAGTAGGAGTTGCATTACTAGTGGCTACTATATCTAATGCTCAAAAAGGATCTATGTTATTAGGCGGCTATGTAGGCTTTACTTCTGAAAAAATTGGCGAAACAAAATCAGAGAACTTTGAGTTCTCTCCAAAAATTGGATATCAATTTGCTGACAAATGGACGGCAGGAGTTGAAGGTTCAGTTATGGCGTTTAAGACTGCAGGCTTAGAGAAATCAGAGAAATACAAAGTTGGAGGGTTCGTACGTTATTCTACTCCTCTTTCTGAGCTATTTTCAGTATTTGCAGACTTAGGAGCCGGTTATCAAAATGCGTCAGTAAACGATGCTAAAGGAATGTATGCAAGTCTTACTCCGGCCTTGTTTATTAATATGAAGAGAGGTTTTGGTTTAAATTTCTCTATTGGAGGAGTTAATTACGACAACATCGACGGTAAAAATGATCCACGACAAGAACGTATAGGATTTGATTTTGGAAAAACTTTCAATATTGGAATTTCTAAAAACTTTGGACTATAATATTTTAATTAGCTAACCTAACCACTTTTGTTTTTTTTTTGCACAAACGTAAAACCCGGCAATCGTGTAATTGCCGGGTTTTTTATTTTAAAATATATTTCATTTAATCATTCAGCATTTTCCAAAGTTTATCTTTTAAATCTGTCAAACCTTGTTGTGCAACAGATGAAATAAACATATATGGAATATCTTTGAATGCAACGTCTAATTCTATTTTTAATTCTGCTTTCAGTTCGTCATCCAGCATATCACATTTTGAAATTACCAATAGACGTTCCTTATCCAGCATTTCGGGATTGTATTTCGTTAATTCATTTACCAAAATATCATATTCACCCTTAATGTCTGGTGTATCAACAGGAACTAAAAACAACAGTGTAGAATTACGCTCAATATGACGCAGAAAATAATGTCCTAACCCTTTTCCTTCAGCAGCACCTTCAATAATTCCCGGAATATCTGCAATCACAAAAGATTGATAATCCCTGTATGCAACGATTCCTAAATTTGGTTTTAAAGTTGTAAAAGGATAGTCAGCAATTTTAGGCTTGGCAGAAGTTAAAACAGATAATAGAGTTGATTTTCCAGCATTTGGAAAACCTACTAAACCAACATCTGCCAAAACTTTAAGCTCTAAAATTACATCCATTTCTACACCTGGCAAACCTGGTTGCGCATAGCGTGGCGTTTGATTTGTTGAACTTCTAAAGTGCCAGTTTCCTAAACCACCTTTCCCACCTTTTGAAAGAATTCTTTTCTCACCGTCTTCGGTAATTTCAAATAAAGTTTCTCCGGTTTCTTTGTCTTTTACAACAGTTCCTAGAGGCACTTCAATAAATTTATCTTCACCATCAGCACCTGTACTACGGTCTCCTCCTCCATCTCCACCGTGTCCGGCTTTAATATGACGGGCAAATTTTAAGTGAAATAATGTCCACAAACCTTTATTCCCAACCAAATATACGTGTCCACCGCGACCACCATCACCTCCGTCCGGGCCTCCTTTTTCAATAAATTTTTCTCTATGTAAATGTGTTGATCCTTTTCCTCCCTTTCCGGAAGAAACATAAATCTTAACATAATCTACAAAATTTCCTTCTGTCATTTCCTTTTTGTTTATGTATAGTTTAAAGTTTAAAGTTTCAAGTTTCAGGTTGGCGCAATGCACTTAACCTAAAACCTGAAACATAATAAAACTTGAAACAAATTCTCTTTACTCTTTAAGTGCTTTCACCAGCACTTTATCAATCTTTACGCCGTCCATATCAATTACTTCCAGCACAAATTTTTGCCAGATTAATTTTTCTCCTTCTTTTGGAATATGTGAAAGTTCCGTCATAATCATTCCGCTTACGGTATTTACTTCGTAGTCGTTTGTTAATTCATCTAACTCAAAATAAGTTAAGAAATCGTGCAGTGAATAATGTCCGTCGACAAGCCATGAACCATCTTCTCTTTCGATTAACTGAAATTCATCTTTATAAAATTCAGACGCATCACCTACTAAAGCTTCCAAAATATCATTCAAAGTAATAATTCCCTGAAAAACTCCGTATTCATCAGAAACTAATGCATAATGAACCCCGGTTCTTTTAAAGTTTTCCAACGCCTTATAAGCCGTTGTCTGCTCCATCAGATAGGGAGGATCTGTCATAATTGCCGACAAATCAAAAAATTCTGTTTCTATGCTCGCAAATATATTTTTGAGTGTAACAATACCCACAATATCATCGTAATTATCGCTGTAGACCGGATAAACTGTGTGCAAATCCATCAAAACTAATTCTTTAATTCTGGCTTTATCTGCATTTAATGGCAACATATCTACCGATTTTCGGTGTGTCATTAATGAGTTTACTTTTCTGTCTCCAATATGAAAAACACGTTCTACGATATCTTGTTCAATTTCCTGAACTTCTCCCACTTCGGTTCCTTCCTTAATGATTGCTTTTATTTCCTCTTCAGTAACTTTTCCGTCGGCAGATGGTTTTATTTGAAGAACATTCAATAAAAAATCTGTCGAAGAAGTTAGTAACCAAATAAATGGCGCGGTGATGATTGAAACAACTTTCATTGGCATCGCTACCATTTTTGCTATCGATTCTGGATAATTTAATCCTATACGTTTTGGAAGCAATTCTCCTAAAACCAAAGAGAAAAAAGTTAAAACAACGACTACAATTCCTACTGCAACTGAATGTGCATACGGTTTTAAAACCTCAAATCCCTTAACAAAAGTTTCTACATCTACAGTTATTTTGTCACCACTATAGATACCGGTCAAAATCCCTATTAGTGTAATTCCTATTTGTACGGTTGATAAAAACTTATTTGGGGAATTGGCAAGATCAAGCGCAGTTTTGGCACTTTTATTTCCTTTTTTAGCGGCTGTTTCCAGTCTGTTTTTTCTCGCTGAAATAAGTGCAATTTCAGACATGGAGAAAACTCCGTTTAATAGTATTAGAAAAAATATTATTAGTATTTCCATTTTTGAGTTTAAAGTTTAAAAGTTTAAAGTTAAATGTTTTAAGAAACTTATTTAAAAATTCCTTCTAAAACATTTAACTTTAAACTTCAAACAGATTTTATTACAAATTATCTATAACTGATGTTAATCGCTCTGTAATTTCCTGAACAGTTCCGATACCATTTACGGCATGAAACTTATTTTGTGCCTTATAATAACCAATTAATGGTGCCGTTTTTTCGTTGTATTCCTGATATCTTACACGAATTTTTTCTTCGTCCTGATCATCAGCTCTTCCACTTGTTTTTCCTCTTTCTAATAAACGCGCTACTAAAATTTCGTCGTCAGCTTCTAATGCAATTGTAGCGGTAACAGATGAACCAATTGTTGGCAAAAATTTATCTAATGCTTCTGCCTGATCTAATGTTCTTGGATAACCGTCGAATAAAAATCCGTCTGTATCCAAATGTTTGTTTACTTCATCGATTAACATTGCCGTTGTAACTTCGCAAGGAACTAATTCGCCGTTGTCCATAAAAACTCTTGCTTTTTTTCCTAATTCGGTATCATTTTTTAAATTAAAACGAAATATATCTCCAGTTGAAAGATGTGTTAATTTATATTTTTCTTTTAAAAATTCTGCCTGAGTTCCTTTTCCTGCTCCCGGCTTTCCAAATAAAACGATGTTAATCATAATGTTAGTGTTACTTGACTTCCTGATTGTTATTCAAGAGGTTTAAAATGAATATATAGTTGTGTTGTGTTTAAAATTATTCGGCCAGTTTGTATACTTCAGGTAAATTTCTACCCAAACCATCGTAGTCTAAACCATAACCCACGATAAATTTATTAGGAATTCTGATTCCGACATAATCTATTTTAATGTCTTTTTTATACGCTTCTGGTTTAAAGAACAAAGTCGCAACCTTAAAATGTTTTACGTTTTGGGCTTTAAATAAATGCTTTAATTCTTCAAGCGTATTTCCAGTATCAATAATGTCCTCGATAATAATGACTGTTCTGCCGGACAAATCCTGATTAATACCAATTAATTGTTTTACATCATTTGTACTTTCTGTTCCTTCATAAGATGCCATTTTAATAAATGAAACCTCGCAGGGACCTTTATATTTTTTCATGAAATCAGCGACCACCATAAATGCGCCATTTAAAACGCCAATAAAAATCGGGGTATCGTCTGCAAAATCATCTTCAACCTGAGCCACTATTTTTGTTAAAGCAAAATCAATTTCTTTTGCCGAAATAAACGGAACGAATTGTTTATCGTGAAGTTGTATCATTATTTTTAAATGTTTAAAACAATGGACAAAGATACAGAATTAGAAACAAAATCTAAGTATCAAAATATTAGGTTGTTTTATTTTTTTTGAATGTTAAATATCAGTTAATGTTTACAAATCATTTCCTAAGGATATTTTTAAATTGATTAAATTGTTGTTGTATAAATATTTAACCCTAGTACAGCGATGAAAACAGCAATACAAACATTTTCAATATCACTTTTAACAATAATAACTGCCTGCAACGGCCAAGTAAAAAAGGAGCAAAAAGAAGCCTTGGCAAAACAACCAGATATCGTTGTAAAAACTGCTGTAGGCGATATTACATTACCACCGCCTTTTGCAACTGAATCTAAAACAAAAAACAGCAAAGTTATTGGCTGGCCGGAAGGTAAAACACCTGTGGCGCCAAAAGGTTTTACCGTAACCAAATTTGCTGACGGATTTGAAAATCCACGTTGGACATATATTGCACCTAATAACGATATTTTTGTTGTTGAAAGTGGAACAAAAAGCAGCAAAAACCAAATCACGGTTTTACGCGATAAAGACAAAGACGGAAAATTTGAAACCCGTGAAGTTTTTATCAAAAATCTAAACAAACCTTTTGGAATGCTGGTTGTAAAAGACTTTTTCTATATTGCAAACACAGACGGTTTGTATCGTTATCCCTATAAAAACAATCCATTAAAATTAGAAACTACTGGTGAAAAAATTCTTGAACTTCCTGCAGGAGGTTATAACAATCACTGGACAAGAAATTTATTGGCAAATGCTGATGGATCTAAAATTTACATTTCAGTTGGATCCGGGAGTAATGTTGGTGAAAACGGAATGGACAAAGAAGTGCGTCGAGCTGACATCTTAGAAATTAATCCTGACGGAACGGGAGAAAAAATCTATGCCTCCGGACTTAGAAATCCAGTTGGAATGGATTGGAATCCTGTGAATAAAGAACTATGGACGGCAGTAAATGAACGAGATGAATTAGGAGACGATTTAGTTCCTGATTATATAACAAGTGTCAAAAAAGATGGTTTTTACGGATGGCCGTATTCTTATTATGGTAATAATTTAGATCCAAGAATGAAAGGTGAACGCAAAGACCTGGCGGCAAAAGCGATTGTTCCTGATGTTTCTGTTGGCGCACATACGGCCTCATTGGGCTTAGCCTTTTATGATAAAGATGCTTTTCCGGCAAAATACAAAAACGGAGCATTTGTTGGTCAGCATGGATCATGGAACCGCGCGAAAATTTCAGGATACAAAGTAGTTTTCGTTCCGTTTGCAAATGGAAAACCTTCTGGAAAACCTGAAGATTTTTTAACCGGATTTATATCAAATTATGACAAAGCAGAAGTTTACGGACGCCCTGTTGCGGTAACTGTTATGAACGACGGATCGCTTTTGGTAAACGACGATAGCGGAAATACTATTTGGAGAGTTAGTGCTAAAAAATAATAATCCATTTTTTGTTAATTCAAATTTCAAAATGCTACTGGATAATTGAAAATATAGGGACCTGGATTTTTTATTATTAAATCCGGGTCTCTATTTAAAATTACCCCAGCCCAATTATAAACCTCATTATGATTTCAAATAAATATTGTGTTTTTGTTTTTGCGCTTTTTGTTTCTTTCAACAATTTCGCACAAGGACGAAAAGGCAAAACTATTGACACACTTAAAACACAAAAATTAGAAGAAGTGATTATTATTCCGCTTCATATCAATACAAATATTTTGAATGCGCCGGCTTCTATCGGGATTTTATCTAAAAACCAGCTTCTGCAAAATAATACTACAGACATTACCACGGTTATCAATACAATACCGGGTGTTTTTATGCAATCGTCTAACTTTACAACAAGCCGAATTTCGATTCGGGGAATTGGCGCAAGAACTACTTACGGAACAAATAAGATAAGAGCTTTTTATGGCAGCATTCCTTTAACTTCAGGAAATAGTGAAACCGTAATTGACGATATTGATCTTGAAAACCTCAACCAAATTGAGATTATAAAAGGTCCGCTTTCCAGTATTTACGGAGCTGGTTTAGGCGGTGCGATTTTAATTTCACCTCAACTTTCAAAAGCAAAAGGGCAAAGTGCCGGTGTAAGTTTCGTTTTTGGCTCTTACGGTTTATTAAAAAACAGTTTAAATTATAGCTTAAACGAAACCCAAGGCAGTTTAAACATTAGTTATCACAATTTAAAAACAGATGGTTGGCGCGAAAATAGCGCTTACAGTCGTGAAGGAATAACGCTTGCAGGAGAATTATTTCGAAAACAAAACAGCAAACTCACATATTTCACCAATTACACTTATCTAAAAGCTTTTATTCCGAGTTCAATTAACAAGGATACTTTCGAAAATAATCCGCAATTGGGAGCGCCAACATGGGTGGCTTCCAGAGGGTTTAAAGAATATAAATCGACTTTGGGAGGATTCGCGTATGATTTTAAAATCGGTGACAATCTAAAAAATTCCACTTCTGTTTTTATCAATTACAGAGACAGTAACGAACCACGTCCTTTTGATATTTTGCGTCAATATACTTTTGCTACGGGAGCCAGAACGCAATTTTCGGGTAATTTTAAAATTAAAGAAACGGCGATTGATTTTATTGCCGGCGCTGAATATTTTACGGACAAGTACAGTGGAAATACTTTTGAAAACTTGTACCAGCAAAATAACGGTCAGGGAAGTCTACAAGGAAATCAGCTTACAGAAACAGACCAAAAAAGACATTTCTACAATATTTTCTCGCAGCTTAGAACTTCAATTTCAGACCATTTTGAAATTCAGGCTGGAATCAATTATAACAAAACACAATTTGAATTGACCAATTACACTGAAAACTCAAATCAGAAATATGGTTATGACGGTATTTTTTCACCACAATTGTCTTTGCTTTTCAAACCAAATACAGTGCAGACCATTTATTTTTCAGCAAGTCGCGGATTCTCGTTGCCGGCAACAGAAGAAACACTTACAAGCGAAGGAACAATTAATCCCGACATAAGACCTGAAAATGGCTATAATTTTGAACTTGGCGGAAAATTCTATTTTTTCAATAAAAAACTTTATTCAGAAATTGCAATTTACCGAATGGAAATTAAAGATTTACTAGTGGCAAAAAGAGTTGGCGACGATCAATATGTGGGTGCAAATGCAGGAAAAACTTTTCATGAAGGAATTGAAATTACCGTAAATCACAATTGGCAAATCAATTCATTTTTGGTATTGAATTCTTATTTGGGAGCTTCTATTGGAAATTATCAATTTAAAGAATTTGTTGACAGTGGAAATGATTTCTCAGGAAATAAATTAACCGGAGTTCCAGCTAATAAAGTAAATGCAGGTTTAAATTTTAATACCCGTTTGGGAATTTATTTTAATGCCGATTACCAATTTGTTGATAAAGTTCCAATGAACGATGCAAATACAGCTTTTTCTGATTCTTATAACATTATCAATTTAAAAACAGGTTACCGATTTGAAATTCTTCCTAAGCTAACTTCTCATTTGGCAGCCGGAATAAATAATGTAACCAATGAAAAATATGCGTCGTTAATTTTACCAAACGCCGTTGCAAATGGCAACGCAGCGCCAAGATATTATTATCCGGGTTTGCCTGTAAATTATTACGGCAGTATTGCATTAAATTATTTATTTTAGATGTTTATTTTAGATGTTTATTTCAAATCAAAAAAAAGATGTCTTCTGAATTACAAACAAAACTCGACTATGTCAGTCCTTGCAGAGCAAGCCGATCGCTGCTTGCTGGGGAAATTTTAGAAAATCATTCTCTATTTAATGAACTGGTCGCTGCTTGTTTTTTAACATCTGATAAAAATCATCATAGAGCCTGCTGGATTTTAGAATTTGTATGTTATGAAGAATTGATGTGGATGCAGCCTCATCTTGATTTTTTTTGTTTGAATTTGAAATATTTAAAAGAAGAAAGTGCTGTTCGACCAATAGCAAAAGTGATACAGCTTTTGGTAAAATCACATTATAGAAAGGAAGAAAACGGAATTTTTCTTTCAGAAGAGAATATTCAAAATTGTATCGAAACTTCTTTTGACTGGCTTATAAATGATGTAAAAGTCGCTACAAAAGCCTATTCGATACGAACATTATATATTCTTGGAAATTATTACTACTGGATTCATCCTGAACTTCAAATTATTCTCAACAAAGATTACGCAAAGCATTCTGCTGCATATCAGGCTGTAGCCAAAGAGGTTTTGAAGAAAATCGAAAAATCATAAAAATCAAAAAGAGGACATCTGTAGGTAAGATGCCCTCTTTTTTACTACTCAAGAAAATAAAACTAAACTCGCTTAATTTCTTTATTGGGGGATATTAAAATTTAAAGCGAAGAAAGAATTCATTTGAGTTTTTGGCACTTGCCATAACTTTACCTGTATTTGTTTCGTAAGCGTAACCAAAAGTCAACATCTTACTAATTGTAATGGCAGCAATTCCTGCATAAGCGTTGTCAACTCTGTAAGTTCCGCCTACTTCTAAAAATTCCTGGATTTGAAGCATCAAATTAAGATCTAACGAAAGAGGCGCACCATTAACATAACGCATCATAAAAGATGGTTTCAGGATTAAAAGAGTTGTAGTTTCCAAATCAAAATTATAGCCACTGCTTAAATAAACGTGAGGTTTGTCTGTAGCAACAGCCGTATAACCGTCTTTATTTTTTGCACGTTCCGTATTTAAAATTCTTGGGACAGAAAGGGATACAAAGTATTTGTCGCTTTTTAACAAAGCTCCAACACCCACGTTTGGATTAAATTGATTGATGTTTGTCAAGGCCGGATCTGATTGATTCGAATAGGTTTCAAGTCCCGAAGTGTTGACATCATAGAAATTACCTCCGGCTTTTATTCCAAAATACAAATCGCTCATTTCACCAACCTGCATTTTGTATGAAAGATCGATTCCTAATTGAGTTTGTCTTTCGATAAAAGTCTGATCATGCACCATCGAAATTCCTAATCCGATGTTGCCTCCTACCGCCGTTCCAAACGATAAAGCCTGTGTTTCAGGAGCATTTTCAATTCCTGTCCATTGTTTACGAAATGTTGTTGCCAAAGCAGTTTCTCCATCTACACCTACATAAGCCGGATTCACCAAATTCATGTGGTAACGGTATGTTGTTAATATGGTTTCTTGTTGAGCAAAAAGCATACTACTAAAAAGTAGTAATGCTCCTGCCAATATATTTTTAATTATTTTCATTTCTAAAATTTTAATTTTTACAATTACCTGTTAATGTAGATCCAACCTTGCCTGTCAATCGTTCCGTCACCATCTAAATCAATTTGATAGTAATATGAACTCGCTGCGGGCAAAGTACTTTTATTACCTTTTGCTTGTCCGTCCCAATCATTTTGGTAATTTCTGGCAGTAAATACTTCTGCCCCCCAACGGTTAAAAACACGAACTACAGAACCAGGATAATTTTCGATATTAGAAATAACCCAGGTATCATTTATACCATCCCCATTTGGAGTAAATGCTTCAGAAATATTCATTTGAGTATCATCACAAGCATCACCGACGCCATTATTATTGCGATCTTCCTGATATGGATTGGCAGTAATTGGGCAATTATCTGTTGTATCTAAAATTCCGTCGTTATCATCATCAGTATCGCAATTGTCTAAGATTCCGTCATTATCATTGTCTCCAAATGCGTTTGCAACAGTTACTTTTGCGTTTGCAGCTGCTGTGTTTCCACTTTTATCAACAATCGTTAAAACAACCGTATTGATCCCAACATTGGTACAATCGAAAGAAGTCTTGTTAAGCGAAATTGTATCGATTCCGCAATTGTCTGAACTTTCGTTGTTAACCTGATCTGCAGTAATTGTAGCATTTCCTGCAGCATCAAGCTGAACAGTTATGTCTTTTGTTACCACGATTGGTGCCACACTTTCAAGTAGGTTCACTGTTGCTGTTTCAGAAGAACTCACTCCATTTGTACCAGTTGCAGTAAGTACTACTGTATTTGCACCTGCATTTGCACAAGTAAAGGTTGATGGAGAAACAGATAAAGCTAAAACTCCGCCACAAACTGTAATTGAGCCGTTATCAACATCAGCCGCAACGATTGAAGCATTTCCTAAAGCATCAAACTGAATGGTAATGTCTTTTGTTAAAACGATTGGCGCTGTTTTATCTACAATTGTTAGTGTTGAAGTTGCCGTGTCAAAATTGCCACTAGCATCTGTAACTGTTAGCGTAACAGTATTTACTCCAACATTCGAGCAATTAAAATTATTTGGAGAAACTGAGTAAGTTAATGTTCCATTGCAAAGATCTGCAGATCCGTTATCAACAGCATTTCCTGTTATTGAAGCATTTCCTGTTGCGTCAAGCTGAACTGTGATGTTTTTTGTTAAAACAAGTGGTGCAATTTTATCTTCAACGGTTACAATGGCATCTTTAATCTCATAATTTCCTTTGTTATCTGTAACTTTTAGCTGAACTGTATTTGCTCCGATATTTGCACAAGTAAATGAAGTAATATCTAATTCTCTTGTAGCAATTCCGCAATTATCAGTTGAATTGTCATCAATATCTGAAGCCTGAATTGTTGCATTTCCTGCAGCATCAAGTTGTACTGTGATGTTTTTTGTTAAAACAACTGGTGCAATTTTATCTTCAACGGTTACCGTTGCCGGTGCCGAAAAAACATTACCATGAATATCTGTAACCTCTAAATTAACAGTGTTTGGCCCAAGATTGGTACAATTAAATGAAGTTACATCTAACGTCATTGTTTTAATTGCACAATTATCTGTTGAATTATCATCAATATCAGAAACCTGAATTATTGCATTTCCTAATGCATCAAGTTCAGCGGTAAAGTTTTTCGTTACAACAGTTGGCAATTCAGTATCATTAACTACAATTGTCTGAGTACATACAGAAAGGTTTCCTATTGCATCTGTTGCAGTCCACTTTACCGTTGTAGTTCCTACAGGATAAGTTCCGGAAGCATCTGCCGTACCATTAAAATCATTTACTAAAGTCACCACTACACAATTATCTGTAGCTGTTGGAGTAATAACAGTAACAACAGCTGAACAAACTCCTGCATCTGCAGTTTGTGTTTGATTTGCTGCACATGTAATTACTGGTTTCTCAATATCTTTTACTGTAATATCAAATGAGCATGAGCTAGAATTACCGCTTTTATCTGTTGCAGTATATTTTAAAGTCGTTGTTCCTACCGGAAAAACTGAACCTGATGTTAAACCTGTAACATCCGTTTGTGATGGCACAATTGGAGCAGATAATAAAGTAATAACTACTTTACCCATTCCTGAATTTGAACCTCCAGTATTATTTTGGTTTGCACCAGAATTAAAAGATCCTGCTCCACCACCATTTCCACCGCAACCACCGTCATATCCAGCAGGTCCACCACCGGAATAACCACCGCCGCCGCCGCCGTAACCACAATTATCAGCGCCGCCGCCGCCGCCGCCGAAACCACCTCCATTAGAACCGTCTTGATTTAAACCACCGACAGCACCGTTCAAAAACGAAATACCTCCTTTAGATGGTCGCTCAAGTCCATCTGAACCGTTAGTATTAAAACCACCACCACCGGCACCGGCAATATAGTTTCCAGATCCTACATTTCCTCCATTTAAGGCTGTTCCACCATTTCCTCCATTTTCCCCATTATTAGCTGTCGTAGTTATAGAAGCTTCCTTAGAAGCGTCATCCTCCAGACCTGCACCACCGCCACCGCCTGCAACTACAATAGCAGTATTCGTGAAAGTAGTAACAAATGATCCACCGCCACCACCAGCACCGTAATTATCACTTGTGGCCTGACCTTGTTGTCCTACAACAATTTTAATAATTTCTCCTGCAGTAAGATCAACTTCGCCACTTATATTGGCTCCATTTCCCCCTATAAAATTAGAAGCAGGTGCATTTCCACCAGAAGCTCCCAAAGCCTGAATACTATATTTTCCTGTTTTAGGAACTTTCCATTCCTGAATTCCCTGAGTATTTATAGTAACAACTCCAGCTCCATACGCAGCATCAACTTGAGCTTGTGTTGGTCCAAATCTTCCTGTTGCACCCGCGTTTGTAAATGTTGCAACAACTGGAACACTACTAGTACAATTATCAGTAACTGCAGGTGCTGTAAAAGTTACTACTGCACCACAAATTCCAGGGTCATTATTGACTTCAATATTATTATTACATACAATTACCGGAGCAGTATCATCTACAACAGTAATAGTTGCCGTTGCGAATCTTTTATTTCCTTCTGTATCGGTTACAATTAAACTGACAATATGATCTCCAATTTCCGTACAGCTAAAACTCATTGATGGTTGAATTACAACGGTTGAAGGCTGATAAAATGCTTCAACATAAAGTCGTTTTGGAGTATTAGGACATGGATCAGAAATAAAAACGCCGTTGTCTGCCAAAATACTTCCCGAGTTTTGATTCAGTAAATTATTCGACACTACACTTTTACTGTTTGGTGAATGACATCCCAAAGTAAAATTACCACAGCTTCCGTTTGGTGTACCAAAACTTGCAAAATTTATTGCAGAAAATACAGCACCCGCCGGAGCAGTTAGGTTTAAAGTTTGATTTTCATTTACTGTACCACAAGATGTACCTACAGCAGCTGTTGTTAGCATATAACTGGCAATTCCTACATTATCTGTAGAGCCATTGTCCAAATCTGCAGCAGTTACAGTTACATTTCCGTTAGCGTCAAGCTTTGCGGTAATATCTTTAGCTTTCGCAGTTGGAGGATTTTGAGCATGTATTGTATTGCAAAAGAGAAATACAATACTCGCTATTAAGAGTAATTTTATTTTCATACTGATATGTTTAGAATTACTCGCAAAAGTATATTGAAATAAAAGTGTCGAATAGCCCATTCGGACACATCAATAGCCCGAAACGACCAGCTTAATTAAATAAAAAAGAAGTGTAAGTAATAGATTTCTTTATTAGAATTAAAACATTAAAAATCAAATATTTAGTTATTTTGACTCTTCTGAAATTAATAACATACAATTAAAATTACTGAACCAAAATTCCCAAAAAAGAAAGAATTTTACAGTGCTTAAAGCCGTATTTCTGAAGGCATTTTTCCAAAACGCTTTTTAAAATTTGCCGTAAACTTGCTTGAACTTTTATAGCCCGTTGCCAAAGCAATATTTTTTATCTGCATATCGGTGTTTTGAATCATTTGCATTGCCAGCAATAATTTCTTTTCTTTATGAAATTGCATCATCGAAACGCCATGAACCGATTTGAAAGTTAATTTAAGTTTTGTGGCAGACATACCTACTTTTTCGGCAATATATTCTACTCCTAAAAATGGACTTGCAATAGTATCCTGAATCAATTTTTCTGCCTTTGCTATTTTTCTGTAATCAGGAGTTTCGGTCAGTGTATAATTTCCAATTCGTTGATCTAAAAAAGCATTCTTAAAAAAAGTAGAAATCAACTGAAAGGCCTGCGTTTTCAAAAGTGCTTTACTTAAAAGATCCTGTTTATTATTTTCTAAAATAATCGAAATTTCTTTTGATAATTCAACGGCATTTGGTACAATATCCTGATACGTAATAAAGCCTTTATCAGAGTTCAGGAATTTTTTTATCTGATTATCTTCCGGAAGTGTTTCAAAAGAAAAATTGCGTTCTGCCCATTCTTTACTAAAAGCATACAAATAAAATTCGCATTCAGAACCTTTATAAAAATAGGCGCCAACCTCAGTTCCCGGTCTTTTAAATCCCCAGTATTTGCTCGAAAAAGGTGTTTTATCGGCAAATGTGTTTTGTAGTTTTACTTCACTTTCAAAAACAGAAAATGTAAGTGTATAATAATCAATGGGAAAATCCTCATCATAAATCGCCTTAAGCATTACATTTTTCTTAAAAGTAATGCTGGTCATAATTATCCAGAAACCTTCTTCGATTTCACGATAACGCATTACACCTTTCGAAAAAGGATTGTTTCGGTAAACAGCCTGCTCTTCTTCAACATGTTTAACCGATGGAGAATTTACAATACTTTTTACAATTACCTGCGGAGAATTAGATAAATAAGGCAACTCAAAAAAACCATCTTTATAAAAGTTGATATTATCTTTTATAAATTGAATCCACTTCGCTACATGCATATAATGATTCTAAAATTAATTTTCTCTAAAAACCGAAGGTAATTCACCAAAACGTTTTTTGAATGCTGCTGTAAATTTACTGGCACTTTCAAACCCCGTTATTACAGCAATAAACTGAACTTCTATTTTAGATTTTTGAAGTAGTTGTCTGGCCAAAAGTATATTTTTTTCTTTATGATATTGCAACATCGAAAACCCAAATACAGTTTTAAAATTGGCTTTTAATTTTGTTGGCGATGTATTTACTTCAGATGCAATTTGGTCTATTCCTAAAAAAGTTGATTGTAAATTGTGCAGAATGATTTTCTCGGCTTTTGCCACATTAAAATAGTCAAGATTATTTAAGGAAACATTATCCATTATACGGCTATCTTCAAAAGAATTATTAAAAAATTCCGTAATTAATTTCATACAGCTGTTTTTTAAATCTTCCGTATTCAAATGAATTTGATCTTCTGCTTCAAGAATCTTTGATATTTTTTTAGATAAAACATGTGCTTTTGGTGCAATATCCAGCCAGGTATAAAACCCTTTTTGTGAATTAAAAAAGTTTTCCAAAACTCCTTTTTCGCAAAATTTTCCCGACTTGATATTTTTATCGACCCATTCTTTATTCATGGCAATATTAAAGAATTTGCCCTTGGTTCCTTTATAAAAGTAAGTCGCTACTTCTGTATCAGGTTTATAAAACGTCCAGCAAGTACTTAATAAAATGATTTCTTCTGAATTATTAAGTGGAAATTTATACTCGAAAACAGAAAAAGACAAAATATAATAATCTTTGGTATGATCCTGACTGTAGGCGGCTTTAGCAAGCATGTTTTCATTAATTTCCAGATTTGTTTCCAGAATCCAGAATCCATCTTCAATCGTTCGGTAACGCATGGTACCTTTCCAAAAAGCATTATCTGTAACAATTAATTGTTGCGAAGGACTATGTTTTACAATAGGCAGCCTAATCAGGCTATCCAACATTACCTGAGGAGAATTAGATAGATAGGGAAATTCAAAAAAGTCATCTTTTAACAGAAAAAGAAACTTCTCAATGTGTTGCGCCCAATTGTTTGTGGTCATGTATTTGCTAATTCTGTCGTGGTTTAAAATCAGGTCAAACGTACGTCATTCAGGTGTATAATGCAAAATATTCAAACTGGATATTTAAAAAAATCAACATTTAAAAAATTGCTTTTTTATCTTGAATTTTTAAGAAAGTCAGCAATTCAATAGACAATAAATTGGCATTTCTATTTTATCAATTATCTTTGCACAAACACAACTCAAATGAATTATTTTTCTTCTGATTTTAAATTAGGAATATTAGGCGGCGGACAATTAGGTAAAATGCTCTTGTCTGACACCCGAAAATTTGACATACAAACTTATGTTTTAGATCCGAGTGACGAAGCGCCGAGTAAATTTGCCTGCAACAAATTCTTTAAGGGCGATTTGATGGATTATGAAACCGTTTACAATTTTGGAAAACAAGTTGATGTTTTAACTTTTGAAATTGAATTGGTTAATCTTGAAGCTTTAACACAATTAGAAAATGAAGGCTTAAAAGTATATCCGTCTCCAAAAACCTTAAAAGGAATTCAGAATAAAGGAATTCAAAAAGCTTTTTATACCGAAAGTAATATTCCAACTGCAGCATTTTTACGATTTGATTCTCCGGAACATCTGCAAAAATCAGTTGGAAATAGTGAGATAACAATTCCGTTTGTATGGAAATGTACCGAGTTTGGTTACGACGGAAATGGCGTAAAAGTCATTCGCCAGATTTCAGACATGGATGATTTGCCAAATGTAGAATGTATTGCAGAAACAATGGTTCCTTTCAAAAATGAATTGGCGGTTATTGTTTGCAGAAACCCATCAGGAGAAATAAAAACATATCCGGTTGTTGAAATGGAATTCCATCCTGAAGCCAATCAGGTCGAATATGTAATTTGCCCGGCAAGAATCGACGAAAAAGTAGCCGAAAAAGCGAGAGCGATCGCTTTGAAAGTTTCGGAGAAATTCAATCACGTTGGTTTATTGGCAGTTGAAATGTTTCAAACCAATGAAGATGAAATTCTGGTAAACGAGGTCGCTCCCCGCCCACACAATTCGGGTCATTATTCTATTGAAGCCAGTTATACTTCACAATTTGAAAACCATTTACGTGCCATTTTAGATCTTCCGTTAGGAAACACAGACAGCAAAGTTGCAGGAGTTATGGTAAATTTAGTGGGTGCAGAAGGTTTTTCAGGAGATGTAGTTTACGAAAACATCGAAACCATTTTAGGATGGAACGGTGTTACACCACATATTTACGGTAAAAAACAAACAAGACCTTTCAGAAAAATGGGTCACGTTACGATTGTAAATGAAGACATGAATGAAGCGAGAAGAATTGCTGAGGAAGTTAAGAATACTATTAGAGTGATTAGTGCTTAGTAATTAGTTACTAGTCCTTAGTCACATAACTAAAATAAATCATAACAGTGTTTTCAAAGGCAGAAAAACCTGAAATTTCAAACTTGAAACCTGAAACAAAACAAACAAAAAACAAATGAGCAAAGTAGCCATTATAATGGGAAGCATCTCAGACATGCCAGTCATGCAGGATGCCATCGACATATTAGAACAATTTAATATTGAAGTTGAAGTAGATATCGTTTCGGCACACAGAACGCCGGAAAAATTATTCGATTTCAGTAAAAATGCACATACTCGGGGTATTTCGGTAATTATTGCCGGAGCGGGTGGCGCTGCGCATTTACCTGGAATGGTTGCTTCTATGTCGCCACTTCCTGTAATTGGAGTTCCTGTAAAATCAAGCAATTCAATTGATGGTTGGGATTCTGTTTTATCAATTTTACAAATGCCAGGCGGAGTTCCTGTTGCGACTGTTGCTTTGAATGGCGCAAAAAATGCTGGGATTTTAGCAGCACAAATCATCGGAAGTCACGATAAAAAAGTGCTTGACATCATTATCGCTTATAA
>Ga0247806_10000243_pt1 | contig 37659 bp, 33 predicted proteins | sample UWRJL059202B1_FD_179935 | JGI IMG/M metagenome (GOLD analysis project Ga0247806, IMG submission 179935) | Plant litter microbial communities from Arlington Agricultural Research Station in Wisconsin, United States - UWRJ-L059-202B-1 | ecosystem: Environmental > Terrestrial > Plant litter >... | reverse complement strand
GCTTAAGCGCTCTATCGATATTTTCTCCGTCTTTAATTGGTATAATTAACATAGTATAACACCTCCTCTCATTAAGGCTGCAAAGCTATAAAATATTATCTATACCAACCAACTATAATTTTGTTTTATTTTAACTCACATTTTTATCACCAAATAACGATGAATAAAGACATATTATAAAACACATAACATCTACAATAACTCTATAAAAAATAAGCCCCCTGCATAAAATACAGGAGGCTCAAAAAAACAAGTCGAGTTAGTTAGTCTTTCAGTATGTTTCTTGATATTACAAGTTTTTGTATTTCGGTTGTACCTTCGCCTATGGTGCATAGCTTAGCATCCCTGTAAAACTTCTCTACCGGATAATCTTTTATATAGCCATACCCGCCGTGTATTTGCACCGCTTCGTTTGCTACGCGCACGCAAACCTCGCTTGCATACATTTTGCCCATAGCACCCGCAAGCGTTACCGGCTTGTGTTTATCTTTAAGGAAAGCTGCTTTGTGCAGCAATAGTTCAGATGCTTCAATCTCTGTAGCCATATCGGCAAGTTTAAAGGCTATTCCCTGAAAACTGCTTATGGGCTGCCCAAACTGATGGCGTTCTTTACTGTATTTTAAAGCCGCTTCATAAGCACCTTTTGCAATACCTAACGATAATGCACCTATAGATATGCGACCACCGTCGAGCACCTTCATGGCCTGTACAAAGCCCTCACCTACTTCGCCAAGGCGGTTAGCGTCAGGGATGCGGCAATTGTCAAAAACAAGCTCTGCAGTTTCGCTTGCGCGCATGCCCAGCTTGTTTTCTTTCTTGCCACTGGTAAAGCCCTGCATGCCTTTTTCAAAAACAAAAGCCGTCATGCCGCGGGAGTCGCCTTTTTCGCCGGTGCGAACAATTACTACTGCTACATCTCCCGATTTTGCGTGGGTAATAAAATTCTTAGCACCGTTAACCACCCAGTGGTCACCATCTTTTACGGCTGTAGTGTTCATACCACCCGCATCGCTGCCGGTGTTGTGCTCTGTTAATCCCCAGGCACCTATATATTCGGCTGTTGCCAATTTGGGCAGCCATTTCTTTTTTTGTTCTTCGTTACCAAAAGCAAGTATGTGATTAGTGCAAAGTGAGTTGTGTGCCGCAACAGATAGCCCAATAGACGGGTCTACCTTACTTATCTCTTCTATAACAGTAATGTATTCATGATAGCCCAGACCACTCCCTCCATACTCTTCGGGCACAAGGACGCCCATGTAACCCATTTCGCCCAGTTGCTTAAAAAGATCTACCGGAAAATGTTGCGATTCATCCCAATCCATAATATTAGGGCGGATGTGAAGTTCTGCAAACTCTCTGATCGATGCTGCGATCATGGCTTGCGTTTCGTTATAGTCAAAATTCATTTTAAACACTTATTTTTTAGTATTCCAAATATAAGCGAATTATTTTTGACTTTAATGTAAAAATATCATTAATTTTTGACAATTCGTCAAAATTAACGATTTTACCATTCATACTCCTTTGTGTAATGATGGCCTTAGCAACATCCCTGTTGAAATACGGGAATCGCGAAAGCTGTTGCAACGAAGCAGAATTAACGTTTATGGTATTTACCTGTGGGTTACCGTTTACTTTAAAGCCTTTGCGAAGCCCGGCAACGGCTTCGGGAGAAAAATCAAAGTCGTCCATCTGGTCCATGCTTACAAAAGCACCAAGATTTGCACGGCGGCGCAATATTTTTTTAGCAAATGCAGGTCCTATACCGTAAACCGCAATAAGGTCTTCCTCTAATGCCGAGTTAATATCTATAGCAGGTTTGGTAATTGTTTTTTTTGAATCAAATTTTTCGGGATACTTATTAGCAGGATATTTTTCTGCAGAGGCATACTCTTGTTTAGCTGCAGTTTGCTCCTTGTTCTTTTTATTTACCCAGTCGGGAAATTTAATGTGAGGTGATAGTTTTGCCAAAAGGCTGTCGGGCACTTTAGTAACTGCTTTAAAATCAGCTACAGAGTTTACCCATTTGCCATTTTTGCGGAAAGCATGCAAACGGTCAATCTGCTGGGTAGTCATTCCCAGGGCATAGCCTTTATAATCAGTTATAAAGTTGGGGTTAAAAGGATATATTGTAGTTTGCTTATCTCCTTTTTTAGCTTTTAGCGCATCTATTTTACTTTGCAACGCCAGCCACTGTTTTTCTTTCTGAGATTTTTCTTTTGGAGATGTAAAATCGGTTCGGCTTATAAAATAGTAGCCTATTTGCAAACCTGTAATAAGGAGACACAGAGCTAATATGCCTTTGCGCTGGTCTTTAGTTAAAGTGTGGTGGATGTTTTTAAGCATTAGCTCAGGTTCTTAGGCTCTTAGAATCTTGGGGACTTAGTATTAAAGATCAAAAACCGACGTTCGCTTGGTATATACCATATCTTTTAACCTGAGCCAGAAAGCCAGCGTTATGTAAACACCAAACCATAAACCTGCTGTTACAAACGTTATATATATAAAGAACAGGCGCACATTTGTAGCCCGCATGCCCAGTTTATCGGCAAAGCGCGAAGCTACTTCAAAGCCGTGCTTTTCAAAAAAATGCCTTATGTTTGTTATTATTGCCATCGATAAGTTTAATGTTTAAGGTTTAAAAGTTTAAAGTTGCTCACTCTGCTATATTTGCCTTATCCCTTTTCCCTCTTGTTTTTCTCTCAAAACCCAAAGCTACAAATAAAACCTTTATCTTTTTAAAAGCTCTAACCCTAAAGCGCATTGCAGGCAGCGTTTGTTATTGCAATATTCGTTTTTAAGCTGCAGCAATGCCTGAGTATCATAAGCAGATTGTATTACCATTTTAAACGACTTAAACTTATCTATAATGGCATTCTTTTCGGCATCGAGCTGCTGCATGAGTGTAACCAGTTCTTCGCTGTTTTCCTTACCCATGCTCCTGCCATAAGCAAACTTAAACGGAATCACGGTATTTATAATAAGCAGGTCTATAAATGACTGCGATAAGGGTTTGCGCTTTTTAGGGCTTTCTTTATCAAACCTGTAGTGTGCTTGCCAGTATGCCCCTGCCTGCACATTAAAAACAGAATAAAGTTCGTCTAGCGTAGTAGCCGCTATAATTTTAGAAAATAAATTTTGGCTTGAGTGATACAATTGCCCTAATTGAGAAAGACGGATGGTAGGGAAATTATCAGGCCGATGCCTAAAGTATTCCACATTGTTAATATGTACGGGCTCTAACCTGTGCTTATGCGCCATATAAGCATAGCGTCCCTGCAGGTCTTTAGCATATACATCTTCATGATCGCCATCAAGCATACCGGCACGGCCAAAGAGCAATGCCTCAATATTTTCGGCATCAAAACTTTCTTTGCGAACAATGTTAAACGGCAGCGACTTTGCCACTTCATAAAATACCTCGCCATTAGTATTAAGCCCAAAGTTCTTTGCGAGGAAACAAAATAATACGGCCTCCCAGTCGGCATTAGTTGCTTCAGCAAATTTTACTATGGGTAAAGCTTTACGCTCTAAACGCTCAAAAACAAGGCGCTCTTTCCAGTTATCAACCACAAAAGGGTTTATGGTTTCGAGTTCCTTTTCGCAAAATATCCATGTCTTAGACAAAGCTAGTGCATTGTAACTTGCGAGCAGTGCAGGGTCTATGTGGTGCTTAAGTTCCAGCACCGGAATTTCCGAGTTATCCTTACGCATAACTTCTATATCATGCTCCCATACCACATGCAAAATTACGTTGTCATAATTAGTATCGCGCTCGTGGCTGTGCAGGTACCAGTCGGACGACTTGATATGGATCTCTACATTGCCTGCCCACTTTTGATTACCTATTACTATTTGTGCATTAAAAAAATCAGGCCCTGCGAGCTGAAGGTACTGCCCACCATTAACAATAGTTACAGGTTCGCCCTGCACCGTAGTTAATCCCTGCGTTGTAAACTTTTTAAACTGCCACACATGGTGCAGGAAATCTTCTTTCATAAACTTAATTGAACGCCTAAAATACAAAAAACCGAATATTTATAGTATTTTATTTTTATCGTTTTATACCTCATTAAAACTGATATATCGAATCATAACAATATCTCTTTATTTTGATGAAACATATTAATATTAATAGACATCAGCTTAAAATTGAAAAGATTAATTCTTAACACCACGTTTTTATAGATTACCGTAATTTAAATTCGGAAATATATAAACTATTCATTAATATCAATTTATGCATAAAAAATATTTTTAAAATTTTTTTATTCAGTAATATTAGTTATGTTTGTACAATAATTTAAACCCCGAAATTATGAAGAATAGTCTTTTAAAATGGTATATGCTTGCCTTCTTATTGGTAGGCAATTTTGTAATGTTTGCTCAAGATGGCGAAGGAGCAGATCCCGCAGATGACACTCAGAGCGAGACTCCACCTCTGGAAGAACTTGAACCTACACCTATTAACGGTAGGTTAATTTGGTTAGCGATCATTGGTATTGCTTTTGCTTATTCATATTATGTAAAAACGCAAAAAGACAAAAATGCAGCTTAATTCTGCTATTAAAAAGTATAATAAATGCCCCTTTTAAGGGGCATTCGTTTTTTAAAAACATATTTTTCTTTACAATTATTCATAAGTACTATTGCTTATATATCTATATTTAAAATCAAAAAACAATATATATACTATCGCCATAGCAAGACCGAAATCGGGCAATGATAAAAATAAAGATATACCTAAGTGAAAAACTAATCCTGTAAATATAAGTGTTTTTTTATAGGGCTTAAACCATATTAAAACTGGAAATATAAATTCAAATAATATAACTGCCCATGCAGTAACAACATTTAATATCGGGTTAAAAAACCAGTGGGGTATAAGATTTGGATTGGCATAGTACATTAAATGCCATAAATTTTTAAAATAGCTTCCATCACGCCAAAAAAGGTGTATAACTTTTCCGTAAGCATTTACAATATACAGTAGGCAAAAATGCACTTTTATTATGATTATAGCAGCATTGTTAATTATTTGACGCAAACTAAATTTCACATTATTTTCTTGAACAAAAATAAGCATGAAAATTAGAAAATTATGTAAAGCATCACCTCCATTACTGGCTTTATCAGCCAATAAGATATAATTATTACTGATTATAAAAACAGCAATTGATAATAATATATTATTTCTGCACAATAATGCCCAAATTACAATTGCAGATGCAATTAACCAATATATATTATAATATTCATGAAATATAGGCAAGAACAGCAATCTGTGCGGCATTAGTGATCCTAAATTAATTTGTACAGCATGCCTGTAAAACATAGAAAGTTCAGGCCAAATAAAAAGCATTTTTATTAATAACAATAAATATGCGGAACACCTAAACCATATAATATTTTTATCCGGAATAACTTGACTTTCAATATATCTTTCAATAGTAATTATAAACTTATACAAACTTTTATTCACGGCTTACATTTAAAGTTTAAAGACATTATCATATTATTAGACTCATAGTCCTTTATATAATAAAATACTTCAAGTGAATCTGGTTTAATGTTTCGATTATGCCTATAAAAAAGGTGATCTGTAAATTCTCCATATTCTTTACTTTTCAACATTTTAATTATTCCCCTGTGTTTGTTTATGTGATTAATTCTTACAACAAGGCGAGTATCTAAGCGGCAATGTTTTAAAGCAGCAAAATTACCCGTAGCTGTATAATCACTAAAAAGAGGTTCGAGCAATAGTTGGCTTTGTTGCCATTTTCCATTTTGGTAAAATCTATAAGAAGCTGATTTACTAATTAATGCATTTTCTCTATCAAATAATGGACCATAAGCTAATGTTTTTTTTACCTTCCTTATGACTCTGCCGGTATATGATTTTTGAAAATAAACAGGGACATAGGGATATATTGCAAGCAGTATATATCCTAAAAAAGCACAAATAGTAGCAATGGTAATAATGCGTTTCATTAAATTCAAACCTACAAAAAAAAACTCTTAAGTCAAGTTTTTATTTAAAGTAAATATTGATGTGTTTAAACCTAAAATTACGCAACAAATTATACTGTAAAATTTTCAACTTAATTCCATAATACATTTTGATTCAAAGAAATAAAAATTGCAAAATTGTTAAATAATAATCAAATCAAAGTCACTCTACAGACATCTTAACTTAACCGTTAACCTCGAATATGCACATGATATTTCAACAATAAACACTTAAAGAATAAAGAGTTAACGAAGGCATGGTGATAGACTTATTTTGCATCTAAACATTTGATTTAAATAAAAACTTGACTTAAGAGTTTTTTTTTGTAGGTTTGAATTTAATGAAACGCTTTATTACCATCACTACAGGCTGTGTCTTTTTAGGATATATTATGCTAATGGCATTGCCTATAATGCCTGCTTTTTTTCAAAATTCATTTATAGGTAAAACAACAAAAAAGGCAAGAATAGCATTAGGCTTCACGGTACTATTTATCAGCAAAAGCGCTTCAGTAAGCAAATCTGTTTCCTATCGATTTTATCAAAAAGGAAAATGGCAGCAAAGCCAACTATTGCTTGAACCTCTTTTTGACCATTATAAAACATCTGGTGATTTTTCATCTTTAAAACACTGCCGATTAGATTCCTATCTTATGATGGAAGTATATGCAGTTTACAAACATAAAGGAATTGAAAAAATGCTGAAAAGCGATGTGTATTCTGAATTTAAAAGTCATCTTTTTTACAGACATAATCAGGACACTAAACCAGACTCCCTTGAAGTATCTTATTATATTAAGGACAGCAAAACCAAAAGATTAAATTTATTACTAACCTTTAAGGATAAACCGTGAAAAAGATTACATATAAATTTATAACTTACTTTGAAAGACTGATTGAAAATCACATCATTCCAAATAGAAATATAGTATTGTTTAGGCGTTGTGCATACTTATTATTGCTATTAAAAATGATTCTTATATGGCCAGAGCTTTCTATGTTTTACAAACATGTGGTAAGTATAGGAAGAGGATCTCTAAAGCCGTATGAGTTAATGTTTTTACCATTTTTTTACAATTACTATAATTTTTATTGGCTATTTCTTTCAACAATTGTTGCCTTTGGAATATTTAAAAAAAGGAGTAGATGGCTATCCATCGCTGTTTTTATAATAAGTATTAATTATCTTTTCCTAACCTTCAAGGCAATAAACTTTGGCGATATGTTGCTTAACTTTTTAATTTTTATGCTCATTTTTATTCGTGAAGACACTTTTAAATACAGCATTAATGGAATGATTAATAATGCAAGCATATTAATTATACAGGTACATTTTTGTTTGTTATATTTTTATAATGCTTTTGGAAAAGTTATGCAACCTTTTTGGCGCGATGGCTCCTTCTTTAAGAACATATGGCGTTTATCTTATTATGCTAATTCTAATTTTATACCCAACTGGTTTTTAAACCCAACCTCAAACCTTTTAATCGCATGGGCTGTAATATTATTTGAATTTATATTCCCAATTTTAATATGGTTTAAGCTTTATAAAAAACCACTTATATTTATAGGATTGTTTTTTCACTTAGGTATATCTTTATTTTTATCATTGCCCGATTTTGGTCTTGCTATGGCAATAGTATATATATTGTTTTTTAATTTAAAACAAGATACCTCCAGCAATATAAACAGATCAGGACTAAAATTGATCAAATAAATTAGAGTACATTATTTTTGATATAGTAGTACCAATTTTCACAAACAAAAAGAAACTATTTACCTGCATATAGAGTGCCACATATTTTAAATAAGTTTTCTGCTGTCATCTGACCTTTTATCACTCATTAGTTTAAGGATATCATCATATTTGTAATAAGCAGCCCACCTATTTTATATGGGATAAAGTACCATTTATGCTTAGGTTTTGGAGAACATTGACAGAAATGCCTAATAAGTTGCTCACCTCGATACCTTTAAGCCAGTTTTATTATTATGATAAGTCTCCACTAAATCAGCCCAAAACTTGCGTATCTCTTCAAGTATTTCATTTTTGAAGCACTCGAAATCTTCTCTTGCAATTATATTGATATTCATCGTCCTGGATTTAAATTACTGGTACGATATAATTTATAAACTATCTGCATTTAGTAACATAAGGATATAGTTAGACTGTAGGTTTGGCACTTATTCACTACCATTAGATTTAAAATCTTTTTATCCAGCTATCACAGATAAACCTTAAATATCATGTGCTAACATAGTTCAAATTAAAAAATTAGGCTATTTTAACAAAGAGTGAACCGGCAACATATTCATCTGGCAAATCCACAAACTTTAGGTGCAGTTTCGTAATTAACTGTATTACAGTTTTTTAACCTTGTTATTGCGAGTCTTTATTTGAAAGTCAAAAAAGACTCACCGATAACTCACATTTATATTGGTTTAATATGGTTTATTTTGGTACAGTATACAAAATAAAAAAACCGTAAATAATTCATATTTACGGTTTTAAATGCATTTTAGTTCATGCATTAGTCGGGGTGGCAGGATTCGAACCTGCGACCTCCTGGTCCCAAACCAGGCGCGATAACCGAGCTACGCTACACCCCGAAAACAAGCGGAGAGACAGGGATTCGAACCCTGGCGACGTTTGCACGTCGACAGATTAGCAATCTGCTCCGTTACCACTCCGGCACCTCTCCTGCTTTACAAAAAAGTTATCCCCTTTTGCGGTTGCAAATGTAGCTCTTTTATTTATTTATTTGCAAGTTTTTCTTGATGTTTTTTTGATTTTTTTTTCACCCGCAACCAAAGTATTTAACAGTCAGGCTCATGCATCTTTAAATTATTTTATACATTTTAATGTATTAATAAAGTAAGACTCCGGATAGTACTTTTGCTTCATGCTTTCGCTGTCTAATTCTTTTTTAATATTATAATCTACAGTCTCTGTAGAATACTTAACTCTTATAAAAGATATGGGCGATTTTTCAAGATCTTCAAGAGTACCTTTAGCAAACAGGAATGTAGCAGTAAGTATCCTAATGTTATTTTGCTCACTACTGTCATATACCAGCCCACTGCACTGGTCTTCGCTTGCACTTATAAGGGTTACAATTTTTCCGTTAGCTAATTGCAGGTATATTTTAGAAGCTTTGTCTATACAATACACCTTTGGGAAATCTTTACCCTTAGCTAAAAACTGAAAGTTAAGCATAGGTACTCCATCACTATTAGTTAATGAGAAGAACATAAATTGCGATGTTCCTGCAAACACCTTTTCATACATGAGATATTCGCGCGTAGATTTTACCTCAACACCGTCTTCTTTTGTAACCACGGTACTTTTGCACTCATCCTGCTGGGCGCTAAGTGATAGAGACACAACAAACAATAAGATTGTAAAAAATAATTTCATTAATTTAGATGTCAAAATAGTAAGTTTAAAGTATAATAATGGTGCCAAATATAAATAAAATTAAACAAGCAATACCTCAATAATAAGTATCTACAATAATATTGTAGTTTAATTTTGCAAATCATAAAATTTAAGTAGATTTGGTCGCAATAACCTCCCCTACTATGCAAAAATATTTACGCATTGCAATATTGCTATCGGGCACCATAGCTTTAACCATGGCTTTTAAAAACCAGCCAGTTTACACCACTGTAAAAACTATTGAGCATGATTTTACTGCCTCTCCGACAGAGAATTATGCGAACTACTGTAGTGGATGCCACGGCGAAAAAATGGATGCTTTTACCGACAGGCAGTGGAAGCACGGCAACACACTGAACGACTTGAAAAAAGCTATTAAAAGCGGATATGCCGATGAAGGCATGCCTGCCTTTGGTAAAACTTTTAGCGATAAAGAAATCAAAGAACTATCTGAATATATTTTAAAAGGTATTAAAAATGTTGAGGCATATAATTTTGACGATGCCCTTGTAACCAATATTTTTAAAAGCGATAAGCTCACCGTTAGGCTCGATACTGTTGCCACAGGCATTGAAGTGCCGTGGGGTATGGCTTTTTTACCGGATGGCTCTATGCTGATAACTAATCGTAACGGCGAATTATACAATGTTAAGAATAAAAAGAAGCAGCTTATAACGGGTGTGCCCGAAGTTTTAGCCGAAGGCCAGGGCGGATTGTTTGATGTTGTATTACATCCTGATTTTGCTAAAAATAACCTTGTTTATTTTACCTATTCTAAGCCTAAAAAGTTAAATGGTAAATTGTTAGCTACAACTGCGGTTATGCGTGCCAGGCTAAACGGAAATACTTTAGCAGACCAAACTATAATTTTTGAAGCCTTGCCATACGCATCTACACGCCATCATTATGGTGGCCGAATGGTATTTGATAAAGGCTTTTTATACGTCTCTGTAGGCGAGCGTGGTAACGAGAAACAAAACCCACAAAGCCTTGATGATAACCAGCTTGGTAAAGTGCATCGCATTAAAGATGACGGTATTATTCCGGCAGATAATCCTTTTAAGGATAAAGCCGGCAAAGCAACATCATTATATTGCTACGGTAACCGTAACCAACAGGGGCTTGCCCTTAACCCTTTTACCGGAGCGCTTTGGGAAAACGAGCATGGCCCCCGCGGTGGCGATGAGATTAACATCATTACTCCCGGCACAAACTATGGCTGGCCTTTAACAAGCTACGGCATTAATTATGACGGTAAACCTATTACAGATAAGGCTACGGCACCCGGCATACAAGCACCGGAATTGTATTGGGTACCTTCTATTGCACCATCGGGTATGGCATTTATTACAGGCGATGTTTATAAGCCCTGGAAAGGTGCCCTCCTAATAGGCTCACTCCGCTTTAAATACTTAAACCTGTGTTATCTTGACGGCAATAAAATAGTAGGTCAGGAAAAACTACTTAAAAATATTGGCCGACTAAGAGATGTTCGCGTAGGGCCGGATGGTTACATTTATGTAGCGGTAGAGAAACCTGCTTCGGCAGTATACAGGCTTATCCCCGTTCAATAAATTACAATCATTAATACATGTAGCCTTACACAGCAATATTGCTGTGTAAGGCTTTTTTATATCATACAGATTTTCAGTATTTTAAATCGATTTCAAAAAAAATATTGTCAAATATCTAAATATCGGGAAAATACGATATATCTTTGCATTATGGATCACGTAGAAATTTTTAAAGCATTATCTAACAAAAGCCGCCTGCAAATGCTGGAATGGCTTAAAAATCCGGAAGAGAATTTTCCGGGACAGGAACCTTACGGTTATGATAATGGTGTATGTGTAGGGCAAATACACGCTAAAGCGGGGCTTACACAATCTACCGTGTCCGAATACTTGTCTATACTGCAACGCACCGGTTTAATAGAGGGTAAGCGTGTAGGGCAATGGACCTACTATAAACGCAACGAAGAGGCTTTTGCCAAACTGAGTAAAATAATTGAATTAAGCATATAATTTTAAATTGATAATAATGAGTACAGATAGTTTGTTTCAGCCCTTTAAGCTGAAATCTTTAGATATAAAAAACAGAATTGTAATGGCACCAATGACGCGTTCTTTTTCGCCAAACGGTATTCCTACAGATACTGTAGCTACTTATTACCAAAAAAGAGCCAAAGGAGAAGTTGGGCTTATACTATCCGAAGGTACGGTTATAGACCGCCCATCGGCAAGTAACGATGGCAATGTACCTCATTTTTATGGCGACAAAGCATTAGCCGGCTGGAAAAATGTTATAGATGGTGTTCACGCTGCCGGTGGGCAAATGGGGCCACAAATATGGCATATGGGTATTATGGATAATCACCATTCGGGCTGGGTGCCACCTGTACCTTTTGAAGGCCCGTCCGGGTTAAACCGCCCGGGGAATACTAATGGTAAAACCATGACCACTAAAGATATTGAAGAAGCAATTTTAGCTTACGGCAAAGCTGCCGCAGATGCTAAAAAAGCAGGTTTTGACACCGTGGAAATTCACGGAGCACACGGCTACCTTATTGACCAGTTTTTCTGGGAAGGGACTAATGAGCGTACCGATGTTTACGGTGGTAAAACCCTTGCAGAACGTACACGTTTTGGTGCAGATGTAATTAAAGAAGTGCGCAGGCAGGTAGGCGAAAATTTTGCTGTTATTATCAGGTTATCACAATTTAAACCATCAGCTTATGATTATAAACTGGCAGCAAACCCACAGGAAATGGAAGTATGGCTTACCCCTCTTGTAGATGCCGGCGCCGATATTTTACATTGTTCGCAACGCCGTTTCTGGGAGCCGGAGTTTGAAGGATCTGACCTTAATTTTGCAGGATGGGCTAAAAAAATAACCGGTGCTGCAACTATTACAGTAGGCTCTGTGGGGCTTAGCGGCGATTTCTTTGGTGCTTTTGCAGGAGAAACATCTCAGCCAACATCGTTAGAAGAACTTAACCGCCGTTTCGACCGTGGCGATTTCGACCTTGTGGGCGTAGGCAGGCCATTACTAAGCGACCCTAACTGGGTTGCTAAAATTAGAAAAGGCGAAACCGATAAACTGAAAGGCTTTAGCAAAGAAGCATTAGCCGAACTGGTATTAGAATAATTTTTTGTTTATATATCCTGAAAACGGACAGTTACTTTTATAGTACTGTCCGTTTTTTTATTTGGTAAATATATTACAATCCTGCTTTTTTATATCGCATTAAGGCTTCAATAAAATAATAATCGCCATAACTAAGCGGAGTATCAATCTCTGTTTTGTTAGGCATATTGCCCACTCCGTGCTTTAATAAAAACCCACCATTAGTGTGCGGCGCTGAAAAATATTCCAGAGCCATCAGGCTTTTAAGTATAACATTTGCATCAGCATGATATTTTTTTGAAAGTTCCTTATCAGAATATGAACCTAACTCTATTAATGCAGAAGCAATTATGGCTGCTGCCGAAGAATCTCTTAATGCATCGGGAATGCCGGGGGCGTTAAAATCCCAATACGGTATTTTATCTGCCGGCAGGTTAGGATGATTTAAAATGAAACCCGCAATATGCTGCGCCTGCTCTAAGTACTTCTTATCCTTTGTTTCGCGGTACATAACTACATAGCCATACAGGCCCCATGCCTGCCCCCTCGCCCATGCCGAAGCATCTGCAGCACCCTGATTAGTTATCTGCCTTACGACTGCTCCTGTATTTTTATTGTACACTACTTCATGATATGAGCTGTAATCAGCCCTAAAATGGTTTTTCATAGTAGTGTTAGCATGGTTTACGGCAATGTCATAAAACGTTTTATCGCCACTATACTTAGATGCCCAGAACAAGAGTTCCAGGTTCATCATGTTATCTATAATAACCGGCATTTCGTCTTGAGTGGCATGGTTCCACGGTGCACTGTCCCAGGACTGTATGCATTTTGCAACAGCATTATACCGGGTAGCTAACGATTTTGCGCTATTAATGAGCACCAATTCATAATCTGCATTAGGATATAAACGCTCGGCATTGCCATAGCTGCAATACATCATAAAGCCAAGGTCGTGTGTGGTTTTATTAAACTGTTCTTTTTTAAGATCTTCAAGCGATTTATCTGCCGCCTTTTTAAGAATAGGATTAGCATTGGCTTCGTTAAGGTACAACAAGGTACCCGGATAAAAACCACTGCACCACCAGCCTGAATCGCTGGTTTCGAGCGAATCGTTCTTTACATGGTAGCTTTTAGGAAAACGCCCATCAGGATTTCGGGTGCCTAAATATTCATACTGGTTTGCAGATGCCTTTAATGTTTCGTTTATTTTATCTGTAAAGCTGGCATCTTTTTTAGAGCTGCACGAAGCGGCAATACAGGCGGTAAGAAAAAATAAGTAATACTGTTTTTTCATTGGATGAGATGCATTTCAGCTACTTAAAACTCGAAGTTAAAACCTTTTTTGGTTAGTTTTTCATAAATAGCCTGATCAAAAACGTAGAGTTTTGCCGCACGGTGCGAAACGTCTTTTTGTTTTTCGTCAAGCTGCTGCAACAACTTCATGTGCAGTATTTTACGCCTGAAATTAGATTTGTCCATCTCTACCCCAAGAATTTCTTCATAAAGCTTCATCAGTTCAAAAAGCGTGAATTTTTCGGGCAGCAGGTTAAAGCCTATAGGAGTAATTTTTATGCGCGTGCGCAGGTTAGCAAGGCTGTATTGCAATATATCGTCATGATCATAAATAAGCTTGGGTATATCGGATATTTTATACCATTTGGCATCAGATGCTGTAGAACCTGCTTTTACATTATAATCTTCTCTCTTTACAAGAGCATAATAACCTATAGTTATAACGCGCCCTAACGGAAAACGATCGGGGTCACCAAAGGCTTTTAGCTGTTCCAGATAAATATCGTCGAGCCCTGTAAGTTCGCCTAAAAGTCTGTGGGCGGCATTATCTACACTTTCGGTTTCTTTTATCCAGCCGCCGGGTAATCCCCATTCGCCTTTACGAATGCCTTCGCCATGCTGCACCAGCAACACTTCGAGGCTACCCTGGTCGAACCCAAATATCACACAGTCAATAGTTATAGCATTCATTACGGTGCTTTCAACCTTTTTACCCGACTCCTTATCTATAAATTTCTTTAACATATCTTAATTTAACAGCAAACGAATATAGCGAAAATTTAACAACTGTTAAAAATTATAATGATATGGTAGTTTAATCCTTTAAATTGTGCCTGTTATTTTATCGAGGATCCAGTTAGTGTGTGCAGCAGTTCGTCCTGTAGATGGATGTGTAGCAGTACCCAGTAAATGATCGCGCATGTTTTGCACATGGTACTGTTGTATATTTTCCGGATGTTCTATAACTACCTCTTCCCTGCCCGCAGCAGTAGTAAGCACTAACAGAACCTCATCAAAAACTGCAAAGGTTATAGTACCCGCACTACCATATATGGTTACTATATCTTCTCTTTCGTACGCGCCAAAATTCCAACTGCCCGTACCTGTAATGCCCGATGTATGCAGCCAGCTTGCGGCAACAGCATCTTTAGCTGTATATAACCCCTGCTGATTTAAGCTTACTCCATTTACCTCCTTTACATCGCCAAAGAAGAATACAAAAAGGTCGAGGCCATGGCTCGCCAAATCTTCAAAATAACCCGCAGCAGCAATATTTGCATTGGTGCGCCAGTTGTATGTACCCGACACATCTATAGCAGATGGTGTTTTTGTAAGATGCCAGTGCAGGTTACGAACAGTTCCTATCCTGCCTTCATCTATCCATTGCTTAACTTTTAAAAAACGGGGTAGCGACCGGCGGTAATAAGCTACAAAGAGCGGCAAAAACTTTGCATCAAAAGCATTTAAAATCTCTAAACAATCAGCATAGCTGGGTGCCATTGGTTTTTCTATACAACACGGCTTACCGGCCTGTGCTACTTTAAGCGCATAAAACTTATGGGTATCCGGCGGGGTAGCAATGTACACAGCATCAATTTCTGGGTCGTTTATAAGAGCATCGGCATCGGCTCCATATTTATCTATGTTATGGCGGCGGGCATAATCGGCAGCTTTATCTATATCGCGGCGCATAACAGCTTTTAATTCAAAACCTTCAGTTTTTTGATATGCCGGGCCGCTTTTACGCTCGGTAACATCGCCGCAGCCTATAATGCCCCAGCGTATATTTTTTTGAGTCTCCATAATTGGGTCTTATTCTAATCCATAAAAATAAGTTTTTTTTAGATGGGGAAATTGTATAGGCCGAATTTCTTTAGCCTGATTGATCTGACAAAAAATATTCAATATAATTTTCAGATAAATATTATTTCAGCATATAAGTGTAATAATCACAATTATTTTCAGCAACTTTGTTTATACCAACAATAAAAAATTATGCACAAGCCTTTTAAAAACATTATCTTACTTATTGCCCTGCTATTGCAATTAGTAACCGTAAGCGCTCAAAACAACGCTGCCATAACGGTAGACCTTGGTAACGAAATTGCTCCTATGAAACCCGTTTGGGCGTGGTTTGGCTATGATGAGCCCAACTACACCTACATGAAAGACGGTAAAAAATTACTTACAGAACTTGCCGAATTGAGCAAAGTCCCTGTGTATGTACGTACCCACAGCCTTATGGTTACCGGCGATGGTGTTGCTGCCCTAAAATGGGGATCGACCAATATGTATACCGAAGATGCTGCCGGAAAACCAATTTATAACTGGAAAATTGTAGACAGTATTTTTGACACTTACGTGTCCAGGGGTATGAAACCTTTAGCCCAGATAGGGTTTATGCCCGAGGCTCTGTCATCGCACCCACAGCCTTACCGCCACTACTGGAAACCCGGCGATCCTTATACCGATATTATTACCGGATGGGCCTATCCGCCTAAAGACTATAACAAATGGCGTGACCTTGTTTACGAATGGGTAAAACATTGCGTAGCGCGATATGGCAAAAAAGAAGTAGAAAGCTGGTACTGGGAAGTATGGAACGAACCTAACGGCCACTACTGGAAAGGATCGCAGGAAGATTTTTTTAAATTGTACGATTATGCTGCCGACGGCCTGAAAAGGGCTTTACCTACGGCAAAAATAGGCGGGCTTAATATTGCAGGCACCCGTGGCAAAGAAGCACAGGACTGGACCAATAATTTTATTAAGCACTGTATAAACGGTACTAACTATGCTACGGGCAAAAAAGGATCGCCGCTGGAGGCTATACTTTTTCATGCCAAAGGCTGGCCAAAGCTTAAAGACGGCACTGTCTTTATGGATATGGCACCGCAGCTTAACGATATACAAACAGGTTTTAAAATAACAGCTTCGTACCCCGAAACAAAAAACCTGCCTATCATTATTGGCGAGTCTGACCCGGAGGGTTGCGCTGCCTGTGGCATGGCTACTAATCCTGAAAATGCCTACAGGAACGGCACCTTATATTCAAGTTATACTGCGGCAAGCTTTGCACGTAAGTACCAACTTGAAGACGAAACTAAAGTAAATTTTCTTGGTGCGGTGTCATGGTCTTTTGAATTTGAAGACCAGCCGTGGTTTTACGGTTTTCGTGACCTTGCCACAAATGGTGTAGATAAGCCGGTGCTTAACGTTTTCAGGATGTTTGGCATGATGGGCGGCAAAAGGGTAGCTGTTGCAAGTAACCGTATGTATCCGCTGGAAACGGTTTTAAAATCGAGTGTGCGCGGCGAAAAGTCGGATATTGGTGCACTGGCAAGTAAAGATGGTAAATCAGCTGCTGTAATGGTATGGAATTATCATGATGAAGACAAACAGGGCGCTGCCGAAACGGTAAGTGTTACCCTAGATAACATTCCTGTAAAGCAGGCAACCCTTAATGTTTATCTGATAGACCAGGACAACAGCAACTCGTATGAAGTCTGGAAAAAAATGGGGTCTCCGCAAAAGCCAACCCAGCAGCAAATAGATGCTATGGAGAAAGCCGGTAAGTTAAAATGCATCTCAACAAAAAAAATAAAGATAGCTAACGGTACAACACAGGTACCATTGCAGCTAAAGCGCCAGGCGGTAGCACTGGTAAAACTGGACTGGTAGCATATTATGACATTAGCTGGCTTTAGTAACACTGCCTTAATATAATATTACCGATTTTTGCCCTAAAAATTTATCATGATTTTTAGGGCATTTTTTTTTGCTGTTCTAAGCATTACCGCAACCTTACAGGCACAAACTAAAAAAGAAAACATACAGGTAGCTTTTCTGGCCGATGTACATTTGCAGGATTTGTACGGGTCTTTAACCGGAACCGATTACAAAGGTGTAATAAACCCTAAGAACGGCAAACCTACCCTGCTTCGCACTATGGATGCGCAACTGCACAGTACCCGCATATTTAACGAGAACTACTTTGCCTTTATAGCTGCCTTAGATGATATTGCGAAACGGGGTATACACTATGTTGCCCTGCCCGGAGATTACAGCGATGATGGACAGCCGGTACATGTGCGTGGGCTACAGCGCATACTTAACGAGTACAGCAAAAAATACAATATTCAGTTTTTTATAACAACAGGCAATCACGACCCCGTAGGGCCTTTTGCCCAGGATGCCGGTAAAGATGATTTTTTAGGCGACGGCGGCAAGCGCCAGCCCATATTTAGTAAAGAAGGATTTTATAAACCTGAACTCTCTAAAGAACTTCCTGTTGTGATATCGCCAGACATTGCAAAAATGGGTTATATGGGTATTACAGAATACCTCCACGATTTTGGATTTTTCCCGAAGAAGGAAAATATATACTGGGCAACCCCTTTTAGCACGTATACGCCTGACGATTATAATTTTGAAAAAGCAAAAGAACAGTCAGGATTAGAGAACCGGGTGTATGATGTTGTACCGCGTTACACAGTGCCCGATGTTAGCTATGTTACAGAACCTGTTGATGGGCTTTGGCTATTAGCTATAGATGGCAATGTGTATTTACCAAAAAGCAATGGCAATGCAACCGACCCTAAGACCTACCGTGGTGCTGATTTGGGCTACAACAAAGTAATTACAAATAAAAAGCACTTAATAACCTGGATACAAAAAATTGCTGCCGATGCTAAAAGGCTTGGTAAAACACTTTTAGCCTTTAGCCACTACCCTATGGTAGAATTTAATGATGATGCTTCGCCCGAAATTGAAAACCTTATGGGTAAAGGAAAATGGCAGTTAGACCGCGTGCCGATTGAAGAAGTTGCCCAAACCTTTGCCGATGCAGGTATACAAATACATTTTGGCGGACACATGCACATAAACGATACCGGTACCCGAACAAGCGCTAAGGGCAACACGATCGTTAATGTGCAGACCCCATCGTTAGCAGCATACATTCCGGCATATAAGCTGCTTACTATTAAACCGGATAATGTAGTGGAAGTTGAAACCGTGATTATTGATAATGTACCGAACTTTGATGCACTGTTTCCTCTCTATAAAATGGAATATGATTTTTTAAAGAGCCAGAATGCAAAAGTCATCTGGAACAAAGACATATTGAATACCAAAAGCTACCATGAATTTACTGATTTTCATTTAAAAGAGCTGGTACGCCTGCGCTTCCTGCCGGATGACTGGCCTGTAACATTTAAAGATTTTATGTTGGAAGTTTCTGGAGAAGATTTATTGATTTTAGCAGGCGGAAATAAAAAAACTATTAATAAGCAACTATCTAATAGCAACTTAAAGCTAAACGATTTTAAAAAATGGACCGGGCTTGACCTGGTTACCGATTTTTACCGCATTCGCAGTGCCGACCAGTTGGCTCTGGCAGATATTAGCAAAGAACGTATTAAGCAATACGAGTTTTTAGCTAAAAATTTTGCAGCACAGCAAAGTGTAAATCCTGAGAATATTATGCGAAAAAATCTTGGCTTATTCTTTACTATACTGCATAAATTTTTAAACGGCGACCCTGCAAACCATTTTAGTGTAAACCTTAAGACAGGTATAGTAAAAGATTTGGAAGAGTAATTTTCTATCATGCGGGATAGATACAATGAGACTTCTATTTTAAAAATTTATAAAAAAACTGCGATACCATTTGCATGATACCGCAGCATTATATAACCCTGAAACACAAAACTACTTTCTCTTAACTACGCCTTTAAGGGGGTTAACCCTAACATAGCCCCCATCATCAAATTTGATGTGATAAGGCGAGTTAAAAAATTTACTGGGCATATAATAATCTGTTGTAATAATTTGCGCCCCTGATTTTTTTGCAGCTTCAAAATGCTTATAATCATTAGCACGGGCTTCTTTAGTATCAGAGTCGGCACGGGTACGTATAATATATCCTTTTTTAACAAGATCCGGTATTGTAGCATCTTCTGAGTTGTTGCGGAACATTGCCGCTGCCTCCGGAGTTCCCGGATTTGCGTTTACAAAAACTACACGCCCTTTTAGAGACGGATGCCCCTGCATGTACAGGTCGCGTTTTTTATCGCTGTTATCAAGTATAAAAAAGAATTTGCCCCTGGCTTCTTTAAGTTTTGGCCAGTTGCCTTTAAGCACAGCCTCTTCGAGGGTTTTATAGTTACCACGTACCATATCGGGCGTAATAAGTTTATTGTCCCCAAGGTTTTTACGGATCACATCATCAACCTCATCAAATAACTTAGATGTAAACATTTCGGGTACGGTACCAAAACGGTTTACATCGCCATCCTTAGGCTCCAGTGTTATAAATACAGGAATATGATCGGGGTGTGCATCAGACCACGTTTTTAATTTTTGAAGCAGGTCTTCAAAAGTATAGCTCGACGTCCTGAAGTCAATATCGGTAACATGAAAAACCTTAAAGCCCGGTTTGTTCATTACCCCATCGGGGTCATAAGGCTGCTCCGGTTTAGCCAGGTCAAGACCTTTAGGGTGGGCATATTTACCACCTTTACTATCGGCATTAATGTCTATTTCAAGATTGCGAAGCCCCATATCAAGCTGTTTGATAATATCAATATGCTCATACTGTAACCCGCTAAGCTTATTAGCAGTGTCTTTAGCAGATATTGCTTTATACAAAGCCGGCTCTATAGCCTTTTTATAGCTGTTATGCGATCCTATAACCTGTATCTGGTTTAGTTTAAGATTGTCGTCTTGGGCATGGGCATTAAAATAAGATACCCCCGAAATTAGAAGGGTAAGTGCTGTAATAATTGGTTTCATAAATATAAATAGGTAAACATTTTAAGTATAAGCACAAAAGTACCCCCATTATGTTACGGCTATGTTAGCCTTAAAAAAACAAAACATTGCTACAGCATCAATTCTGTGTAAACCACATGCTGTTTTAAGCCATTTGTAAACGTTGTAGTGGTATAATATTTTAAAATTAAAGTAACACAAAACGCCATTTTATTGCTGTTTTATGCCGTTCGCTTAATTTAAAGATAACCTTGAGGAAAACCGTATCGGCATTTCATTTCTTTATTTCGCAGACAATAATTAACTGTTTTTTAAGACCTCAAAATTCAGCACCAACAATAAGATTAAGTATACACCAAAACCACATAAATAAAATCAAATATAAACTAATGTCTATGATAAAACCTTAACTACAAAACTAAAACACACAAACAAAAAAACCGCAGTTGCTACGAACAACTACGGCTACAAATTAAGCATCGTTAACCAATAACTTAATCTCAATGTATTTTAAAAATACCTTTATAAATTTTAAAAGCGCTTGTTTTATAGTGCCAGCTGTACTGTCTTTCTCGGCAGGTTTCAGCAATACAATACCCGGAGAGCTAAAAGTAAACATTAATCGTGAAACTTTATTAGCATCTGCCGTACAACAAACCGTAAAAGGTAAAGTAACCGACGAAAATGGCCTTGCGCTTCCCGGAGCTACTATTATGGTAACCGGCACAAAAACTATCGCTACAACAGACATGGATGGTAATTTTGAAATTACCGCTGCAGCCGGGGCTACACTTGATGTTATATACATGGGTTACAAAACTCAGGTTGTAACCGTTACAGGCACAACAATATCTGTTTCAATGGTACCCGATGCCTCTGAACTTAATGAGGTACTTGTAGTGGGCTACGGTAAACAGGCTAAAAAAGACGTTACAGGAGCTGTGAGCCAGATTAGCGAGAGCCAGTTTAGGCAGGGTGTAAATATCTCTACAGATCAATTATTGCAGGGTAAAATTGCAGGTGTGCGTGTTACACCTACCAGCGGTGAGCCGGGAGCGGGTATTAATGTAAACATTCGTGGTGTAGGCTCTATACGTAGTGGCAGCACACCTTTATTTGTGGTAGATGGTGTACCGTTAACTAACGACGGTGTAAGCCCTACAGGTGCTAACGTAGGCTTTGGCAGCTCTGCAGCAAAAAACCCGTTAAACTTTTTAAACACCAGCGATATCGAATCGATATCAGTACTAAAAGATGCTTCTGCAGCTGCCATATATGGTGCAAGGGGTTCTAACGGTGTTGTAATTGTAACTACTAAAAGAGGTGCTAAAGGCAAGGCAAGCTTTACGGTAGATTCATACTTAGGCTTATCTAAAATAATGAACAAGCTTGATGTACTTAGTGCAGACGAATACCGTAAAGCTATATCGGACCCTGCTTTTGACCACGGTGGCAATACCGACTGGCAGGATGTAATTTTTAGAACTGCAGTTACCAAGAACAACTCTTTCTCCTTCTCTAAAGGTACAGATAGCGGTAACTATTATGTATCTGTAGCACAAATGGATCAGGAAGGTATTGTTAACAACAGTAATTTTAGGCGTACTACAGGAAGGATAAATGCAGCCGAATCGTTCTTAGATGATAAGCGTTTAAAGGTTAAAGTTAACCTTACTGCCAGTGAAACTAAAGACGACGGTGTACCAACAAGTGATGATGGTGGGTCTGACGGACAGTTGATCATCCATACACTTATGGCAAACCCTACCCGATCTGTATTTGATGCAGACGGAAATTATACCAACTTTAACATGAATGCCCACTACAACCCGGCATACCTGTTAAGTATTTATGAAGATGTAACCCGTACTACACGTATATTGGGTAATATGGAGACGTCTTTCAGGATATTGAAAGGGCTTGAATATAAATTAAATTTAGGTATAGACAGGTCTGTCGCAGAGCGAAATACAACAATTTACCGTAACCTTACCGACCGTAGCACCACCGGCCGTTATGTACAGGGTAATACAGACTCTAAAAATACTTTAATAGAGCATTATTTAACGTACGACTTCCTGACAGGCAAACACAAGTTTGACGCTTTGGGCGGTTTTTCTTACCAAAAATTTGAAACAGGCGGTACAAGCTTTATTGTAGACCAGATAGGTGTAAAGGGCGAAGGCATTAAGCCATCTATTAATCCGGGCTATAAAGGTGTGCAAATGGGTGTATCGGGCTTTGCACAAATCAACGAGTTGCAGTCTTACTTTGGCAGGATTAATTATGCTTTTGATGGTAAATATCTCTTAACAGCATCGCTTAGGGCAGATGGTTCTACACGTTTTGGCGAAAATAATAAATACGGTTATTTCCCATCGGCAGCGGCAGGATGGAATATCTCTGAAGAGAGTTTCCTTAAAGGATCATCAATCGTAAACAACCTTAAGCTTCGCGCAAGCTGGGGCCAGACCGGTAACCAGGAAGTACAGAATAAAGTTACACAAGAGAGTTATTCTCTAACTGCTGCAAATGGTTATTACCTATATGACAATTTAGGGCTGGTAAATGGTATAGATCCTTTTCGTACTGCGAACCCCAACCTTAAATGGGAAGTAGTATCACAATACAATGTGGGGGTTGATTTTAACCTGTGGGCCGATAAACTTTATGGTAGTGTTGATTATTTTAATAAAACTACTACCGATGTTATTCTTTTCATCCCATCTCCGGTGTTAAGTTCTACAGACAATATCTGGGTAAACATGGATGGTAAAATTGTAAACAGCGGCCTTGAGTTTATGTTAGGCTCTAAGATCGTAAATACCGAAGACTTTACATGGGATTTAGATGTAAATGGTGCTACGCTTAAAAATGAAATTAAAGGCCTTCCTGTATCACAAATTCTATCAGGAACTGTATCAGGACCGGGTCTGTCGGGGGTAACGGGTAATATTTATAAAAATGGCTATGCAGCCGGTTCATTTTACATGAAAGAACATATAGGCTTTGATGCTGATGGTAAAGAAATATTCAAGGACCAGAATAATGATGGCGTAATTAATGATGGCGACCGTAAAATATTTGAAGGTGCTATACCTAAGTTTACGTATGGCCTAAACAGTAACATGCGCTATAAGGATTTTGATTTTTCATTTTCTATAATTGGCCAGACTGGCGGTTACTTATTAAACAATACCGGCCTTAATGCCCTTAACATTAATAACCTTGCTTCTGACAGGAATACACTTGCTGAATATTACCATTCGGGCGCAAGTCAGTCAAATGCACCTCAGCTTTCATCACTATATCTTGAAAAATCAGATTTTATAAGGCTTAACAGTGCCCGTTTAGGATATACTTTTAAACACCCAAGCCTTGCCTGGATGCAAAGTTTAAACCTATACATTACAGGACAAAACCTTTTTACAATTACTAATTATTCCGGTTTCGATCCGTTAATTAACAGCAACAAGTCTACTAACGGTAACCAATCTCTTGGTATTGATTATGGAAGCTACCCAACTGCAAGAACAATTATACTTGGTGCAACATTTAAAATATAATGCTATGAAAATAAAAACAATATTTAACAGTAAAATTATAATCACGGCCTGCCTTACTGTAGCCCTGGCAGGATGTACTACACTTAACGAGGACGTGCTAGACGAAGTTCTAATAGGTCAGCCATCAAGTTCTGCCAATGCACTTGCAGCAGTATATGATCGTTTAGGCGAAGATACCTTTACTAATGCCGGTGGTATGCTGGCCATGCAGGAACATACAAGTGATGTTAGTATACTGCCTACACGCGGATCTGACTGGGGTGACGGAGGTAAATGGCGTGCTATGCACGAGTTTACATGGGCTCCGGACAATGCTGTTATTACAGATAACTATAGTCGTATTACCAATGGTATTACCCGCTCTTTAGTAGCTATTAAAACGATTACCGATGGTAACGACGAGCAAAAAGAATTGTTGCTTGCCGAGGCAAAAGGTATGCTTGCTTTTTATACCTATCATACAATGGATCTTTACGGACAGGCGCCTTACCGTGACCCTCTTGTAACCGGGGCTCCGATACAAATACTGCAGTCTGCCGACGGGATAGACAAACTTATTACTGATGTAGAGACTATTTTACCAAACCTTGCTAACATGGGACAACAACGTACCCACAATGGCAGGTTTACAAAAGAGGCTGCTTATGCATTACTTTCTACCATGTACCTTAACCGCGCCGTGTTTAAAGACCGTTATAATGCTACATCAAGCTTTAACTTTAGCGAGGCAGCGGTAAGCGGTGGCGGTAGCGATATGGACAGGGTAATTTATTACACCAGCCTTTTAATAGACTCGGGCAGTTTTACACTTGCCAGTAACTATTTTTCTAATTTTGATATAGATAATTCAAGAGCGCCGGAACTTATTTTTGCTATAACGCAAAAAATAGACAACCTGCACAATGGCAGCAACGACCTTGCCTACAACTCTATGGAGCGTAACCAGAGGGTATCGCCTACAAACAGGGGCACAAACGCCTCATGCCTTACACCTGAATTCTATGCGAGCTGGGAAGGCAATCATAACGACCCGCGTTTTAGCCGTAAATACCAGTATTCCGATGGTACATGGTTTATGAACGATGGTACAGATGTAAGTGTACCTTTTGTAACAGGTTCTATATCGGGCGTTAGCCAACCGTGGTTCCACTTTAACCGTGGTATACAGGCAGGTCAGCAATATGGGCCAAAGCTAACTTCGACAGGTGCATTTGAATTGACATCTGATGGAAGGGTAAAAGTATCGGCACTTGTGTGCGAAAAAAGCGCCACTACACCTATGGTCTTTACACCAGAACTAAACTTTGACAATCCTACACAGGCTGTATTTGCACAAAACCAGATTAACCGTGGCACACGTTGCTTTAAGTTTGAATTTGACCCACAGGCAGGTAATGGCGCAAGTAATGTAGACATCCCTCTTTATCGCTTAGGTGGCATTTATACCATGAGGGCAGAAGCTTACCTGCGCAAAGGTAACAATGGTGCTGCCCTTGCAGATATTAACCTGCTGCGTACTGCAAGAACACGTGAGTCGCTTTATGGCAATGTACCGGGTACTGCAATAACATCTATAGATATGGATATCCTTTTCCGCGAAATAGGTTTTGAAATGTATTGGGAAATGTGGAGAAGGCCACAAATGGTACGCTTTGGCAAGTTTGACGCTGCAAGGCCTACATCGGCTAAACCGGCATCTCAGCCATTCAGGAGGGTATTCCCTATACCACAGCGCGTAATGGATGTAAACAAACAATTTACGCAAAACTTTGGGTACTAACTAACTTAGCCTCAACTAAATTTACTCTGCAAAGCCACTTTTTTAAGTGGCTTTGTTATTTTGTACCACCTTATTACCAGCTATGTAAAAAACATTTTAATACCTTTCCAACCTTTTATCATTACAAGTGCTCTGTATATAAAAAGATACAAAATGAAAGCAACTCCTTACTTAAAAAAGCTATTGCCTTTGGCACTCATAGTTATGTTACTATGCCCATTTACTACAATTGCACAATCTGTAAAACAAGTAATTGATGGGACCGTTTATGATGAGTTTAAAAAACCGTTAGCTAATGCAGAGGTATTTAACGTAACCAGTGGTTTTGTAACAGTATCAGATGCTAACGGGCATTTTACAGTAATAGGTAAAAAAGGAAATTTATTGCGGTTTATCTATCCAACAAAAATTACCAAAGAAGTTAAAACATCATTATCTAAAAACCTGAAAATATATTTTGACGATGCTAAAAAAATTGCTGAAGCAGAAAGAAAAAAACAGGAAAAGCTGTATAGGGAAAACGAGCGTTTCAATAAAAAGGCTGAAAGGCGCCGCCTTGCAAGAGAGAAAAACCGGGAAATACGCCAGGCAAGCATAAATAGTACAGATCATGGCAATATTTATAAAAAACCGGTGTATGGGCAGGTTTCCGATGAAACAGGGCCACTTCCCGGAGCCACTATAACTATTAAGGGTACAACTACCCGGGCTGAATCTGATTTTGATGGTAATTATGGTATTGATGCTAAAATGGGAGATGTTCTAATTTTTAGCTTTATCGGGTATGACAGTGTAGAGGCTACCGTAACCAAGCGGATTATAAACGTTGAAATGCCATCTAATGTAACTTTAGATGAAGTTGTGGTAAATGCTTACAGGAGCACTCCAAAAGCATACAGTAGTGTTGCTGTAACTACAGTTACCAGCAAAACAATTGAGGGCAGGCCAAGCGCAACTGTTTCTGAAACTTTAAAAAACACTATTCCGGGTCTCGCTGTAGAAGTATCAGCAGATTATGCAATAGGCAAGGAATCTGAAAGTATCATAAAAAGCAATATAAAAGCCGAAAAAGCAGGGCAGCTTACCGCAGGCGAGGTTAACGATTTTAGTAAATGGGAATACTGGGAAGGCCTTACTAAGGAAGAGCTTGCCGAATGGTCTAAACTTTGGGTTATGTCGCCCACTTACAGGTATTCTGTTATCCTTACAAATCCTGAAGGATATCCCATTGTAAATAAAACCGTGCACCTTACAGATGCTTCGAAAACAAAATTATGGACATCAAGAACCGATAATACCGGCCGTGCAGAACTATGGTATAAACCCAGTGACCTTTCGATAAAAGAAGCAGAAGCGAACCTGCAGATTATTGATGATAAAAATGTTGTACTTGCAAAGGCTCCAAAGGAATTTCGCAAAGGGCTTAATACTTACACTTACAAAGAAAAATGCAGCGACCTGCAAAAGGTAAATATTGCCTTTATGGTAGATGCCACTGGGTCTATGGGCGATGAGATTGCTTACCTGCAGGCCGAACTTAACGATGTAATAAACCGTACCAAAGAGGCATTGCCAAAGGTACACCTAACTATGGGCAGCGTTTTTTACAGGGATTTTGAAGATGAGTACCTTATAAAAACCTTTGACCTGACCAATAAAGTACCCGATGTAATTTCCTTTATACAAAAGCAAAGTGCCGGTGGTGGTGGCGATTATCCTGAAGCGGTAATTGAAGCTTATGAAGCTGCTATAAATAATATGTCCTGGGATGATGATGCCCGCGCAAAACTACTGTTTGTAGTGCTCGATGCACCACCGCATTATAGTGCAGAGAATGTTATAAGGCTGCAAAACCTTGCCGGGAAAGCCTCTGAAAAAGGGATAAGGATTATTCCAATTGCAGCAAGTGATATAGATAAAAGCACCGAATATTTAATGCGCGCTATGGCACTGCAAACTAATGGCACCTACCTTTTTATTACAAACCATAGTGGCATAGGCAACGATCATATTGCGCCATCTACAGATAGTTATAAGTTAGAAATGCTTAACGATCTTATACTCCGTGTGATAGTGCAGTTTACTACCGTTAATGATTGTAATGACAATCAGCTTGCCATTAATACAAAGATAGAGGAAGAACTTTCCATAACTGAAAATGTTAAATGGAGCTACTACCCTAACCCTACAAGCGGCCAGGTTACGGTAGATGTAGACCGCGAAGCTACTGCACTATACCTTTTTGATACCACAGGTAAATTAGTACTGTACAGAGACGCTAAAGCTAAACAGTATAAACTTGATCTTTCGGGATTACCCAATGCTGTTTATTACTTAAAAGTAGATATAGCCGGTAAACCGCTTATAGGAAAAATAATCAAGACGCTATAATTCGTTTAATTCTAAACAAGTAATGTGCATTAAAAAATCCTCTAACCTAAAAATCTGACATTCTGATATTATATACTATCTTTGCGTAAAATAACATTAGATGAATAATAACGACGTATTTAAAAAATTAAGGGTAGCCCTGCAGCTTCGCGACGACCAGATAATTGAGATATTAAATCTTGTAGATTTCAGGATCGCCAAAGCAGAGCTTGGTGCATTCTTTCGTGCCGAAGACCACCCTAATTATATGGAATGTGGCGACCAGGTATTGCGCAATTTTTTAAACGGGCTTATTATTCACCTGCGTGGTACTAAAGAAAACCCCACTAATGCTGCCGATGTTATAGCAAAAAATACTGAAGCTTTAAAACAGCCACGTGCCGAAAAGCCTGCCGGCAAACCTTCTGCACCAAGGCCTAAATCTAATAGTGGAGCAAAAAAAGGCCCAAGCCAGAACAAAAAATTTGATAAAGCTAAAAAACCTGCACCCGTTGTAGAGAACGTAAAGTTTAACAATGGCAAGAATAAAAAGGGATAACCTTATTTAAATATATTATAATGTAAGCTGTTCTTAGGGGCAGCTTTTTTGTTTTACAAGTCCTAAATTTTGTACTTTAGCTTTGTTTTAATCTATGTAAATTGAAATACCTAATCGTCATTATTTTTGTTATATTCGTCTGTTCCTGCAAAACGAACAACCTCGTGTATACGAACGGAATTAATGAAACTTTACAATTAGAGCATAAAACTACTTTAAAATACACGAAGATAACCGGGCACACAGGAAGTTATGAATGGCTAACTTATAGTCTTAAAAACGACACACTAAATATTCAAAGCAACACAATTGCCATAGGTAGCCGGAATGCGATTAATAACGGGAATGTTTACGGACAAATGTTTAAATTATATAATGACAGCTTAGTGAATGTAACTAACGGCATCTCTTTTTACAGCCCTGAATATCTTAAAAAAAAGAATAAGCTTCTGGCGAAAAAAAAGCTTTATATGTACGTGATTTTTGAGGGCAAAAAGCATAAAATCACTAAGCGCAATATAGAACACAGTATTTTAAGGAAAATAGATTATTATAGTTACACTACAAGCACCATAGATCCACAAGTTGCACATGCACTATATAATATATACCTCTTAATTATATCACATTAGAGTTTACCAGGAAATAATATGACATGGAACCACTATAAAACTGAAGTTGAAGCTAATGGCTTCGCTGTTATTGACACCATTTATACTGATCGTGAAATTGGAGATATAATATCGGTAATAGAAAAAACGGAAGCCCGTGGTGAAACCTTTAGGAAATCTGCCGACCTTTTTGCTATTCGCCAGTTTTTAAAAGAAATTCCGGACGTGCTTCCCCTACTTTTAAACAGCAGGCTTAAAGATGTTATAAGTACCATTTTTGGAAGTGATTATTTTGTCGTAAAGTCAATTTATTTTGATAAACCCGCAGCATCAAATTGGTATGTGGCTTATCATCAGGATCTAACCATATCCGTAGATCAAAAATCTGACATTCAAAATTTTGGGCCATGGACGGTAAAGCAAAATCAGTTTGCCGTACAGCCGCCACTGCAAATACTTGAAAATATTTATACCATACGCATCCATCTCGACGAAACAAACAAGGATAATGGCGCGCTTAAAGTGGTTCCGCAATCGCATTCTAAACAAATTTACAGACCGGAAACCATTAATTGGGAGACTGAAACCGAAACCATTTGCAATGTTAACAAAGGCGGCATCATGATAATGAAACCTTTATTATTACACAGTTCAGGCCGCACCATAAACAACGGCAGGCGCAGGGTTATACACATAGAGTTTAGTTCGGCACAACTGCCGGAACCATTGCAGTGGGCAGAAAAATCGGCCCTCATTTAAATTAGCATGCAGTTGTTTAATACTATAAATTATCTGCAGCTGGGTACATTACTACAGCAACGGGCATATACTGTATTAACAGCTAATACTATTATGGAAAAGCTGCAGGACTTTACCCCCATTCTTGCCGGAACGATCCCGTTAAATATAGATATTGAGGGCAGCGACCTTGATATTTTGTGTTATTGGGAGGATGAAGCTGATTTTGTGAAAGCGATTCGGGATAATTTTAAAGACTATGATGGTTTTACATTACAGCAGGTTATCATCAATAACCAAAAGACGGTATTGGCAAATTTTTGGTGTGACGGTTTCGAGATAGAGGTATTCGGACAGAATATTCCTTCAAAACAGCAAATGGGGTATTTGCACATGGTTGCAGAGTATAAAATTTTAAATCATTTTGGCGAAGATTTCAGGCAGCAAATAATAGCTTTAAAAAAAACAGGATACAAAACAGAACCTGCTTTTGCAAAATTATTAAACCTTGAAGGCGACCCATATGATGCTCTTTTAGAATATAAATTATAAGGAACAGTATTGCGTATAATATATTATAAAAACTTATAAAACTGTTAAAATCGACATGGCAGATTACGATATTTATAACACTTGTACTGGCAATATCGCAAAACAGGTATAAAATAATGTTAAGTAACATTTTGTAAACTGCCTGCGCAGCAGGGGTTTCGTAATTTTATGGAAATAGTTATGGGCCTTACTCCTAAGACGAAAACAAATTTCATGAAAATTATTACCGTTTCTTACAGGTTGCCCCTGTCTATAAAAACGCAAAACCGAAAAACAACAATAACACAAAGTGCCGGCGGGCTGGCCACTGCAATATTATCGTATTCAGAAAAAAGCGAAGCCAACCTTACATGGGTGGGCGTGGCAGATTTTGAAAAAAGCACATGGGAAAAAAACAAGGACAGCTTCCCAAAAACGTTTGATATTGAGCCTGTATTTCTTGATAAAAAACTCAATAAAAACTTCTATAACATATTCAGCAACTCTGTATTATGGGCTTTATTTCATTATTTTCCCTCATTTGTAGAGTATAATGACGAAGCTTTTGAAGCTTATGTAGAAGCCAATGCCATTGTTGCCCAAAAAATAAACGAAATTTATGAGCCCGGCGATATTGTATGGATTCATGATTACCATTTTCTTGGCCTTGCTAAACTGGTACGCCAATACCATGCCGATGCAAAAATTGGTTTCTTCCTGCACATACCATTCCCTAATTTCGAAATTTTCAGGATATTACCAAACAAAGCCAAACGCTACATCTTGGAAGGCATTCTGGGCGCTAACCTTGCCGGTTTTCATACCTGGGACAATGCCATACATTTTACTGAATGTGTAGAGAAAATATTAGGCCTGCCACAGCGTAGCTTTTTATTCAGTCAGGATTCGCATCACACCAAAGTAGGTTCCTTCCCTATCAGCATCGACTTTGATAAATTTTACGATGCCTATAACCGCGATAATGTTGTAGCACTTCGCGATGAGATTAGTGGCCTGTATCAGGATAAAAAAATAATTTTTTCTGTAGACCGGTTAGATTATACTAAAGGTATAAATAACCGCCTTAATGCTTTTGAAAGTTTTTTACAAAGACACCCGGAATGGAAAGAAAAAGTAGTGTTCCTGCTTGTTATTGTTCCATCTCGCGAAGAGATTGGTAAGTATGGCGAGCGCAAGCGAATTATAGAGCTTAATGTGGGGCGTATAAATGGCGCCATGGGTAATTACAAATGGACTCCTGTGGTATACCAATACCAGGCGGTAGATTTTGACAGGCTTATTGCCCTTTATACCAGTGCCGATGTTGCGTTAATATCGCCCGTACGTGATGGTATGAACCTTGTTGCAAAAGAATATGTGGCATCGCGACAGGATAAACGTGGAGTGCTAATTTTAAGCAGTATGGCAGGAGCCGCTAAAGAGCTTCAGGAAGCCATTACCATAAACCCTTTTGACACTGAGCTTACGGGAGACAAAATTGCGCTTGCGTTGAATATGAGCGAAGAAGAACAGGAAAGACGTATGGACCGCATGCAGAAATACCTTAAAAAACATGATGTGTTTAAATGGGCCACCCATTTTCTTAGCGAAACAGAGGCTGCCCACAAGCAGGACACTAATGCAGTACCATTAGACATTGAGCAAAAAAAATTGCTGCTCACTACATATGAAAATGCTACCAAACGCCTGTTGTTAATTGATTTTGATGGTACCCTTGTAAACCTGCAGCCAAGGCCGGAAATGGCCGTACCCGATGAAAACCTATTAAATTTACTCGCTAAACTGGCAGCCGACCCACGCAATGAAGTATGGATTGTAAGTGGCCGCGACAAAAACTTTTTAGAAAAATGGCTGGGGCATTTACCTATTGGGCTCGTGGCAGAACATGGTGGCTACATTAAACGAGATGGCTGGCACTCTATCATTCAGGGTGTACCGGAATGGAAAGACCGCGTTATAGATGTAATGCAGGAATATGTAGACCGCAACAACGAAAGCTTTATTGAGGTTAAAGAGTTTGGCGTGGCATGGCATTACCGCAATGTAGACGAAAAACAGGGATTCCTTACCTCACGCGAGTTACTTACACTACTTAAAAACCACCTTTATAATACCCCTACCCAAATTATAGATGGCAATAAGGTTATAGAGGTTAAGCACTTCCTGGCACATAAAGGCACAACCTGCCGTGATAATATACTTTGTGGCGACCACGATTTTGTATTGGCCTTTGGCGATGATAAAACCGATGAAGATCTTTTTGAACAACTTACCGGCGATAATCAGTTTGCCATAAAGGTAGGGCCGGGTAATACCGCAGCCACATACAGGTTACCTTCGGTAGAGAAGGTACTGGAATTTTTACACGAGCTGGAAGACAGCCCTGTAGTCTTAAAGTAATTTCACTATACATAATGTATTGGGCTGTGCGCTATGAGTGTACAGCCCTTTTTTATTTAATACTATCTAAGAACTTTTCAAATTCAGTATCTTTATCATTCCACAAAACACTATCTAAAATGAAAAACCATTTACTTATCTTTTTCCTTATGCTTTCGGGAAGTTTTGCATTTGCACAAAAAACAGAATATGAGACTAAAACCAACATTCGGTACTATGAAGATGCCGAATATAAAAACGATGCCTACAAAGCCGAACGCTGCATTTTAGATATTTACTACCCTAAAAACGCCAAAGGTTTTGCCACAATTTTGTGGTTTCATGGCGGGGGCATTACACAGGGTAGCAAAGAAATTCCGCAGGCATTAAAAGATAAAGGTTATTGCATTATAGGTGTGGGGTATCGCCTTAGCCCTACTGTAAAAGCACCTGCTTACATAGAAGATAGTGCAGCTGCCGTGGCGTGGGCATTTAATAATATTGCTAAATATGGTGGCGACCCTGATAAGATATTTCTTTCCGGGCATTCTGCCGGTGGGTACCTTGACCTTATGGTAGGGCTTGATAAAAAATGGCTGGCTAAATATAATATTGATGCCAACAGGATTGCCGGATTAATACCTTTTAGTCCGCAATGCATTACACATTTTACCGTGCGTAAAGAAAATGGCATACCGGAGAAACAACCTGTAATAGACCAGTATGCGCCATTATATTGGGTTCGTGGAGATGCCCCGCCTATATTGCTTATTACCGGTAACCGCGAAATGGAACTATTGGGTCGCTATGACGAGAACGCATATATGGAGCGCATGATGAAACTTAACGGACAAAAAGACATACGCCTTTTTGAGCTTGATGGTTATGGCCACAATATGGCCGATCCTGCATATCCTTTATTACTTATTGAGGTAAAGAGGGTGCTGGATATAAAGAAGTAAATTCATTTATGGAACGCGGATGTCGCGGATTAATTAAAATAATCTCTTCTCAAACGGTCTACGTCATCGCGAGGCACGAAGCAATCTCAGAATTCACTACAGAAAACAAAAAAATCCTGAACTTTCGTTCAGGATTTTTTATATGTAAGGTTGAGATTTCTCCTCTCGTCGAAATGGAACAACCGTATTTATTTAATTATTATGCTAATGCAGCTTTAACCTGGTCAGCTGCTTCCTGAAACTGAGTAGCAGAAAGGATTGGCATACCTGAGTTATCGATGATTTCTTTAGCAAGCTCTGCATTAGTACCTTGTAAACGTACAATAATAGGCACTTTAATAGTATCGCCCATGTTTTTGTAAGCATCTACAACACCTTGTGCAACACGGTCGCAACGAACAATACCACCAAAGATGTTGATAAGGATCGCTTTTACGTTAGGATCTTTAAGGATAATACGGAAAGCAGTCTCTACACGTTTAGCATCTGCAGTACCACCCACGTCAAGGAAGTTAGCCGGCTCAAAACCTGCATATTTAATAAGGTCCATTGTTGCCATAGCAAGGCCTGCGCCGTTTACCATACAACCTACAGTACCATCAAGATCTACATAGTTAAGGCCAACTTCTTTAGCTTCAACTTCAATAGGGTTCTCTTCAAGTACATCGCGCATTTCTGCATATTTTTTCTGGCGGTATAATGCATTGTCATCAAGAACAACTTTAGCATCTACAGCAAGTATTTTATTATCTGATGTTTTAAGGACCGGATTGATCTCAAACATAGAAGCGTCGCTATCAATATAAGCGTTGTAAAGAGAAGCAATAAAAGCAGTCATTTCTTTAAACGCATTACCACTAAGGCCAAGGTTAAAAGCAATTCTGCGCGCCTGGAAACCTTGTAGGCCTACAGCCGGGTCTATTTCTTCTGTAAAAATAAGGTGTGGTGTGTGCTCTGCAACTTCTTCAATATCCATACCACCTTCGGTAGAATACATGATCATGTTACGGCCTTTACCCCTGTTTAATAAAACAGATACATAAAATTCTGAAGTTTCACTCTCGCCAGGATAATAAACATCCTCTGCAATAAGTACTTTGTGTACTCTTTTACCTGTAGGAGGAGTTTGTGGCGTTACAAGGTCCATACCAATAATTTGTCCGGCAATTTCCTCTACCTGCTGTAAGTTTTTAGCCAGCTTTACGCCTCCGCCTTTACCGCGTCCGCCGGCGTGCACCTGTGCTTTAACAACATACCAACTTGTACCTGTCTGGGCAGTAAGTTCTTTAGCAGCAGCAAGAGCCTCTGCAGGGCTGTTAGCAACTATACCGCGCTGAACGCGCACGCCATGGCTTGCCAGTATTTCTTTTCCCTGATATTCGTGTAAATTCATATTAAATGCGTTTATCTTATTAAAAGTGGAACAAAAATAATAAATTACATCCAATGGCAGAAAGTATTTTTAAGATTTATCTGTTTAAAAATCGTATCTTTCTTATTTAAATAAATTGTAACATCATACGCAACCTTTTTACTAATATTACATCTTATAATAAACAAACATCTGTAAAAAACGTTAATCTTTGTATTACCTATATTTAAAGGTTACTGAAAATTTAAAAATTATAACATTAGGGTATTTACCGCCTAACCTGTTACAGCTTACAAAATATACAAAACCACCTTGCTTTTATACTCACCACAAACTGAAAGCACAACGTGTACCACACTAAAACAAGAAGTATGAAAGATTTACTATTATTACCATTAGCCATTATTGTACTTATTTTTGTACGTAAAAATGACGAAACCGACTTTACCTACATTTGGGATGAAACTAAACAGCCTGAAAAATTGCTTTAATAAAACACAAATTGGATTTTAAGTTACATTTATAACATTTTGTTATATTTTGTTAATCTTCTTTTATTCACTTGTTTGAGAAGCATTTGATTGTTAATTTTGTAATTCAGAATTAACTAATTATGGAATCGAAAGAGCTTTTAGGACTGGCCGAACAATTTGGGAGCCCGCTGTACGTTTATGATGCGGCAAAAATACAATCGCAATACCACCGGTTAGAAAAAGCATTTGCTAAAGTTAAGCACCTGCGTATAAACTATGCCATGAAGGCATTGAGTAATATATCGGTTTTAAAGCTGCTTAAACAAATGGGATCCGGGCTTGATACCGTTTCTATACAAGAGGTACAACTGGGCTTGCTTGCAGGTTTTTCGCCTGATATGATCATCTATACACCAAACGGAGTATCGATGGAAGAGATAGAAGAAGTTGCTGCCCTTGGTGTGCAAATTAACATAGACAATCTTTCTATACTGGAGCAGTTTGGTGCCAAGCATCCATCTACACCTGTATGTATACGCATAAACCCGCACGTTATGGCCGGCGGTAACAGCAATATATCTGTAGGCCATATAGACAGTAAATTTGGTATTTCTATACACCAAATGCCACACCTGTTGCGCATTGTGCAAAATACAGGCATGCATATTAATGGTATACACATGCACACAGGATCAGACATTTTAGATATTGAGGTGTTTCTTTATGCTGCCGAGATATTGTTTGATACTGCTGTACACTTTAAAGAACTTGAATTCCTTGATTTTGGCAGTGGTTTTAAAGTACCATACAAAAAAGACGATATACAAACCGATATAGAGGAACTGGGCAAAAAACTAAGCAAACGCTTTAATGCTTTTTGCGCAGAGTATGGCCGCGACCTTACTCTTACCTTCGAGCCAGGTAAATTTTTAGTGAGTGAAGCAGGTTTCTTCTTAGCTAAAGTTAACGTGGTAAAACAAACAACATCTACCGTTTTTGCAGGTATAGACAGTGGTTTTAACCACCTTATACGCCCCATGCTTTATGGCTCACACCACCATATAGAAAACATAAGCAACCCTAAAGGCAAGGAGCGTTTTTATAGTGTGGTAGGCTATATTTGCGAAACTGATACTTTTGCAAACAACCGCCGTATTGCCGAAATTAACGAAGGCGACCTGATGTGTTTCCGCAATGCCGGGGCATACTGCTTTTCTATGTCGAGCAACTACAACTCGAGGGTTCGCCCTGCCGAAGTGTTGTGGTATGAAGGTAAAGGCCACCTGATACGTGAAAGGGAAACCTTTGAAGACATTGTGCGCAACCAGGTTATTATAGATTTTGAGCCTGTTAACGTGGGTGTTTAAATAAATTTATATAAAATTTTTACTAAGTAAGCCGTCTCAACACACAATTGAGGCGGTTTTTTTGATTTTAACACTATTATCTCAGGGAAATAAATTTTTCAGTGAAGATATTTTTCAAGTGCCTTTACGCCGCTATTTTCTATCTCAGATTATGCGCTAAAGCCATTAATCCGAACTCTAATTCTACTTTTTCAAGCCCTTTTAAGGTAAACCTCTTAAAATTGTTATTGTGTTTGAGATGTGCGAACACAGGTTCTACATCGCCAGGGCGCTATTTTCTTTTTTG